>OBVC01000606.1_pt1 | contig 15252 bp, 10 predicted proteins | sample 1494991 | NCBI WGS metagenome assembly OBVC01 (sample SAMEA2579955, study PRJEB22360) | human gut metagenome
TAACGGCGATAATGCAGGCCACTGCCGGTATGGCCTGCCTGCCAGCTCGCCGCCAGATAACGCGGATCTGCCGGGTTTTCGAGAAAACGCGCCAGCTCCGCCCGTACGCGCTCGGCCTGGGACTCATCCGCCAGCCAGACATCGCTTTGGTTATGTTGTTGAATCGTGAGGATAACACCCTGCGTCGCCATGTAATCAACAAACGCCTGCGCCACGCGGGGGTTAGCAAAAGAGGTAATCATCAACATCGTTGCTGTCGCTTATTCCACACAAAAGGGGACAGTATAAAGCGTTACGCGCCGTACGCCACCTCTGCGGGAAACTGACGTTGCCAGGCTTCAAAGCCGCCGTCAATGCTATAGACCACATCGTAGCCCTGTTGCAGCAGATACTGCGCCGCGCCTTTGCTGCTATTGCCGTGATAACACATCACCATCACCGGAGTGTCAAAGTCGTTATCACGCATAAAAGCGCCCAGCGTGTCGTTGGTTAAATGGAAAGCCTGCACCGCATGTCCCATTGCGAAACTCTGTGGATCGCGAATATCGACCAGCACCGCCTCTTTTTCCTGCAACTTCTGGTGCGCGTCGGCAACGTTAATACATTCGAACTGATCCATGCGTCTCTCTTTCTTTACAAACAAGTGGGCAAATTTACCGCACAGTTTACGTCGAAGCGGCAGATAAACGCCATAATGTTATACATATCACTCTAAAATGTTTTTTCAATGTTACCTAAAGCGCGATTCTTTGCTAATATGTTCGATAACGAACATTTATGAGCTTTAACGAAAGTGAATGAGGGCAGCATGGAAACCAAAGATCTGATTGTGATAGGGGGCGGCATCAATGGTGCTGGTATCGCGGCAGACGCCGCTGGACGCGGTTTATCCGTGCTGATGCTGGAGGCGCAGGATCTCGCTTGCGCGACCTCTTCCGCCAGTTCAAAACTCATTCACGGTGGCCTGCGCTACCTTGAGCACTATGAATTCCGACTGGTCAGCGAGGCGCTGGCTGAACGTGAAGTGCTACTGAAAATGGCCCCGCATATCGCCTTCCCGATGCGTTTTCGCCTGCCACATCGTCCGCATCTGCGCCCGGCGTGGATGATTCGCATTGGTCTGTTTATGTACGATCATCTGGGTAAACGCACCAGCTTGCCGGGATCAACTGGTTTGCGTTTTGGCGCAAATTCAGTGTTAAAACCGGAAATTAAGCGCGGATTCGAATATTCTGACTGTTGGGTAGACGACGCCCGTCTGGTACTCGCCAACGCCCAGATGGTGGTGCGTAAAGGCGGCGAAGTGCTTACTCGGACTCGCGCCACCTCTGCTCGCCGCGAAAACGGCCTGTGGATTGTGGAAGCGGAAGATATCGATACCGGCAAAAAATATAGCTGGCAAGCGCGCGGCTTGGTTAACGCCACCGGCCCGTGGGTGAAACAGTTCTTCGACGACGGGATGCATCTGCCTTCGCCTTATGGCATTCGCCTGATCAAAGGCAGCCATATTGTGGTGCCGCGCGTGCATACCCAGAAGCAAGCCTACATTCTGCAAAACGAAGATAAACGTATTGTGTTCGTGATCCCGTGGATGGACGAGTTTTCCATCATCGGCACTACCGATGTCGAGTACAAAGGCGATCCGAAAGCGGTGAAGATTGAAGAGAGTGAAATCAATTACCTGCTGAATGTGTATAACACGCACTTTAAAAAGCAGTTAAGCCGTGACGATATCGTCTGGACCTACTCCGGTGTGCGTCCGCTGTGTGATGATGAGTCCGACTCGCCGCAGGCTATTACCCGTGATTACACCCTTGATATTCATGATGAAAATGGCAAAGCACCGCTGCTGTCGGTATTCGGCGGTAAGCTGACCACCTACCGAAAACTGGCGGAACATGCGCTGGAAAAACTAACGCCGTATTATCAGGGTATTGGCCCGGCATGGACGAAAGAGAGTGTGCTACCGGGTGGCGCCATTGAAGGCGACCGCGACGATTATGCCGCTTATCCGTTCCTGACTGAATCGCTGGCGCGTCATTACGCTCGCACTTACGGCAGCAACAGCGAGCTGCTGCTCGGCAATGCGGGAACGGTAAGCGATCTCGGGGAAGATTTCGGTCATGAGTTCTACGAAGCGGAGCTGAAATACCTGGTGGATCACGAATGGGTCCGCCGCGCCGACGACGCCCTGTGGCGTCGCACAAAACAAGGCATGTGGCTGAATGCGGATCAACAATCTCGTGTGAGTCAGTGGCTGGTGGAGTATACGCAGCAGAGGTTATCGCTGGCGTCGTAAATTAACGTAAGGTGATCAGGTCAGATTTCAATCTGGGCTGAGACTGATGACAAACGCAAAACTGCCTGATGCGCTACGCTTATCAGGCCTACGTGGTTTATGCAATATATTGAATTTGCATGGTCTTGTAGGCCAGATAAGACGTTCACGTCGCATCCGGCATGAACAAAGCGCACTTTGTCAAAAATCTAACCTACTTTTTAATTCAGGGAATTACCGCAAAGCCCACGCCATCATACCCAACGTAACAAAACTCAGGCACGTTCCCCACTCGCCCCGAGAAAAATAGCATTAATGCGCCCAGCGCCAGCATAAAAATTTTGAGCAGAAGGTAAATTGTTGGCGTGATAAGGATATTACAAACTTCAATAATACCGGCAAGTCCGACACCCAGCATGGCAATAACCACCGCCAAAAATTGCGCCAGTATGGGGATGCCGAAAAAAGTCATTACCAGCGAGGTCAAAATCCATTTTCTGTTTTGCATTATTCTTTCCATTCTTTTTGAATGGTGAAATTATACTCCCCGAGTCCCCTTGCCCCTTCTGGACACTTTTCCGAAATGATGGCGGAAAAAAACGGGACCCTTTGGCCCCGTTCTATTTATTGGTGAACTTACAATCTCACCGGATCGATATGCCAGATATGATCGGCGTACTCTTTGATAGTACGGTCAGAAGAGAAGTAGCCCATATTGGCAATGTTCAGCATCGCTTTTGCGGTCCACTCTTCCTGAAGCTCGTAGAGTTCATCGACTTTATCCTGACAATCGACATAGCTGCGATAATCCGCCAGTACCTGGTAGTGATCGCCGAAGTTGATCAGCGAATCAACCAGATCGCGATAGCGACCCGGATCTTCCGGACTGAATACACCGCTGCCGATTTGCGTCAGCACCTGATGCAGCTCCTCATCTTTCTCGTAGTATTCACGCGGTTTGTAGCCCTGACGACGCAGTTCTTCCACTTCTTCCGCTGTGTTACCAAAAATAAAGATATTGTCAGCACCGACATGATCCAGCATCTCGACATTCGCACCGTCCAACGTACCGATAGTCAGCGCACCGTTAAGCGCAAACTTCATGTTACTGGTGCCGGAAGCTTCCGTCCCTGCCAGCGAAATCTGTTCAGACAGATCTGCCGCCGGAATGATCAACTGCGCCAGGCTAACGCTGTAGTTCGGGATGAACACGACTTTCAGCTTGTCGCCAATCTGCGGATCGTTGTTGATCACTTTCGCTACGTCATTGATCAAATGAATAATGTGCTTCGCCATGTAATAGGCCGAAGCCGCCTTACCGCCAAAAATATTCACGCGCGGTACCCACTTCGCATCCGGGTCGGCCTTGATGCGGTTATAGCGGGTAATCACATGCAACACATTCATCAATTGACGTTTGTATTCGTGAATACGTTTGATTTGTACATCGAACAACGCCTTTGGATTCACCACCACATTCAGCTGCTGGGCGATATACTCTGCCAGACGCTTTTTGTTCTCCAGCTTCGCCTGATGCACAGCGTGATTAACCATTGGGAAATCACAGTGTTGTTGCAGCTCATTAAGCAGGCTAAGGTCGGTGCGCCAGTTACGGCCCAGGTGTTCGTCCAGCACGGCTGAAAGCGATGGGTTCGCTACCGCCAGCCAGCGACGCGGCGTCACACCGTTGGTGACGTTGGTGAAACGACCCGGGAAGATTTTCGCAAAGTCGGCAAACAACGATTGCACCATCAGATTAGAGTGCAGTTCCGATACACCGTTAACTTTGTGGCTCACAACAACCGCCAGCCAGGCCATACGCACACGACGACCGTTGGATTCATCAATGATCGACGCCCGTCCCAGCAGATCGGTATCGTTCGGATACTGTTCCTGCAAGGTTTTCAGGAAATAGTCGTTGATTTCAAAGATGATCTGCAGGTGACGCGGCAGAATTTTACCCAGCATATCAACCGGCCAGGTTTCCAGCGCCTCGCTCATCAGCGTGTGGTTAGTGTAGGAGAAGACCTGACAACACACCTCAAACGCGTCGTCCCAGCTAAATTGGTGCTCATCGATCAGCAGACGCATCATCTCAGGAATCGACAGTACCGGATGGGTATCATTGAGATGAATCGCGATTTTATCCGCCAGGTTATCGTAGGTTTTATGCAACTGATAATGGCGGCTTAAAATGTCCTGAATGGTCGAGGAAACCAGGAAGTATTCCTGACGCAGGCGCAGCTCACGCCCGGAGTAGGTGGAGTCATCCGGATACAGTACGCGAGATACGTTCTCGGAGTGGTTTTTATCTTCCACTGCCGCGAAGTAGTCACCCTGGTTGAATTTACCGAGGTTAATTTCGCTACTGGCTTGCGCACTCCACAAACGCAGCGTGTTGGTCGCGTCGGTGTCGTAACCAGGGATTATCTGATCGTAAGCGACTCCCAGAATCTCTTCGGTTTCAATCCAGCGCGTTTTTTTACCTTCCTGCTGAATGCGACCGCCAAAACGGACTTTATAGCGCGTGTTGTGGCGTTTGAATTCCCACGGGTTACCGTATTCCGGCCAGTAGTCTGGCGACTCTTTCTGGCTACCGTTAACGATGTTCTGCTTGAACATACCGTAGTCATAGCGGATGCCGTAACCGCGCCCCGGCACCCCTAACGTCGCCAGAGAATCAAGGAAGCAAGCCGCCAGACGTCCCAGGCCACCGTTACCGAGGCCTGGGTCATTTTCTTCATCAATCAGCTCTTCGAGATTTAACCCCATCGCTTCCAGTGCGCCCTGTACATCTTCGTAAATTCCTAGCGACAACATGGCGTTGGAGAGCGTACGGCCAATCAAAAACTCCATCGACAGGTAGTAAACCTGACGAGTTTCTTGCGACAACTGGGCACGGTTTGAACGTAACCAGCGCTCCACGAGACGATCGCGCACAGCAAATAACGTTGCGTTCAGCCATTCATGTTTATTGGCGACGACCGGGTCCTTTCCAATCGTAAACATCAGCTTGTAAGCGATAGAGTGCTTAAGAGCTTCTACGCTAAGCGTGGGCGATGAATATGTAAACGGAGCATTCATATAGGCGTTTCCTGAAAACTATTTCAAGCGATAGTAAAGCTCACGGTACGACTTCGCCGCGACCTGCCAGCTAAAATCCATTGCCATAGCCTGACGTTGCACAAACCGCCACAGTGAAGGACGGGACCACAGTACAAAAGCACGTCGAATAGCCCGTAATAGCGACCAGGCATTACTATCTTCAAAGACAAACCCACTGGCGACGCCATCTGCAAGGTTCTCAAGAGAACAGTCAGAAACCGTATCAGCAAGCCCACCGGTGCGCCGCACTAACGGCAGCGTACCGTACTTCAATCCATAAAGTTGCGTTAAGCCGCACGGTTCAAAACGGCTGGGCACCAGAATGACGTCCGCGCCGCCCATAATGCGATGCGAAAATGCTTCGTGATAGCCAATCTGAACGCCCACCTGACCGGGGTATTCCGCTGCCGCCGCAAGGAAACCTTCCTGCAGCACCGGATCGCCCGCGCCGAGTAGCGCCAGCTGCCCGCCCTGCTCCAGAAGACCAGGTAAGGCTTCCAGCACCAGGTCGAGACCTTTCTGGCTGGTCAGACGGCTCACCACTGCAAAAAGCGGCACTTTATCGTCAACCTTAAGCCCCATTGCGATTTGTAACTGGCGCTTATTTTCCGCTTTATCTTCCAACGTATCGCGGGTGTAACGCGAGGCCAACAGTAAGTCCGTCTCTGGACTCCAGATTTTCTCGTCCACGCCGTTCAGTACGCCGGAAAGACGCCCTTCACGGTGACGCTGTTGCAACAGACCTTCCATACCGTAGGCAAACTGCGGTTCGGTGATCTCGCGAGCGTAGGTTGGACTGACCGCCGTAATGTGATCGGCATAGTACAGACCGGCCTTCAGGAAAGAGATTTGTCCGTTGAATTCCAGCCCATGAATATTAAAGAATGACCATGGCAATTGGATGTCATTCATGTGATGTGCATAAAACATGCCTTGATAGGCCAGGTTGTGCACAGTAAACACCGACTTCGCCGGACGCCCGCGCGCCGCCAGATACGCAGGCGCAAGGCCTGCATGCCAGTCGTGCGCATGCACCACATCAGGACGCCAGAATGGGTCAAGCCCGCTGGCCATTTCTGCCCCAACCCACCCCAGCAGCGCAAAACGCAATACGTTGTCGGTATAGGCAAATAAGTTGGTATCGTGATACGGGCTTCCCGGACGATCATAGAGATGCGGCGCGTCAATCAGGTAAATGCCAACCCCGTTGTAATGACCGAACAACAGCGTGATATGTCCGGCGAAGGTATCACGACGGGATACTACCTGCGCATCGGTCACGCCACGGCGAATATCGGGAAATGCAGGCAACAGTACGCGAGCGTCAACGCCGTCTGCGATTTGTGCTGCGGGTAATGCCCCAATAACATCAGCCAGACCGCCGGTTTTAAGCAGCGGGAACATCTCTGAACATACATGTAAAACCTGCATTATCGCTCCTGTTTATGCCCTAACTTCCGTAGCATTTCGCGCGTTACCAGCACGATGCCTTCTTCTGAACGATAGAAACGACGTGCATCTTCCTCTGCGTTTTCACCAATCACCATGCCTTCCGGAATAACACAAGCACGATCGATGACGCAGCGGCGCAGACGGCACGAGCGACCTACCCATACTTCCGGTAACAATACGGCGGAATCAATGTTGCAGAATGAATTCACGCGAACGCGCGAGAACAGAACGGACTGCACCACCACCGAACCGGAGATCACACAACCGCCGGAAACCAGTGAGTTAAGGGTCATCCCGTGGCTACCGGAGCGATCCTGCACGAATTTCGCTGGCGGTAATGATTCATTGTAGGTGCGAATTGGCCAATTGCGATCGTACATATCCAGTTCCGGCACCACAGAGGCCAGATCGAGGTTCGCTTTCCAGTAAGCTTCCAGCGTACCCACATCGCGCCAGTACGGCTCGGCATCCGGGTCGGATTGTACGCAAGAGAGCGGGAACGGGTGCGCATAGGCCAGACCGGCTTCGGTGATCTTGGGAATCAAATCTTTGCCAAAGTCGTGGCTGGAGTTCTCATCGCGATCGTCTTCTTCCAGCAGTTCATACAGATAGTCGGCGTCAAAGACGTAGATACCCATACTCGCCAGAGATTTGCTCGGATCGTTCGGCATTGACGGCGGGGTAGCAGGGTTTTCAACGAATTCGATAATTTTATCGTTCTCATCAACCGCCATAACGCCAAATGCGGAGGCTTCTTCAATCGGTACTGGCATACAAGCAACGGTGCAACGTGCGCCTTTTTCGACGTGATCGATAAGCATACGCGAGTAGTCTTGCTTGTAGATATGGTCGCCCGCCAGGATCACCACGTATTCCGCTTTATAACGGCGGATAATGTCGAGGTTTTGGGTGACCGCATCTGCGGTGCCGCGATACCAGTTTTCCCCTTTCATTCTCTGCTGTGCTGGCAGCAGATCGACAAACTCGTTCATTTCTTCATTGAAGAATGACCAGCCGCGCTGGATGTGCTGCACCAGAGTGTGGGACTGGTACTGGGTGATCACGCCCATACGACGGATCCCGGAGTTGATGCAGTTAGACAGCGCAAAGTCGATAATGCGGAACTTACCGCCGAAGTGTACGGCCGGTTTTGCTCGCTTATTGGTTAAATCCTTCAGGCGGGTACCACGTCCTCCCGCCAGTATCAGGGCAACAGATTTCAATGGCAGCTGGCGCGCCAACATTAAGTGATCGTTCTTCTCTAAACTAACCATGACTAACTCCTTTTTTATCATCTCTGGAACACACACAATCCGTGTGCAGGTCCCTGCCAGACAGCCGTAATCACTGGGTTATCCTCTCCAGCGAATGGGGGAATGGCGTGCCACTCCCCAGCAGGTAAAACAATCTCTGTTACCTCAAGCGTGGCGTTAATTGCGATCAAAAAGCGATCCGAGAGCAGAATTTGCAGCTGTTTCGGCCCGTTTTGCCACTCATCCGTGCTTAAAGGTTGAGCATATCGATTTAGCCAACGGACATTGCCGTCGCCTTCTTCCCACCAGCGATTCTCCACCAAAGCGGGAATGCGCTTGCGCAGATGGATTAACGCGGCGGTAAATGCGGTTAAACCACTGCTTGCCTGCGACCAGTCCAACCAGGTTAATTGGTTATCCTGACAGTAGGCATTGTTATTGCCATGCTGGCTGTGACCATGTTCGTCACCGGCCAGTAACATCGGCGTACCCTGGGAGAGCAACAACGTTGTTAACAGGGCGTGAATGCTGTCGCGCCGCCGTTCAACCAGATCAAGAGTACCGCCTAACCCTTCTTTACCATGATTGTTACTGTAATTGTTGTTGGTCCCGTCGCGATTTTCTTCTCCGTTTGCTTCATTGTGTTTATGGTTGAAGCAAACGCAGTCGCGAAGCGTAAAACCGTCATGCGCGGTGACGAGATTAATCGCGGCACTCGGCAGACGACCATTACGTTTAAAAACATCGCTGGAGGCAGCAAAACGCCCGGCAAACGCCCCCAGAGGCAAATCATAATGTAGCCAGAAACGACGGGCAGCATCGCGGAAATGATCGTTCCACTCGGCAAACAGCGGCGGGAAATTTCCCACCTGATAACCACCAGGAGCGATATCCCACGGTTCAGCAATTAACTTCACCTGCGAGAGCACCGGGCAGTTCTGGATAGCGGTAAACAACGGCGCATCCTGACGGAACTCTGGCGTACGGCCCATGACTGCCGCCAGATCAAAGCGGAAACCATCGACGTGGCAGGTTTCTACCCAATAACGCAGGCAGGCGCTGGCATAATCCACCACCGCCGGATGACTCAAATTGAGCGTGTTGCCGCAACCGGTCCAGTTGTGATAATCGCCGTCTTCTCTTATCCAATAATAGCTACGGTTATCGATCCCACGCAGCGAGAATAACGGGCCGTCGAGGTCCAGTTCCGCACTATGGTTGAGCACGATATCAAGAATGACTTCGATACCCGCTTTATGCAGTGCTTTGATTGCATCGCGAAACTCATCCAGCGCCGTTTCTGGCGAGCAGGCATACGCCGGATGCAGCGCAAACATCGCCACCGGGTTGTAACCCCAGTAGTTACTTAGCCCCATGCGTTGCAGACGTGGTTCACTGGCAAACTGCGCCACTGGCAGCAGTTCCAGCGCGGTAATGCCCAATTGTTTCAAATAGTTGATCATCACCGGATGCCCGAGGGCTTTATAAGTGCCACGGATCTCGACCGGGATCTCCGGGTGCAAGTACGTTAATCCTTTGACATGGGCTTCATAAATGATGGTGCTGCCCCACGGCGTGCGCGGCGGGGCATCATCTTCCCAGTCATAGTGATCAACCACCACTACGCATTTCGGCGCAATGGCGGCGTTGTCGCGATAGTCAGGTTCATTATGACCGGCGTGCAGCAGCGGGTTATCTTTAAACTCCCCGTCAATTTGCCGCGCGCAAGGATCAATCAACAACTTCGCCGGGTTAAAGCGATGCCCCTCGGCGGGTTGCCAGGGGCCATGAACGCGATAACCATAACGCAAACCCGGGCGCGCATCCGGCAGATAACCGTGCCAAATGTCGCCACTGTGCCCTGGCAAGTCATAGCGATGTTCCTGGCCATTGGCGTCAAAGACACACAGTTCTACCCGCTCGGCATGAGCGGAGAAAAGTGTGAAGTTGACGCCCTGACCGTCGTAATGCGCGCCGAGGGGAGCGGGTTTGCCAATGGCGAGTTGTGTCATTCTGCCTCCCGAACCAGCCAGATAGTGGCCAGCGGTGGTAGCGTCAGGCTTAGTGAATGCTGACGACCGTGGCTGGCAATCTCATCGCTGTGTACCGTGCCGCCATTGCCGGCATTACTGCCGTGATAGTGCATGGAATCGGTATTGAGGATTTCACGCCATTTGCCCGGCTGGTTTATGCCGAAGCGATAATCATGACGCGGTACCGGCGTAAAGTTACTGGCAACGATGATTTCGTTACCCTCTTTATCGCGACGCACAAAGATCAGCACCGAGCGTTCTTTGTCATCCACCACCAGCCATTCAAAGCCGTACGGGTCAAAATCCAGTTCATGCATTGCTTTATGGTGGCGGTAGGTGAGGTTCAGATCGCGCACCAGACGCTGGACACCGTGGTGCCAGTTATCGCCGCCTTCCAACAGATGCCAGTCGAGGCTGGCGTCATGGTTCCACTCGCGGCCCTGGGCAAATTCGTTCCCCATGAACAGCAATTTCTTGCCCGGGAATGCCCACATCCAGCCGTAGTAGGCGCGCAGGTTAGCGAATTTCTGCCATGCGTCGCCCGGCATCCGATCGAGAATCGATTTTTTACCGTGGACCACTTCATCATGCGACAACGGCAGGACGAAGTTTTCAGTGTAGTTGTAGAGAATCCCGAAGGTCAGTTTATCGTGATGATACTGACGATAAACCGGGTCGAGCTTCATGTAGTCCAGGGTGTCATGCATCCAGCCGAGGTTCCACTTGTACCAGAAGCCCAGACCGCCCATGTCCTGCGGACGAGAAACGCCAGGGAAATCGGTAGACTCCTCAGCCATTGTCACCGCACCGGAAACCTGCTCACCAAGAATACGGTTGGTATTACGCAAGAATTCAATCGCTTCAAGATTCTCGCGCCCGCCAAATTCGTTCGGGATCCACTCCCCCTCTTTACGGCTGTAGTCGCGATAAATCATTGACGCCACCGCATCGACGCGCAGCGCATCAATACCAAAACGTTCGATCCAGTAAAGCGCGTTACCGACGAGGAAGTTACTGACTTCACGGCGACCATAGTTGTAGATCAGCGTGTTCCAGTCCTGATGATAGCCTTCACGCGGATCGCTGTGTTCATACAAGTTCGTGCCATCAAATTCGGCAAGCGCAAAGTCATCAGTCGGGAAGTGGCCTGGCACCCAGTCGAGAATCACGTTCAGACCAGCTGCGTGTGCGGCATCAATGAAATAACGGAAGTCGTCGCGAGTACCAAAACGGCGGGTTGGCGCATACAGGCCGGTTGGCTGATAACCCCAACTGCCATCGAAGGGATGCTCGTTAATGGGCAGTAGTTCGAGGTGGGTAAAGCCCATCCATTTAGCATAAGGCACCAGTTGATCGGCCAGCTCGCGGTAGCTCAACCAGAAATTGTTGTCGGTGTGGCGACGCCAGGAACCCAGGTGAACTTCATAAATAGAGATTGGCGCATCAAACTGATTCGCTTTTTTGCGCTCTTCAGTCTGTACAACCTTTTCCGGCAGCCCGCAAATAAGAGACGCGGTTTCCGGGCGCATTTGCGCTTCAAAGGCATAAGGGTCGGACTTCAGACGCAAGTTGCCATTGGCATCAATCATCTCGTATTTATAGAGCTGACCGTTATGCGCCCCAGGGATAAACAGTTCCCAGATGCCGCTCTCTTTACGCAGGCGCATCGGGTGACGGCGACCGTCCCAGTAGTTGAATTGCCCAACCACCGAGACCCGACGGGCGTTTGGAGCCCAGACAGAGAAACGCGTACCTGTGACGCCATCCATAGTATCTGCATGCGCGCCTAAGGTTTCATACGGGCGCAGGTGAGTACCTTCAGATAATAGCCAGGCATCCATTTCCTGGATTAGCGGACCAAAACGGTAAGGATCATCAATCAGGTTTTGCTGACCATGCCAGACAACAGCCAACTGATAGCGGAAAAAATTCTTACGTCGCGGAATGACACCGCTAAAGAATCCCCGTGAGTCGAGACACTCCAGTTTTGCGAGTTTGCGCCCGGTTTTCGGTTCAATCACCCACACATCGGTAGCGTCGGGTAAAAGGGCACGGACTTCCAGTCCCGCGGTGGTTTTATGCATTCCCAGTACGGAAAAAGGATCCGCAAAATGGCCTGCAATTAGCGCGTTAATCACGTCTCTATCGATACGATCGGACATGCTTGTCTTCCTGTTTTATTGTGTCACCCCATCCAATTGGATTTTTGACTTCTGGTTGTGACATTTTTTTGACCTGAACGGCGCAGCACTCTGTGCATCCTCTCTGCGTCGTCCTCACTTCAGGTAAGGCTGTGAATACTCATGTATTCAGCCACCCTTAAAGAATAGCCAATGCTCTATTTAACTCCCGGTAAATCATGAAACATCTGCGCTTACTCCTGTATTACGCACTAACAGGGGCGGCATCGCGCCCCAGATTTAATGAATAAAGATTACGCCAGTTGACGAAGCATCCGACGCAGCGGCTCCGCGGCCCCCCACAGCAGCTGGTCGCCCACGGTAAAGGCTGACAGGAACTCTGGTCCCATATTCAGCTTACGCAGGCGGCCTACCGGCGTGGTCAGCGTGCCGGTAACGGCAGCTGGGGTTAGCTCACGCATAGTGATTTCCCGATCGTTCGGAACGACTTTCGCCCACGGATTGTGCGCAGCCAGCAGTTCTTCCACGGTCGGAATAGACACATCTTTTTTCAATTTAATAGTGAATGCCTGGCTGTGGCAGCGCAATGCCCCGACACGCACACATAAACCATCTACCGGAATTACGGAAGATGTGTTGAGGATCTTGTTGGTTTCCGCCTGCCCTTTCCACTCTTCGCGGCTCTGACCGTTATCGAGCTGTTTGTCGATCCACGGAATCAGGCTACCCGCCAGCGGCACGCCAAAGTTATCCACCGGCAGCTCACCGCTACGGGTTAAGGTTGTGACTTTGCGTTCGATATCGAGAATAGCAGAGGACGGGGTCGCGAGTTCATCTGCCACATGGCCATACAGATGGCCCATCTGGGTTAATAACTCACGCATATGTCGCGCACCACCGCCGGAAGCGGCCTGGTAGGTTGCAACGGACACCCAATCAACAAGATCATTGGCGAATAAACCACCCAACGACATCAACATCAGGCTTACGGTACAGTTACCGCCAACAAAAGTCCTGATGCCATTATTTAATCCGTCGGTAATGACGTCCTGATTGACGGGGTCAAGAATGATGATGGCGTCATCTTTCATGCGCAGAGACGATGCTGCGTCAATCCAGTAACCTTGCCATCCGCTTTCACGAAGCTTTGGATAGATTTCGTTGGTATAATCGCCGCCCTGACAGGTCACAATGATATCGAGGGCCTTTAGCGCCTCCAGATCAAAGGCATCCTGAAGTGTGCCAGTGGTTCCGCCAAAAGACGGCGCAGCCTGGCCAAGCTGAGAAGTAGAAAAGAAGACAGGGCGAATGGCGTCGAAGTCGCGCTCTTCAACCATGCGTTGCATGAGAACGGAGCCGACCATACCGCGCCAGCCGATAAAACCAACATTTTTCATAAGCGTTTTTTTCCTGCAAAGATGTGTGCTGTATAAATGTGCCGGTCTCCTCTTGGCACATCTTTCACCATACAAAAAGCAGCCAAAGTCGCAAGTGAAATTAATCAATGATAGCGAAGCCATCAGTAATGCGACTTATCCTGCTTTGTTAGCACGCAGAAAGTCCGCGGCAATTATCAGGGAATTTGAGTTATGAATGAAATCATTTCTGCAGCAGTTTTATTGATCCTGATTATGGATCCGCTCGGAAACCTACCTATTTTCATGTCCGTACTGAAACATACTGAACCGAAAAGACGGCGGGCAATCATGGTGCGAGAGTTGCTTATTGCTCTCCTGGTGATGCTGGTGTTCCTGTTTGCGGGTGAGAAAATTCTGGCATTTCTTAGCCTACGAGCAGAAACCGTCTCCATTTCTGGCGGCATCATTCTGTTTCTGATCGCCATTAAGATGATTTTCCCCAGCGCTTCAGGAAATAGCAGCGGGCTTCCGGCAGGTGAAGAGCCATTTATCGTGCCGTTGGCAATTCCGTTAGTCGCCGGGCCGACTATTCTCGCCACGCTGATGTTGTTGTCTCATCAGTACCCGAATCAGATGGGGCATCTGGTGATTGCTCTGCTGCTGGCCTGGGGCGGCACCTTTGTCATCCTGCTACAGTCTTCGCTATTTTTACGTCTGCTGGGCGAGAAAGGGGTGAACGCACTTGAACGCCTGATGGGATTGATTCTGGTGATGATGGCAACCCAGATGTTCCTCGACGGCATTCGAATGTGGATGAAGGGGTAACGAGGAGAGTTTTTCGAAAAGAACCCGGTAGCGTCACAACTACCGGGCGAACAAACTTAACTCAACAGCTGGAACGCAATCATCCCAACGATGGCACCGACAGTGCCGAGGATGGTTTCCATCATGGTCCAGGTTTTCAGCGTTTCGGCTTCGGTCGCGCCGGTAAATTTACCGAACAACCAGAAACCGGCGTCGTTAACGTGGCTGACAACAATCGAACCACCAGCGATACAAATCGACAGCGCCGCCATTTGCGCACCGGAGTAGTTCAGTTGTTCAATAACCGGCATCACCAGTCCTACCGCCGTTAAACAGGCTACGGTGGCAGAACCCTGAATGATGCGCACTGCAGCTGCCAGCACGAAGCAGGTGATAGCAATCGGCAGGCCCATTGCCGGACCTACGCCAGAGTCAACCAGCACCTGTTTGAACACGCCGCCCGCACCAATCACCAGCAGAATGATCCCCGCCGGTTGCAGCGCGTGACCGCAAATCTCCATCACTTTGTCTTTTGGCATGCCCTGACGCATTGCCAGACCGTAAATCGCCACCAGACAAGCAACCAGAATCGCGGTAAACGGATGACCGATAAACTCAAACCATTCGTAAGCAGTTGATCCTTCCGGCACAAAACGCGCGGCAATGGTTTTCAGCCCTACCAGCACCAGCGGCAGCAGGATCAGCGACAGGCTGAATCCGAAAGATGGCATTTTGCCTTCGCCGAGATGCGGTTCGCTGATGTCGTCAGGAATATGCAGCTCAACGTAACGGCTGATGAAGTTACCCCACAGCGGCCCGGCAATAATC
>OBVC01000608.1_pt1 | contig 15166 bp, 17 predicted proteins | sample 1494991 | NCBI WGS metagenome assembly OBVC01 (sample SAMEA2579955, study PRJEB22360) | human gut metagenome
GGGGAGTAGTGGGGTTGAGTGAACGCAGGTGTTTGATTTGCGGTGGTCCCGTTCATCGGTGCTCTTCCCGCAGAGTCCATCCGGCAGAGGAACTTCAGAAGAAAACGTTTCAGATGATGGAAGAATACTTTTTTGATAATTTTATAGAAAAGATAGCGAGTTTCGCAATGAAGGCGCTGCTTTACGAAGTTTCTGTATCACCAAAACCAGGATTGGTGGATCGTTTTAATAACGGCTCATGACATGGATTTTTATTCCTTTGTCGATAGTTCGGTAGCTCTTATTCCGCATTTCAAATCAATGATCCGAATCGGCATTGAAAGCGCGATGGAAACACCTGAGAAAACATTTCGGAAATTGCAGTATGAAGGAATGAATGCTGAAAGTGCAATGTTCAATGAAACCCAAAATGTGAATACCCATAAAGGAGCTATTTTCTCAATAGGCATCATTTGCGGCGCGATTGGAAGGCTAAAAGGAAAGGGGGGAAAACTTACAGCAGAACAGATTTTGGGGGAATGCGGTACCCTGTCGAAGACATATGCAGAGTTTGTTTTTAACCATATAGAGCAACAACGGCCAACAGCAGGATGTCAGCTTTATAAGAAATATGGGATAAAGGGTGTCAGAGGAGAAGCGGCGGATGGATTTCCCACCGTTCTCAATACAGGTCTTCCAATATTGAAAAAGGCGTTGGCAGAAGGCTATACAAAGGATGAAGCGGGAAGCATTACGCTTCTCTACTTATTGTCGGAAGCGGTTGATACGAATATCATTGCAAGATCTGATTATCCCACATATATAGATGTGAAAAAGCAGCTGAATGAAATTCTCAATAAGGAGAAATATCCGGCTGCGGCAATAATAAGAGATTTGGATCATCAGTTTATAAGTAAGAACCTATCCCCAGGAGGGGCGGCGGACCTACTGGCAATTTGCTGGTTTTTATATTTTATCGAATGTGATGATGGAGAGTAAATTGAATTTTTGCTGAACTACTATAATTGTTCCATGCAATATGCGGTTTTGTACGAAAGGCTAAAATGATTTTAGCAGGATATGATGCAGCGATTTCATAGGATGAAAACATTGCAACAGTATATGAAATCGACCATTGGTGGAATTGTAGGCTCAGTATTTCTGGATTGGCATCTATTCCACCGCAGCACCACATTAAGCTACGGTAGTTTAGATGCCAAATTGTGGTTTTGGAGAAAAATGAAGGATAAAACCACAAGATGTAGTGGTTTTTGAGGGAAAATTGAGTGGATTTGCGGCCTGGAAATGGGTGCTTTTCAGGGCGTGAGAAATAGATGCCTTGGCCCTGGGAGATGAATTCTCCCGGGGCTTTTTGCTTGTAAAGATTCACGGAAGCATATAAGCTGCTGAATAATCAGAGCCTGGAAGCCATTGATGGAATCTTTGATAGCCTGCCAACCACCCATCCAGCGAAAGGCCCGTACCGGCTGTTCTCCAAAGCAGAAAGGGTAAAGGGGAATGCAGTGCTTGGCCCGGGAACCAGGCTGCAGATTATGCAGAATAAAAAAGTGCAGAAGATTACTAGCTACCGCGAGATTGACTTGACACTGCCGGGGCGGAAAAATGTGCTTATTTTTGTATTGCTTCGGCTCAGGACTCCACCTATGATGTGCTGGATACGCTGTTTGTGTCATTCCTTTGTATTTAACTGATCCGGTTTGCAGACCGGCAGGAGAATCGGCAGGTTTCCGGGGGGGGGGGGCGCCCCCCATTAAACGAGTTTCCGGTGGTGGTGCAGCTCCTGCAATTCATACGGCTCTTCAAATGTAATTCCCCATTTCAGAAACAATTTCAAGGTTAAAAGGAGACAAGATTACGGGAAAACGGAGGCAGAAGTCCTAATCTGTACAGGCTTCTGAAACGAATGCAACTGCTACACCAAGGGTGAGGTCCGCTTATTATGTGCCCCCCTGGCCCATGATGTGCCGTCAGAAAGTCCCCATTTGAAGATAAAAGCAGAGAAGAGAAATTAGTAACAGATTATAGGTAATTACAAACTCGTTTCGCAATTACCTATAATAAACTCATTATCACTATCAGTCAGGAGATGTAAAGAAGTAGGCTTAAGGGTTTATGGGTATTCCTTGAATAACCTAAATATATCATGCAGGGAGCCATTGCTTAAGCAGGCGATAAACTGTTTCTGCAATGACTCACTTTGTGGGTTATATTCCGCAATGTGCAAGTGTCTGTCTGTTATTTAAAAATGCTCTCAGACCAGCGTGGATAGAAGGGATAAGTAACACCACCTTCATACAGACGGTACATTCCGTTGACAGCAGTTACAAAGTCATCAGGGGTGACTGTAAGCCGAACTTCGTCATTTCCCATGGCTCCCAGGCAGCGGTCGCCACGGCATCCAAAGGACAGGCCGGGTAAACCAGTATTGAATGTATATCCCCATGTATCAATACAACTTGATTCTCCAATGAATGGGAACTGTATTTTCCTGAAATTATTTTCTATGAGACCAGAAAGAAAATAAAAGGCAGCGCCCGGTTGAAGTACGATTGATATGACATCAGGTTCCTTAATATCATTTGTTTTGATTGGGGATGCCGCAATTGCAAATAGCAGGTCCTTTGGAATTCCATCAGACAGGGCATCGGAGTGCTTTTTTGATTCCTCCTGTGTTCTAAACCACTGCAACGGAGGAGATGCCAAATCAATTCCACTTTTCCAGCGTTCGGTTTTCCTGCGAAGGCCATTGTTAATACAGCAGTAATCAAAGGGCATGTCTGTGGTACGTATGATATAGGTTTTGTCATAGTACCCTGTCAGGCCTATCATTTCACAGGCCATGGTAAGGCCGGGGAATGTTTTGTTTGGAATCTGATTAAGCTCTTCTTCGGATAGAATGAATTTAAGGGCAGTAGCATTCTGGTTGCAGCGCAGTATATCCATATAGCGTTGATTTATCTGCGGCCAATCATAGTTGTTTTTAGAATTTTCCATAAGCATCTCCTTTTTGCGATGATTTAAAAATTACTTTTTAAGATATATTTTCATGAAATGTGCACATTCTGAATTGTTATAAAGCAAGAAAGATGCCAGCTTTAGGGGAGTGATTGGAGTGAAGCGCCTGCTATATTACCGACAGTAAAAGAAGCTGGTAATGGCCAGAATTTCGTAGTTTATTATTGGTCATTTGTCATGAGAGTTTTTCAAAAAATGAATTGTATATTTCAAAAATGAAAAACACGGGTTTATTCTGATTTTTGTCTTTGGATTACAGGGACCTGTACCATACTCTTTTTGGCATGAGATTTGCTTTGTATTATATTAAAAGAATAGGAAATCGAAACGTATAAGATTTTATTGAAGTTCCTGTTATTTTATAATACAATAAGTATAAACATGCTAATTTACAGACGGTTCAATAATTTGGGGTGCATATATGGAAAACGATGGTGAAAGTAATACATCTTCTGGACAATTAAATTATTTGCTTAAAGTCTGTCCATGTAAAACTATTTTTATTGCGGGCAGCTATGGAAAGACTTCCTGTGCCCTGCTGGTTTCAGAGCTGCTTCGCCATGCGGGGTTTGTGGTTGGGAATGAAGAGGCCAGGTCCTTTGAGTCGGATGAAGCGTTCAAGGGCTATGATTTTATTGTGTTGAAGGTCAGGTTGACTGAGTTGTCAGATTTAACCGGCAGTCCTACGGTTGCAGTGGTAACGAACCTTCTGGCGTATCCTCTGGAATCGGGTACATCGTACAACGAACTCATTCAATGTTGCTGTCAATTGCTTTGCCATGGGCCTGGATGTAAATGGATTATAGTTAACAGAAATTATAGATTCGTGTATGCGAACATAGGTAAAATACAAGGTGACATCATCGAATTTGGCACCTTCGGCGAGATGGAAAAGGGATCTTACCTGAAAGAGGATGAGTTGGGTTTATGTCTGGATGGGACAGCGCGGGTGGCTGTCCGTCAGAGCGAATTACTTCTGCCCGGAATTCGTAACATGGAAATTTATCTGGCTGCCATTGCGGCAGCAGGTCTGTTCATGCCGGTAGAAGCCATGGGCGGATTGATGAGGCAGTTTAAGGGGGCCCCCAACCATTATGAGTATGTGAGAAATTTAAATGGGGTCACATATTATAACAATGCTGATTCCCTGCTGCCTTCACATGCTGTGACTGCCCTCATTCCTTTTGAACAACGGATTATCTTCATTACGGGCGGGGATGTGGACCCTGTTAATCCGATTCCATATAAGGGCTTGGGATTAATGATTGTATCCTATGTCAAAAAGCTGATTGTGATTGGCGATTCCTCAGATGACATACTCACGGAAACCAGCAAAATCAGAAAATATTCGTCTGAGAAGTTAAAGATGGTGAAAGCGGTAAGCCTCCAGGATGCTGTATCGGAGGCCCATAAGGAAGCAGTGGAAGGGGATGTGGTACTGTTTTCGCCAATAACTCCAATTTGTTTTGGGGAAACATTTGCCGGGACTGGAGATGCGTTCCGAAAGGCCGTGAATCAATTATAATGGATATTTCAGTAGACGGAGGGGAATGATATGAGTATGAGGGAACGGGGTGGTGAAGTCCATACGCTTGAGGATACGCCATTTGGCTATACCATGAAGGTCATCAGCGGGAAGTGGAAAATGGTGATTATGTATTTGCTTGCAGAGCAGCAGCCCGTCCGCTTTAATGAGATGCAGCGTTTTATCGGTACGATTACATACAAGACATTGAGCCTGCAGTTAAAAGAGCTGGAACGGGATGGTGTGGTATACCGCAAAGAGTATATGCAGATTCCGCCAAAGGTAGAGTATTATCTGACGGAGAAAGGAATGTCATTAATTCCGATTTTGGAAGAACTTTGCTGCTGGGGAGTAGACCATCAGAATGATGAAGAGATAGTAACAGAAGATTAACATAAAAAAAGCTGACCAGGATGCAATACGGTTATCCTGGTCTTTTTTTGTGCATCTGCAGGGGTGTACACCTGCCGGAATACAATTTTCAGATACGCTTCATAGCGGCAACAGACATAGGGATACTGTTTTTCATGATAGTATGTGTAATTGGGGATATTAACTGAAAATAAAGACCGTACTTGAAATAAATTGTGCAATAGTGTTAAATAAGGATAGAGTTTATAAAGTAATTGCGAATGTCGACAAGCGCAGGATACTACCAACTAAATTCAAGTGATTCAACCAAGGGAGAAGCGTTATGACAACATTTTCAATGTTTGGCCTTATTATGGCATTTGGTTCCGGAGTATTTGGGGCAACCATAGGCGGAATGCCGGCTTTTATCGTTACTGGTTTAGCGGCGATTGCAGAAGGGGTCTGTGGCTTATGCGGGGCAGGCGATTTTGCAGGTACCTTTAACATTGCCTTTCAGGTATTTGCACCGAATGTCCTGTTTATAGGAGCTGCCGCGGGGGCGGCATACGGGGGACGCATAGGGTCTTATGAAAACGGCTCGGATATGGCCCATTCGCCGTTTACAGCTGGAAATCCCATGGTGCTGGTGGTTGGCGGATTATTTGCAATGATGAGTTATCTGCTGCGTCTGGTTTTCATGATTCCTTCTGTTGTCTCTGTATTCCCTACGGATAATGTCTGTGCCGCAGCCATACCGATGATGATTATAATCCGTCTGGTGTTCGGAAAATCCGGTTTGACTGGGAACAGGCTGCTGCGTAAGGAGGCGGGGGGAAGGTACATGCCTTATGGAAAGGCATTGGGACAAAGCTTGGTTTTAGGCGCGGCTTTAGGATGCATGACGGGCGGCATGGCCATTCAACTGGCAAGCTTTGGGTATGATGTTTCTTCACTGGCAGTGACATTTTTTGGTGTTTCCGCCTTCACATTAATATTGACCACCTGCGGTTTTGGCGTTCCGGCTACACATCATATTGTTCTATTGTCCTGTATGACAGCGGTGGCTTCCATGTCCGTTTGTGGAGCTGCATGGGCCATGATAGCTGCAGTCATTTGCGGTACCGTCTCCAGTTTCTTTAACGATGTAGTTGCATGTACGTTTAACAGCTTCCATGATACGCATATTGACCCGCCCGCTGCAACTATTTTGGTGATTGCCCCAATAATTGCATGGATATTCTGATGAAACCGTGGTGCAGAAAGCAGGTGATATATCACAAGACTGTATACAAAGCTGTATTAGAGCAGGTGTCATGAATTATAGTAGGTGTCTTTTATGTGCGTACTGTTCAATATGCATAATTGCTGATATATTGTTCTTATGGCAATTGTGAAAGGTTGCTAAAAATATAATTAAATTTTTCAATTAGAAAGGGGTAAAAAATGAAAATTGATATTCAGAAAGCGTTTGCTGCTTTATCTGATGATTCGGAATTCAGGAGGGAAATCAGATATTTTAACGGTACTCTGAAAATGAACATGGGGGAGGACTCTTACCTTATGCTGTTCCATGACGGAAAGCCGGTAAGTGCCACGGATGATGTCAGTCCGTACGCAACTGTTACGGTAGAGATGACAGGGACGGATGATATGTGGGAACACCTGCTTGCTGCGAAGCCGGTTCCATATTATCAGTGCCTCCAGACGACCTGCGTAAAGCACGGTATGAAGATGACGAATAACGCTCAGACACTGGCATATCTGCCTGCTTGGAACCGCATGGTTTTTGTGCTGCGTGACCTGATAAACAATTAAATTGGGAGGTGCTTGAAAATGGCAAAAGTTAAAATCGAACCTATTATAGGGAAATATATGTATCTTACAGTCAAAGGTATTGAATACCGTATTTACTATGAGGAAGCAGGTCAGGGAATCCCGTTGGTTCTGGGACATACGGCTGGGAGTACAGACGTCTGCTCAATGACCCGGATGTGACTAAAAACTTCAGATGTATTGCTTTTGATTTACCCTTCCATGGAAAGTCGCTGCCGCCGGAAAATGATGCCTGGTGGGAAAAGGAGTATAATATGTATACAGACGACATGCTTGCTTTCCCCAATGCGATTGTGGATGCATTGGAGCTTGAGAATCCTGTTTATATGGGAATGTCCATGGGCGGGCACCTGGCAATCGACATTGCCCTCAGGACTCCCGATAAATGGATGGCCTGTATCGGCCTGGAGGGCGCGCTTCATACGGATGACGAGTATGCTTCCTGTGGCTTGGAAGGTGTACGGTATGAATTTGATAATCCCATGATTGGCACTGCCGAGGTGGGGGCCGCCATGTATCTCAACATGAATCCATGCTCGCCATATAAGAACATCAAGGAAGTGTCATGGCTATACAGCCAGGGCGGCCCGGGCATTTTTGCCGGTGACCTTACATACTACAATGAAGATCACCATATCACCGATGAAGAGGCCCGCTCCATTGATACAGACAAGTGTATGCTCTACCTGTTAAACGGCGAATATGATCCCAATACAACTGTTGCAGAGGGGCAGGAAGTGGCGGATTTAATTCCGGGCTGCAAATACACTGCAATGATGGGACTTGGGCATTTCCCTGTCTGTGAGGACTATGATACGTTCAAGAAATATATCATGCCTGTTTTTGATGAAATTGTAAGGAACGCTAAATAGTCAATAGAAACAAATGAACCATAAGCTGTCCCGCTGCATGAATCTTTCATCAGTCCGACAGCCTTTATAATAAGAAATTGGAATCGAGGAAGAGAAAGGAAGATGAGTATGAGTAAATCGACTACATTACGATTATTAATGCCTCAGTGGCAAGGCGGGGATGTGCCTAATGCATATCCTCTTGGTGCAAGGCTGACCCAGTGGCTGGCTCCGAAGACCGATGCAGTGACGGTGGAGGTGCCTACCATTGAGCCTGATGGTTCCCCAAGGACAGAGCAGGACGGAATTGTGGAACGGAGAAATCTCATGAGACAGCTGCATTCTGCTCAGGATATCATCAATGCATATTCACCGGAGCGGGTCGTGGTATTCGGGGGAGACTGCCTGGTGGAGCAGGGGCCTATATCCTATCTGAATAAACGTTATGAGGGAGAGTTGGGGGTCCTGTGGATGGATGCGCATCCTGACGTGACAACACCAAAGGAATTTAATCACGCACACACGATGGTGTTAGGTAACCTGCTGGGGGATGGTGATACGCAGTTTGCCGCTGAGGTCCCGGTGAAGCTTAAGAGCGGCCATGTCATGTTTGCCGGTCTGCAGGAAACCACGGACCAGGAAACGGAGTATATAAAGGAGAAGAACCTTCGTTATGCGCGTCCTGAGGAGCTGTCTGATAACAGCGGCCCTATTTTAGAATGGATTAGGGAGGCGGGAATAAAGAAGATGTATATCCATCTGGACCTGGACGTTTTAGACCCCGGCCTGTTCAGAAACCTGCTGTTTTCCAATCCCATGCCAGATCCTGAAAACTGTATGGATTTTTCCATGGGGGCCATGAATTTCGCCCAGGTAACCAGGGTTCTTAAAGATGTCTCGGCACACGCTGATGTGGTAGGCATGGGAATTACAGAACAGCTCCCATGGGATGCCATTAATTTGAAGGATATGCTTTCAGAGGTCCCCGTTTTGAATAGTTGACAGGGATAATAAAGAAGCGGAAATGATAAATAAGGAGGAGGGGCTTATGGATTACTATGTAGCAGCCGGTGTGGCTCAGGCGCTGGGCCTGCTGGCTGAGCATAAGGCGTGGGCCATATCTGGAGGAACCACGGTTCTTCCCGCTTTAAAGTTCGGGAAAGATTGGGACGGGGCTATTGTAGATTTATTTAATATCCGTGAACTGAAAAAAATAGAAGTCAGGGGGCAATATCTTGTCATTGGAGCGGAGACAGAATTATCGGCTATCTCCAGGCATCCGGCCGTGCGTACGAAATTCCCGGCATTAGCCGAAGCGGCCAGGGCCATTGGCTCATTACAGATACGGAACATGGCTACATTGGCTGGCAATGTGCTTAACGGGCGGGGAAATGCGGATGGACATGTGGCATTGTCAGTGCTGGCACCCCAGTTTACAATCTGTTCCAGCAAGGGGGAAAAACGCTATGGCCTGGAAGAATTGTATACAGAGAAGCGGGTTGCGGTAGACAGCACGAAGGAGCTGGTTACGGAAATATGGCTGCCTTTGCCAAAGGATGGGGAAACTTCTGCCTTTGTCCGCTCTCAGCCAAGGGAAGGGTTTGTGCGGCCGGATTTGAATATTGCGGTCAGGATAGGGGTGGAAAATGGAAAGGTATCGCTGGCTGAGATTGCGGTGGGAACAGGTCATTACAAGCCATGCCATCTGTATGGCGCAGAAAGGGCGCTTATAGGGCGCGCATTCAGCCGGGAACAGATAGATGAGACAATCCGGAATATGGAACAAGAAGAGTGTGGTCTTAAGGACGATATTTACAGCAGTGGGGACTATAAAAAAAAGATACTCCCAGTGCTCGTAAAACGTGGGTTAATGGAAATCCAGGAGGATTTAGGAGGGAGGTATACCGGATGAAAGCATTTATATCATTGACAGTCAATGGGGATTATATTGAGCTGGAGACAGATGCCGAAAAAAGACTGATTGATATTTTGCGTGAACAATTATACTTGACAGGGACAAAGGAGGGATGCAAAAAAGGGGAATGCGGCTCTTGTACAGTCATCATGGACGGCAAGGCGGTTAAATCCTGCCTGGTCCCGGCCTTCCGGGCATCGGGGTCCATTATCCAGACCATTGAAGGTGTGGCCAGAGGGAATGAGCTGCATCCGATTCAGCAGGCATTCATTGACCAGGGGGCTGTTCAGTGCGGTTATTGTACTCCGGGAATGATTATGTCAGCCAAAGCGCTTTTGGACAGCAATCCCAATCCTGACGTGAGTGAGGTCAGGGAAAGCATGGAAGGAAACCTGTGCCGCTGCACGGGCTATAAAAAGATTGAGCAGGCTGTGATGGTAGCGGCCGGGAGTCATCAGAAGGGGGAGGGTTGATTTGACAGAGCATTATATAGGAAAAGGCATCCCCAGGATTGATGGTTTGGATAAGGTGACTGGAAGGGGGCAGTATATACAGGATATATGCCTCCCTCAGATGCTATATGCAAAGGTCCTTCGTAGTCCCTACGCCCATGCCAGGATTATATCCATAGACACATCAAAGGCGGAGGCGCTTTCTGGTGTAAAGGCAGTTGCCACCTTTTTGGATACGACCCAAAAATTGTTCAACCCTTGTCCTGGTTTTGTCACAACCCACCGACCGGATAAGCCTGTTTATGACCAGCAGATTTTTACATCGGAAGCACGTTTTGTGGGAGACGAGATAGCTGCAGTGGCAGCCATGACCCCGGAAATCGCAGAGAAGGCGGTAAAACAGATACTGGTGAAATACGAAATCCTGCCGGCGGTCTTTGATATAGATGAGGCGCTTAAGGCGGATGCGCCTCTGGTCCACGGGGAGCTGACGGATAAAAATATCTGTGGGCCCCTATGGGAATTAAACCTGGGTGATATAAAAAGCGGAATGGATGAAGGAGATGTGTTTGCTGAGGCAACCGTACTGCTTCCCAGGGCAAAACATGCCCAGTTGGAACCTCATGGAGCTTTGGCGGATTGGAAAAACGGCAGGCTGACAGTATTCAGCCAGACGCAGACCCTGCATCCGGTCAAAATGATTCTGGCCAGAATACTGGATATGCCGGAGAGCAGGATACAGGTAAAAGGAGCGCCCTATGTAGGGGGAACATTTGGGGCAGGCCAGGGCGTGAGGGCTAAAACAGAACTGATTGCATCTGTCCTGGCCATGCGTACGGGACGTCCGGTTAAGTTAATGTTTGACAGGGCGGAGGATTTTGGAGTCACGGATACCAGGCACGGAGGATATATCACCGGAAAATTGGCTGCAAAAAAAGACGGCACATTTACAGCTTTTGAAATTGACACATATCTGAATACGGGAGCTTATGCAGGAGTTGGTCCGGATGTGGCCCTTACGGTAGGACCTGCGGGCACAGGCGGCACATACAGGGTGCCAAACTGGCATTATAGGGCCAGGGCTGTCTATACCAATCAACAACAGGCAGGTGCATTCCGTGGGTATGGGAACCCTCAGGGGAATTTCCTGACAGAGACACTGGTGGACGATATAGCTAGGCAGCTTTCCATTGACCCGGTAAAGCTGCGCTTGAAGAATACAGTCATGCCGGGGGACAAGTGGTTCATTCCCTTTCCATGTACGTCTACCGGCCTGAATCAATGCTTTGAGAAGGCCGCCAGAGCGATTGGATGGGATCAGAAGCGGGGACAGACCGGGGGCGGCGCCAGGAGACGGGGAGTGGGCATAGCAGGAGGCATCCATTTCGGGGGCCCCGTGCCATTTGTGGTTGATTACGATACGGTATACATGCGTCTGGAAAATGACGGTTCCCTGCATGTGGCAGCAGGTGTGGCCGAGGTGGGGTCAGGGGCGGCTACCGCCCTGCTTCAAATTGCCAGTGATGCAGTGGGGGTTCCTATGGAAACGGCTCAGATTGTGTATGGAGATACGGACACCACTCCGTTTGATATAGGAGGTCGGGGGAGCCGTTCCGTGATTTCTGTGGGAAATGCCATCTTGAAGTCGGGGACAAAATTGAAGGAATCCGTCCTGGCATATGCATCTGAATTTCTGGGAGTAGACAAAAATGTGCTCCGGATGACGGATGGAATCATAGACGGAGGAGGAAAGGAAATTTCGGTCAGACAGCTAGCTTATGAAGCACATCTAGATGGAAAATCATTTTTTGTTGCGGAACAGAACCAGCCGCAGAATTCACCTCCATGGTATGCCCAGGCTGTTGAGGTGGAGGTTGACATGGAGACGGGAAAAGTCAGGATTCTGAAGGTTGCGGCATTCCATGACGTGGGAAACGTAATTAACCCGGTCATAGCATCTGGCCAGTTGGAGGGCGGAATCATGCAGGGAGTCGGTTATGCAACGATGGAGGAGATGAAATATCTGGGCGGTAAGCGCCCAATCACAGATTCATATCAAAAGTATCTGATTCCAACCATACAGGATATGCCGGAGATTGAGATTGGATTTGTGGAGGAACCATGCCCGGAGGGACCATTGGGGGCCAGAGGGCTGGGGGAGGTGGGAATCATACCGGTTGCGGCCGCCATCGCTTCGGCGGTGGGGGATGCAACCGGGATTCGTTTCCATCAGCTTCCACTTACTCCGGAACGGGTGCTATGTGGGATTGAAGAAGCTGTCATGTCTGTTGGGTAAAAACTTATAATTTAATGTAGGGATGCCGCAAAATGTAAGGATTTATTGTACATTTTGCGGCATCTTCTTTTCATATAGACTTAAATCTTATGTTATTAGACACTTCCCCAATGGAAACGACTAGGGCTGGATTTTCAAGGGGCATGGGATGGGGGTGGGGGAGATACGCTATGAGTGTGCTGCCTAGAATGATTGATTACTTTTAGCTTGTATTTCGCTTAGTCGTTCATCAGTTGTATACATCTCGGGCATTTTAACCTCAAATAGAATACTTTTAGTAATAAAAAAGAAAAAGCTGTACCAACCACAAAAAGTTAGTACAGCCTTCAAAAAGTCTTATTCTATGCAGTTTTGCTTAGAACTTTCCCACTTTAGCACTTTCCTCGATGGAAACTGCAATCGTTACAGTAGCCCCAACCATTGGATTGTTCCCCATCCCTATAAACCCCATCATCTCCACATGGGCGGGGACGGAGGACGAACCGGCGAAGGTGGTATCGCCATACATACGGCTCATGGAATCGGTGAGTCCGTAGGAGGCCGGACCGGCGGCTGTTTCGTCGGGGCCCAGCGTGCGGCCGATTCCTCCGCCTGATGCACATGCGAAATAGGATTTTCCTTTCAGGCCGCAGTTTCGCTTATAGGCACCGGCCACCAGATGGGAGAAGCGCACCATATTAGTCCCGTTTCCGGATATGGATAGGTCCACGTCCTCATGTTCCATGATGGCGATTCCCTCCCGGATATCGTTTGCACCATAGCACAATACATCGGCCCTGGCATCCTGCGTGAAGGGAATCCTGTCCTTTACTGTAAGAGTGTTATTTCTAAAGTCAAATTCGGTCCGTACATAGGTGAATCCGTTTACACGGGATATGATTTCTGCCGCGTCCTTACCCAGGCCGTTCAGGATGACCTTGAGCGGAGTCCTGCGCACCTTGTTTGCGGAACCTGCGATGCCGATTGCTCCTTCAGCCGCTGCAAAGGATTCATGACCGGCCAGGAAAGCAAAACAGTGTACGTCCTCTGACAGGACCATAGCGGCCAATTTACCGTGTCCACGGCCCACCTCGCGTTCGTCTGCAACCGACCCTTCCAGGCAAAAGGCCTGTAATCCCTCGCCCAGTTCCAGGGCCGCGTCAGTGGCACGGTTTATCCCCTTCCTGATTGCACTGGCAGCTCCGGCCGTGTAGGCCCAGCAGGCATCCTGGAAGGAGATGGGCTGTATGCTGTGTACAATGTTAAAAATATCAATGTTATGTCCTTCGCATATACGCCTGGCTTCCTTTAAATCAGAAATCCCGTTATTGTTAAGGTATTCTGTGATTCTTTCCATTTTTAGGCCAGAATTCTCAAATTGTATCATGCTCATTCCCTCCTTTACTGTTTCCTGGGGTTGATGGTGCGGGCTGCCTCGGTGTAACGTCCATAAGTGCCGATAGCCTGTTCCAGTGCTTTCTGGGCTGGAATGCCATCAGCAATCATCCCCATCATTTTTCCGAGATTCACATACTGGTAACCGATGATGCGATCCTGCTCATCCAGGCCGATGTATGATATGTAGCCGTCGGTCAGCTCCAGATAGCGGGGACCCTTGGCCAAGGTACCGTAACAGGTGCCCACCTGGCTTCGCCTGGCGTCTCCCAAATCCTCCAATCCGGCACCCACAGCCAGTCCTCCCTGGGAATAAGCAGTCTGGGTGCGGCCATATGCCATGGCTAGGAAGTACTCCCTCATGGCCACGTTGATGGCATCACAAACAAGGTCGGTATTCAGGGCTTCCAGCAGATTCTTGCCCGGCAGGATTTCCGCTGCCATGGCGGCGGACTGTGTCATACCGCTGCAGCCGATTACCTCTATGAGCGCCTCCTGGATGATACCGTCCTTGATGTTAAGGGATAGCTTACAGGCCCCCTGCTTGAGGCCGCATGTTCCCACACTATGGCTGAATCCTGAAATTTCTCCAATTTGGCTGACTGGGGTGAATGTGCCCTCCTGGGGAATCGGCGCCGCTCCGTGGTTATGGCATCTGCATACCGAAACCATCCGGTTCATTTCATTTGAATACTCCATGGTGTTCCTCCTTGATTTATATTTGTATCTGTAAATATTTAAGAGCAACAAACATGCCAAAATCATAACTATTGGCATGTTTGTTGCTTTTAAATCATCATATCAAATAGTTCAGGAGGTATTCTAAATGAAAGTGATGAGTGAAGCAATGAATGGCGGGGTGATTCCGGACAAGTATGGGAAAAGGGGAAAGGACATGAACGGGTATGGCGTGCCCAGCCGCTCCATTCCCATTACTATAGAGGAAGCGCCAGAGGGTACGGTTACCTTTGCTCTGGTGATGGAGGACAAGGATGCAGTTCCCGTATGCGGGTTCTCCTGGATTCATTGGATTGCCGCGGACATTACCAAAAATGTAATCAAGGAGAATGACAGCGTCGGAGCAACAGATTATGTCCAGGGAATCAACAGCTGGTTCGGCACATACGGCAGGGAGGGCGCTGTAGGCTACGGAGGCATGACCCCGCCCAACGCGCCGCATACGTATGAACTTCACGTCTTTGCGCTGGACCGGAAGCTGGGACTGGAAAATGGATTCTTTCTCAATGATTTGTTTCATGCTATGGAAGGACATGTTCTGGAACATGTGACATTGACCGGCACCTATGCAAATTAAGAAAATTATAGAGTAAATAAAATAGCTCCCACTGGTAGCGGTAATAGGCGGACCTGTGGGAGCTGTTTTTATTTCAAAGCCTTTGTCTGCGTTTTTATGGTTCAAATTTGAAAAAAATTTCATTTTTGAAACAAACAGTTGACAAAAGTGGCGCTCCATCCTTATGATTAAAATAAAAAATATATTCCAAGGGGGTAAAATTATGGGTGAGGTCATAAAGATGGCACTGATTGCCACTT
>OBVC01000632.1_pt1 | contig 14428 bp, 13 predicted proteins | sample 1494991 | NCBI WGS metagenome assembly OBVC01 (sample SAMEA2579955, study PRJEB22360) | human gut metagenome
CCAGAATAAAGAAAAATAAGCGGAAAGACAGGCGGCTTGCCGCCTGCTCTTGACATGCATGGAAGTACCTGTTATATATAAAACAAGGGTGAAAAACCTGATTTAGAAGTTTCCCACCCTTCATTATCATAGAAGAATCTTATTTACAGAAATTTTCTCATACTCTCGATTATCCCCATAAACACTATACTTTCAAGCATTTTGAAGTATAGTAAAACACCCATTTTACCACGAATTTGAAATCAACTCATTAGTTTTTATTCTCTCTGTCAATTCAAGTATTTTTGCATGGATTGAGTGGATTGTTTTTGAGAATTCATCATCACTTTTCCCGGTAGGGTCATTCAAGCCCCAATCCTCTCTATATTTGCATGGTATTGTAGGACAATGTACATTGCACCCCATTGTAATCACAATATCTACCTGCGGTATTTCTGATAACAGTTTAGAATATTGTGTTTTCTCCATATCTATATGATACATTTCTTTCATTAGACGGACTGCATCTTGATTGATTTGTGGCTTTGTTTCTGTGCCTGCAGAATAACTCTCAAAAATATTTGAAGAAAGATACTTCCCCAATGCTTCTGCAATTTGACTGCGACAAGAATTATGAACACAGACAAAGGCTGCTTTAGGTTTTGTCATAAACAAATTACCGCCCTTTCTTCGTTTTATTACTTACTCAATAGTGCTTTCACTTCGTCTACGGTCAATACCTTTCCATAGGATATAACTTCTCCATTCAATACCAATGCAGGTGTAGACATTACTCCGTAACTGGCGATTTCTGCAAAATCTGTAACGTGGGCAATCTCATAATCTAATTGAAGTTCAGATATTGCTGTTCTGGTTGCTTTTTCTAATTCCATACATTTTGCACAACCAGAACCCAGTATTTTGATACCTTGCTCTTGTTTTTTGCTTTCTGCATTTTGCATTGTTTCTGATGTGCAATTCCCGCCACAACAGCATGATTTTGTTTCTTTTTTCTTTCCAAATAATTTCATTTCTTATTCGCTCCTTTTAAATAAATATCGTACTAAAAATATTAAAGAGATAACCTACAATAATAATACCAAACGTACAAATGGCAATAAATAAGGTCAATAATTTAGGCTTTACTGCCTTTTTCAGCATGATTAAAGATGGTAAACTCAATGTTGTTACAGCCATCATAAATGATAAGATTGTACCTAATTGTGCCCCCTTTGAAAGTAATGCCTCTGCTACTGGAATTGTTCCAAAAATATCAGCATACATAGGAACTCCGACAAGAGTGGCTAAGATAACACCAAACGGGTTATTACTTCCCAAAATACTTTCAATCCATGTTTCAGGTATCCAATTATGGATAATTGCTCCGACACCCACACCAATCAAAATATATGGGAATACTTTTTTGAATGTTCCTATAACTTGTTCTTTTGCATAGCGAACTCTGTCCTTTTTGGTTAAAGCAGGAGAACTAATATCAACGTTACTTGCATTTTTCACAAAATCTTCCACATATTTTTCCATGTGTAATTTTTCAATTAAAGTACCGCCAATTACAGCGATTATCAAGCCTACAATCACATAAGCAAAGGCAACTTTAGCCCCGAAAATACTCATTAGCAATACAAGACTTCCCAAATCAACCATAGGAGAAGAAATCAAAAAGGAAAAAGTTACCCCTAATGGCAATCCTGCACTTGTAAAGCCTATAAACAACGGGATAGAAGAACATGAGCAAAATGGTGTAACCGTTCCTAACAATGCGGATATAATATTTGCTCCGATACCATGAAAACGTCCTAAAATTTTCTTACTTCGTTCGGGTGGAAAATAACTTTGAATATACGAAATAAAGAAAATCAGTAAACATAATAAGATTGTGATTTTGATTACATCGTATAGAAAGAATTGAATACTTCCACCGAAACGACTGTCAATGTCTAATCCTAGCAGTGACAGTCCATTACCAATTAAGCCATTCAACCATTTCATACCTAATATTTGGTCTTGGAAAAATAACCATATTGAATTTACTACGTCCAAAAAAGTCCCTCCTTTACACAACATATCAACTTTTTTTGATGTGATAAAGTTTTATAAAAGCCATCTTTCGATGACCTTTATTTGCAACAATTTGATTGATTTTCAGTATTTGGCGTTGTTAATTCTAACAATCGTTTTGACGCATATTCACTTCCGCTTTTACTTAAACTGTAATGCGTCCATTTTCCCTCTTGTCTTGCATTGACAATACCAGAGTCGCAAAGTATTTTCATGTGATATGATAAAGCCGATTGTCCTATGTTCATATTTTCAATCAGAACACACGCACATTTTTCCCCACTCTTTAAGTAATCTAAAATAGTAAGTCTTTTTATATCACAAAGAGCCTTAAAAATTTTTGCGTCTTTAGAAAAAACAGTCATTGTTATCACTCCTCACATCAAATTATTTTGATATATACATCATAAAACTTACAACGTAATTTGTCAATACATCACATCAAAATATTTTGATGTATTCTTATTTCTTCCTCTTGGCTATCAAACACAGAAAAGAAAAAGCCCTGTCAAGAGCCTTGCCACCATTGGTGGTGCTTTGCACTCTTTACTGGTCTTTTTGTTTGCTGTATCTTTCATTCAAGAGGAAAAAGGTTACTCGTCCTCATCATTTGTATTCCTGGTCATATTTACGTGCCACTTTGAATACCTCCTTGTTCTCTTGATTTTATTATGAAATCCTTGAGAACAAGCAGTCAACTTTTTTATACCACATCATCTTGTGAAAATCCAGGCAGATGGAACGGTGACCGGGCTGGAATAGTAGTCATTTCACCTGAAAGAAAATACGTTCTGCTTGCGGCAAAAGAAAAAACCCTTGATTCTACAAGGGTTTTCACAGCTACTGACGGGAATCGGACCCGTGACCTCCGCACTACCAATGCGACGCTCTACCGACTGAGCCACAGTAGCAACTTTCTTTTTCTGCCCCGCGAGAAGTCTTGTCTCACGCGACTTCGATATAATATCATATGTATTTTATTTTTGCAATACTTTTTTGAAAAAATTTTAAAAAATTTTTTGAACCAGGAACATATAGCATACGGTTCCCAGAGCAATGCTGGCCAGCGTATTTCGTTTCCACAGGTGTACTGCCGCCACAACAGCCACAGAGATCAGCTCCGGCAGTCCGTAGGGCCAGGTAAGAGGCGTGATATCTTTAAGGCAGTAAACTACCAGCACAGCCATAATGGCCGGAGGGAGCGCGGCGCCCAGATAACGCACCAGTTTTGGTACCTGACGTTTTCTGCCAAAGAGCAGAAAGGGCAGCCACCGGGTGATCTGGGTGCAGAGGGCGCAGATTAGAATTGTAATCAGTACATAGGATGGTTCAGCAGGAGTCTGGGTCATGAGGGATCCTCCATTTTTTTCTCAATGGTATGTTTAAAAATAAGAAGCAGGGCTACCGTGGCCATGAGGGCCGGAAGGATAAAGCCGGAAGAGCGGATCAGAGCCAGAAAAAGGAAACCGCAGAGAAAACCGGCTCCGGCGGGCAGGTGAGTCTTTGCAGCCAGCCATTGATTGACGCAGATTACCGTAAAAAGAGCAGTCATGGCAAATTCAATGCCTGTGGTGTCAAAGGCGATCATTTGTCCCATGACTGCGCCGATGACGGATCCGGCCACCCAGTAGCATTGGTTAAAGAGGGAAATAAAAAGGAAGGCAAGCTTCCACTGGCGGTCCGTAAAGCCCCTGGGGCGTGCAACAGAGCAGAGCAGGGAATAGGTTTCATCTGTGAGGGAGAAAACCATGTAAGGACCTGCGCCCTTCATTTCCTTAAAACGGTCGATAAAGGTCAGGCCGTAAAAGGCGTGGCGGCTGTTGATCAGCAGGGTCATAACGGCGGTGGTGAGATATCCCAGACCGCCCGTGAGGATGCCCGCCAGGGCAAACTGCATGGATCCGGCATAGACCAGAAGGCTGATAAGAAAGGCCCATAACACTCCAAAGCCTGCTTTCTGCAGGAGAAGGCCAAAGGCAATCCCAAGAAAAATATACCCCAGGAAAATGGGAATGGTTTTTATTAGGGCGAAACCGGCCGCTTTTTTCATAGTCATCACTTCCTGTCAAGATATTTTGTCCGTACGCTTTGATGCGTTACTAAAGTATAGCAGACATGGGCCGGTATTTCTACCCTTAAGTTGCCGTTTTTGTGGTATTTCCCCCTTTTCTACCTGTTAAAAGTGTGATATGATTATCCAATACACTGGAATTATCTTAAAAAGATTCACAGATGAGAGAAATGTACGGAGGAGCGATCATGGCAGAAAAAGACATGGTATTGGAGACAGAGGAAAAAGAGACTGTTTCCAAGAATTTTATAGAGCAGGAAATCGATAAGGATCTGGCAGAGGGGGTATATGATAATGTGCACACCCGTTTCCCGCCGGAGCCAAACGGATATCTGCATATCGGACACGCAAAGTCCATCCTTTTAAATTATGGGCTGGCTCAGAAGTACGGCGGCACCTTTAATCTCCGTTTTGACGACACCAATCCCACCAAGGAAAAGGTGGAGTTTGTGGAGTCTATCAAGGCGGATGTAAAGTGGCTGGGCGCTGATTTTGAAGATCGTCTTTTCTTTGCCTCTGATTATTTTGAGAAGATGTACGAGTGCGCTGTGTTTCTGATCAAAAAGGGCAAGGCCTTTGTCTGCGACCTGTCTGCAGAGGAGATCAGGGAGTACCGGGGCGACTTTAACAACCCCGGAAAGGAAAGTCCTTACAGGAACCGCCCGGTTGAGGAGAACCTGCGTCTTTTTGAAGAGATGAAGGAAGGAAAATATAAAGACGGCGAAAAGGTGCTCCGCGCCAAGATTGATATGGCTTCTGCCAATATTAATATGAGAGATCCGGTCATTTACCGCGTGGCCCACATGGAGCATCACAATACGGGTGATGCGTGGTGCATTTATCCTATGTATGACTTTGCCCACCCCATCGAGGATGCCATTGAGCATATTACCCATTCCATCTGTACGCTGGAGTTTGAGGATCACAGGCCTCTGTATGACTGGGTGGTAAGAGAGTGTGAATTTGAGAATCCGCCCCGTCAGATCGAATTTGCCAAGCTGTATCTTACCAATGTAGTCACCGGCAAGCGCTATATCAAGAAGCTGGTAGAGGATCATATTGTAGACGGCTGGGACGATCCCCGTCTGGTTTCTATCGCGGCTCTGCGCAGAAGAGGCTATACCCCCGAGTCCATTCGCCGTTTTGTGGAGATGGTAGGCGTTTCCAAGGCAAACAGTTCTGTAGACTATGCGATGCTGGAATACTGCATCCGTGAGGACTTAAAGCTTAAGAAGGCACGTATGATGGCGGTTTTAGATCCCGTAAAGCTGGTGATCGGCAACTATCCAGAAGGCCAGATGGAAGAACTGGACGTTCCGAACAACCTGGAAAATCCGGAGCTTGGAAGCCGCAAGGTGCCTTTTGGACGCGAGCTTTATATCGAGAGGGAGGACTTTATGGAAGAGCCTCCTAAGAAATATTTCCGTATGTTCCCCGGAAATGAGGTTCGTCTCATGGGAGCTTATTTTGTAAAGTGTACCGGCTGTGAGAAGGATGCCGATGGAAATGTAACCGTTGTTCATGCCACTTATGATCCTGAGACAAAGAGCGGTTCCGGCTTTGAGGGCAGAAAGGTAAAGGGAACCATCCACTGGGTAGCGGTTCCTTCCGCAAAAAAGGTGGAATGCCGCCTGTACGAAAACATCGTTGATGAGGAGAAGGGCAAGTTAAATGAGGACGGAAGTCTGAATTTAAATCCCAATTCGCTGACTGTGCTTACAGACTGCTATGTGGAGCCGGCTTTGGGCGAGGCGGAAAGCTATGACAGTTTCCAGTTTGTGCGCAATGGCTATTTCTGCGTGGACTGTAAGGACAGCACAAAGGAAAAACCTGTATTTAACCGGATCGTTTCATTAAAGAGCTCCTTTAAGCTTCCGAAATGATCCTCTGAAAGCCTGGATAGAAGGAAAACCGGCATCTGCCGGGAAAGGAACAGGAGGAGACTCTCTGGAAACAGGGGGTCTTTTACTGTTTTAAGGCCCCAAAAGGAGGTGCGGGAAAATGGAACTGATGGTGCCCATTGACAATCAGAGCAGGAGTCCTCTGTATGAGCAGATTTATCAATATATGAAGGAGGAAATACGCGGCGGACGTATGGCCGCGGGCAGCCGTCTGCCCTCCACACGGATTCTGGCGGCAAATTTAAAGGTAAGCCGCAGTACCACCCAGATGGCCTACGAACAGCTTTTGTCTGAGGGGTATATAGAGGCCCTGCCCTGCAGGGGATATTTTGTCTGCCGGATCGAGGAACTGGTAGAGGTGCACAAGAAAGAGGAAAGCCCATTTTCAGAGAAGCAAGGACAGAGGAAAGAACCATATCTGGTGGATTTTTCCCCCAGAGGCATTGATCTGGACAGCTTTCCGTTTAATACCTGGCGCAAGCTGAGCCGCAATACGCTGGTGGATGATAATAAGGAGATGTTCGCCGTGGGGGATCCCCAGGGGGAATACGGACTGCGGGCAGCTATCGGTGATTATCTTCACTCGGCCAGAGGGGTCAACTGCCGTCCCGAACAGATCCTGATCGGAGCAGGAAGCGAGTACCTTCTGATGCTTTTGTCTCAGCTTCTGGGTCGGGGTACAGGGATCGCCCTGGAAAATCCTACCTACCGTCAGGCGTACCGGGTATTAAAGAGTTTGGGCCATCAGGTGTTTCCTGTGAAAATGGATCGATATGGCATGGAAATAAGCGCCCTGGAGGAGAGCAAAGCCATGGCTGCCTATGTGATGCCGTCCCATCAGTATCCCACTGGTATCGTGGTGCCGGTAAAAAGGCGGCAGGAGCTTTTAGGCTGGGCCTGCAAAAAGGCTGACCGGTATGTGATTGAGGACGATTACGACAGTGAATTCCGTTATAAGGGCCGGCCGATTCCGGCGCTGCAGGGGATGGATCAGGCGGGAAAGGTGATCTATTTGGGAACATTTTCCAGATCAATCGCCCCGGCGATCCGTGTGGGATTTATGGTGCTTCCGGAACCCCTGCTTGCCAGATACAGGATGCAGGCAGGCTTCTACGCCTGCACCGTGTCACGGATCGATCAGAATGTGCTGTATCATTTTATCACAGGGGGGTATTATGAGAGGCATTTAAACCGGATGCGGGCCGTATACAAAGGGAAGCATGACGCCCTTCTGGGGGGACTTAAGGAGCTGGAAAACATATTCCAGATCCGGGGGGAATACGCGGGAATCCATGTGCTTTTGACCCACAGGAAAGGGATGGAAGAGGAAAAGCTGGTAGAACGGGCTGCACAGGCTGGTGTAAAGGTTTATGGTATGTCAGGATCTGTGATCGGAGAAGAGAAGGATCTGGTTCCTTCTACGGTGATCTTGGGCTATGCCAGCCTGAAGGAAGAAGAAATATGCAAAGGCTGCAGGCTTTTGAACGAAGCCTGGAGGTAAAAGGCTCAGGAAAGACAGAGAAAGGAGCTGCGATGGAGTATGAAAATAAGAAATGACCGTATTTTGTGGATTGCGGCCGCGGCGTTTTATGCGGTGGTTCTGCCGGTGAGCGGCTGGATGGGAATGGCAGTGGAAAATAGTAAGGCAATACAGGCTGAGAGCGGGATGCTCCAGGAAACAGAAGCAGGGGATGGAATAGATATGGCGAAAGCAACACCTGCGGCTGCAAAGGGCAGCGGGGAGGTTTCCGGTATCGGCGAGAATGGGGAAGAAAACCCTATGGAGGAGACAGGGGCGGAAGGGGCAGGGGACTCATCCGACGTTATATCCGGGGAACTGACTCTTACGCCGGAGCAGCTGGATGCAGTAAAACGGATCGATTCTGCCCTGAGCAGCCAGGACATGGAGCAGGCAGCCAGGATCCTTGATAAGGAGCAGGACATTCTGGCGACCCTTTTTTATGAAAATATGGCGGGAAGCCGCTATCTTTATACTCCTTCAGGCTTTACCAGCCAGATTGAAGGAGAGGGGATGGTATTTACCATGCCTGGAACCGTATTTTACGGCTTTTTCAAAGACGGGAAGCCCAGGGGGGAATGTCTGGCCCTGCAGTTTATCAACGTAGACAGTCCCCGCTATAATTATTCCTATGGTATCTGGCGGAACGGGAAAATGACCGGTTATGGGAGCACTGGCTATTGCTACTATGAAAATGTCCCTCTGGGGGAGAACGTGAAAACAGTAAAGCAGGGGAATTTCAAGGATGATCTTTTAGAAGGTGAAATTTCCTACGAAACAAAAGACATAGACGGAACTATTTCGCACTGGTATATGGCAGTATCAGAAGGTGTTACGGTCATAGATACGCGCTGGACGCGGTTGGAGGAATCAAAGGAGTATCAGCTGATGTCCGCTGACGCCCAAAGCCACGCCTATCTCATAGGCGATGACCAGATCGGGCAGGTGATGTGGATGAACCTGCTGGGATGGGATATATGAGAACCGGCCCATTCGGGACAGCCCGTGTTTAGGGTTTTCGTAAAATAAAAGAGGAAGCGCAGAGGCTTCCCCTCAAGAGACAGACGTATGTGCAGCGGGCTGCGGCACCTTATAAAACAGGATCGTCCTTAAAACCATCGGGTGTATCTGCAGATGGCTCCATATCATCTGCATCTTCAGCTACCTCGACGGAGATCACATCATCCGCATCATCAGCCGTCTCTTCCACTACAGATACGTCCGGCTGTTCTGCATGGACGTCTTTTTCGGAATAGGAGGGCTCGCTGTCCAGACGTTCATAATCATAGAGATCGTCGTCATCTACATAGTCATCATCCAGATAACCTTCATCTTCCGGAAGATCATCCTGAGGAGAGACGGGTTCTGCTTCATGCTCCTCCCTCCACTCGTCCTTTTTTGTCTTCATGGAGTTCAGTGCAATATGCGCCGTGTCTACTGCTGCGGACATGGCCTCATGGGCGGTGTCGGAAAAAAGACTGCCTGCATCGCGGAGCACATTGCGTGTAGCCTGGGCCATATCTCTGGCAGCCACCTTGAATTCATCCTTGCTGGAGGTAAGGGAGATATAGTTGCGGTTAAATTTTTCCTGATCAGCGGGATGCTCTCTGCCGGTCTCTGACTCCTTATCCTCTCCGTCCTCATCCTCTTCAAATTCTCTGAAATCTTTTTCCAGTTCTTTATGATAGGTCTTATACTGGAGCACATAGGAAACACCGGCCGCTACGGCTCCTGACACGGCCGCCAGAGCCATCAGTTTCCCCAAACCTTTTTTCGCCATATAAATTCCCCTTTCTTTCATGTGTTGTCTGATTATGACTGGTTGCTATTATTGTAATACGGATGGGGAAAAAAATAAACATGAAATGCTAAAAAAAATATTAAATAAAAAGAAAATGAATAAAATGGGATAAGATAAACCATTACCGAAAAATAGCTGGTAGTTTATTGAGGCTGTGGGGAGATGTCTTTTTGTGGTGGTGGGGTGTGATGGTAGGAACACCATTTAGTAATGGAATGGCCTTTATACAGGATGTATTACAATAGAGCGTATCCATTTTTCATCAGGGATCAAACAGCTTGGTTTTTATCAAATGGTTTGCCATATGCAGAGATTCCCTCCCTCTTTGGGCAGCTGCTGTAGTTTGCTGTCCAAAGAGGGAGGGAATTTAAAATAAAACAAAACTAATCTTCTGTCTGGTCAAAATTCTTCGAATTTTTCATAGCTTCATATAATGCTTCATCTGTCATATGATGCTGCGTGATTGCTAACAGACGTACTTTTCGGTCTGCCTGAGGGCGGACAAAGTCTTCATACCAGTCCGCCAGTCGGGCATCATCTCCGATTACACGGATCAGGTGCATGACGGACCAGATTATATAGGAAGTGAAACGAATGTCAGTGAGGCAGTCGTTTTCATAGAAACCCTTCCATACGCCGTATTCAGCCTGATGCATGGCTTCATCGGCAGCAGTAAAGAGATCGGCACCTTTTCCAAGCAGATAAAAGCTTTTCTGATAATCCTCTTTCCAGAATTTCAAAATTCCTTTACAGAAATAGATGGCGCCCTGACAGCAGAAGTAATGAATTTTTGCTTGTAAAAGAACCGTAGCATCAAAAAGCTGTCTGTTTGCTCCTGTGAGTGTGACAGAGGTTTTTTGACAGCGCTCATAGTAGGCGGTGATGGCAGAGCTCCCCTTTTTGTGGATATCCAGGATATGTTCTGTCTGTTTATGAAGGGAAAGAGGGCCTGTAAGCCACAAAAGCTCTTGGGCAGTCTCGGCTCTATTTCTAATGAACTGACGAGCCAGAAGGCGCACGCAGTAATTGTAAAATTGTTCTCCCGCGTGCTGGTCCTCATAAGGGCCATACTGAAGAAGAGCGGAGGCGTAGTGTTCCAGACAGTCAGCGACCTGCATCTTTCCCAGATAGTAAATATGACTAAAATCATTGGCGTGGCCCGAATCGGATACGTATTCTCCATACCACAGTTTCCGAACCGCATCCAGATAGTAGACATGAGGGCGGATGTTGGAGGAGTTGATGATCCAGTAATCGCGGATCCCTCGATCCCAAGCTGTGTTCAGCTCACGGCTTACAAAATCTACTGTGTTTGGAAGTGTAGTCATATGACTGGCCGCCTGAAGGTCATGGAAGGAAATGTGATAATATACTCCATGAGGGCCTGCGTCCTGCGTCTGCGGCAGAGAACATACCCGAGCGTCATGATTACCTTGGCGTCGAGTACACATATGTCCGTATCCATTATCTGCCCACACCTTGATAATGTCGGGATGGAGGGTAATAAAGCCTTGATTATATAGTTCCATGATTTCACCATAAAGATTGGTACAGAAAATGGGATTTTTTACATACCGGCAGACGATTTTTCTTTGATGTTCAATCAATTCGCTGATAAGACGGCCACGCTTTTGGGGAGTGTCAAAGCATTCTTCACCCTGGCTTTCCCAGAATGGGCAGTCTCCCTGACCGCGGAACCCCAGTGTCCATATTACTTTCATATCTTTCTGGCGCTTGGCAGCTTCCTCCCAGAGGCGAATAAAGCACTGGGGGTTTTCAGCCCAGGAAGGAGCACGGTCAGGATAAGCTCTGGCAAAGATCTCTGCTCCCAGAGGCTCTGCATGATGGTGTGTGATCCAAAGACCGTACTGAAAAGCCAGATCTGCATACTGGCGGCTGCTTTTATCAGTTCCGGGGATTACCATATTTCCTCCACAGCGAAGCAGGGCTTCAAAGGCCATGCTCCAAGGGAAGTTTTTTGGAGCTCCGTTATTCCAGTGAATGAAAAGTACCTCATCGTTTAGAAACCATCCTCGGAAGTGTACCCGGGGGACAGGAGAACAAATGCTGGTATCTGTTGAAATAGAGATGAACGGCTGCTTTTTAAGTTCCTGATCCATCCAGAACCAGAAGGGGCTGATTTTCAGAAACGTTTCGCTGATTTTAAGCAGACCATAGATAAAACCAAGGTCATCTCCGGCAGTAATAAGCATAAGAGATGGATCTGCTACGATAATGCGGTAGCTTTCTGTAGCCATATTCTCTTCCTCTACCAGACGGATGGCATTATGGGGAGCGTCTTTGTCTGTAAGACAGGCGTTCATATCTCTCCGCAGAATGGAAACTGCATTGGAAACAGAAGCCGAAAGTACAGAACACAGGATGTTTGTATTCAGACCTAAGATAAAATTCATTTCGATCCTTCCTTTCACGATGTGTTATACTCAAAAGTATAAAGCAAAATTATTCAAAAGTATTTTATAATCTTGCTTAAAAAAGATAAAAATATAAATATATTGATATCCTGTGTGCTGAAACGGGGCAGATATTAAATGTTCCGATACTGAGAGGGGGTTAGATTTAAGGTGGCTTTAAAGAGCTTGCAGAAGTACATGGTGGAATTAAAGCCGCATTCTAATGCGATATCTGTAATGTTTTTTTCAGTATCATGAAGAAGAATACAGGCCTTTTGTATTTTTAACATATTGATATATTGGATGACCGTGTATCCGGTAAGCTGTTTAAAGGTACGGCACAGATGGCTAGGCGTAATATAAAAGGTATCCGCAATTTCTTTCAAGCTGGCAAGTGTCAGAAAGTTTTCGTGTACATAGGAAATCAGAGGGGAAACTGCATGAATTTCTGTAGAATGCATATCGTTTTCTTCCTTTTGAACATTATCTGGTGGAAAGTCACGGATATTTTTGGAAATAATCTGCAAAAGCTCTGACAGGAGAATATAGGCAGAAGCTGTGGGATGATGCCGGTCAATCTGGCTCATTTCTTTTATAACAGCTGCTGCACGATAATAGTTTTCAGAAGAAAGAGACAGGCATTCGTAGCGAAAGGGGGAAAGCAGTTCACTCACCGCGAATTCTGTAAAAAAGGTATGGAGAAATTCAGGGGTAAAATAAACGATCGTCCGGGTGTGAGTATCCGGGCTGATGGATTGATGGAGCATATGTGGTTTTAAAAGCATAATGTCATGAGGCATTAGTTTATAAAATGTATTGCTTACAACATGATCTCGACTTCCAAGATCCTGAATGTAGATTTCGTAGAAGTCATGATAGTGCATTTCGGGCATAGTGTGTCGAACTTGTTTGGCAATTTCTACTTTAAATTCAGAATCAATTTTGGATTTACTGGCTTTCATTTTATTCCTCCTATGGAATATCAATATTATACAATAAAAAAGAAAAATAGAGCAAAATAAATGAAACATTTTGTATAAAATTGTTCTATGATGATTCTATCACAGACAGCAATTGAATTGCAAGATGGGAAAATAGGAGGAGAAGATACTATGACAAAGAATTTGATCAGAACATCTGGATTTCTGACTGCTGCAGTTATGACGGCAGCACTGACTGCCTGCGGGGGAGATAAAGAAACAGCAGCAGAAAATAAATCGGAGGCAAAAACAAAAATTATTTCAACCGATCAGAACGGTGAAAGCAAAGGCGGGGAGGGAGAAATTACCTTTGCATGGTGGGGCGGTGATTCCAGACATGAGGCTACAGAAAAGGCGATAGAGGCTTTCATGAAAAAATATCCAGATATCAAGGTTACACCAGAATACGGAGCATGGAGCGGATGGGAACAGAAACAGTCGCTGGCTCTTTCTAGTGGTACAGGCGCCGATATGATGCAGATTAACTGGAACTGGATTGACAATTACGGAAAGGATGGAACAACCTTTATGGATCTGAATCAGTTCAGCGATATCATTGATCTGACACAGTTTCCAGAGGACGTTCTGGAACAGTGCAGCATAAACGGAAAACTGATGGGAATTCCTGTTTCTAATACAGGCTGCCTGTTTATGTGGAATAAGACTACCTTTGATACTGTAGGCTGTGAGATCCCAACAGACAGAGAGTCGCTGTTTGAGGCAGGAAAGAAATTTAAGGAGTACGATGAAGGTTACTATCCACTTGTGATTGATGGTGGCTACAGCCGCATGATTTTTATGGTTTATTATCTGGAATCCGTCTATGGAAAGCCATGGGTAGAAAATGGAGAACTTCAGTATACAGAGACTGAGATTCAAGATGGCCTAGAATTTATGACTGAGTTGGAAGAAGGCCATGTGATTCCTACTCTGGCAGTGACCTATGGAGATATGTCTGATTCTACAGACAAAAATCCGAAATGGATCGATGGAAAATATGCAGGCATATTTTCCTGGGATAATACGGTAATCAAGATGGAAGATGCCATTAAGGAGAGTATCAATGTAGCTAATCAGGAACTGGTAATTGGAGAATTTTTAAAATTTGGCAAGTACCAGGGTGGTTTCACTAAGGTATCAATGGCATATGCGATTCCATCGACCTGCAAAAACCCAAAAGCTGCCGCTACACTGATTAACTATCTGTTGAATGATCCGGAAGGTATTGAAATCTGCAGTCTAGAGAGAGGGATCCCGCTGTCTGCAGCGGGCGCATCTGTAGTCGAAGAGAAAGGGCTGGGAGACCAGAGATTGATTAAGGCCAATAAAGACGTGCTGGCATACTCTAAATTTCCTTTAGATCCCAAATTCGATTCCGGTATGTTAAAGGCAACTCCGGACGGCGTATATGAAAAGATATTTGGAAAACTTTCTGCAGGAGAATACGATGCGGTTCAGGCAGCAAAGGCACTGATTGATGGAATCAATGAGGCATTAGCGGAATAATACAATAGGTATACTGTAAAAAATATGTGAGGAAGAAAGAATGGAGGTAACTATATGAGACAAAAGAAAGGATTCTGGGCGCTGAATTTTGGCATTCTTTATATTCTGCCCTGGCTGGTTGGTTTTATCCTGTTTAAGGTATATCCCTTCCTCTCATCCCTTTTCTACAGTTTTACAA
>OBVC01000636.1_pt1 | contig 14279 bp, 22 predicted proteins | sample 1494991 | NCBI WGS metagenome assembly OBVC01 (sample SAMEA2579955, study PRJEB22360) | human gut metagenome
GGAAAAATTTATTTTATTCTTTACAATTTTTTATTTTTATGTTATAATATAATAAAATCTATAAATAGGATTTTTAAAGATAGTATCAAAAAATATTTTTTTATGAAGGAGATAAAAAATGAATACTTATTATTATGAATCAAACTCAGTAGAACATCTGCAAGGAAATTTTATAGAAGCGGAATCAGATGCTAAAGCTAAATATCTTATTTGGTTAAAAGGCGCAAGGGAATATTATGCAACTTTTGGTGATTTTTTAAAGGATATAAAAGTCAGAAAAGTAAATAAAGAATAAAGAAAGGAAAATTTATGGAAAGTATATTTTTAGTGGATATATTAAATAAATTAGATAGTAATACTTATGTCTTTATTCACAAGAACAAAAGTTATTCATCTAATTTAGACACAAGAGGACTTCATCTTAATGTATGTGGGGGTGAAACTTTATACAAAGGAAGAATTTGTGATATGACAGGTAAAGATTATGCCGAATGTATGTTAAGGGTAATATGTACCACAGAGTATAATTCTATTATTCCTTATTATGTAGAGAATGGCATAATAGGTTTTAAAATAATTGTTGATATATAATATATAAGATATCAGAAAATTTAAATTGGTTTTTAGATATATAAAATCTAAATCGGTTTTAATTGTCTGAAACTCAGAAAGGAAGTGAAACGTTGAAACTACCCCCTTACACAAAGAATGAATTAGATTATTTTATTACAGAAAATCATAATCTTATTTATTCTTTTTTAAAAAGTAGGAATTTAACTATAGATGATTACTATGATATTGCGGCTATCGGTTTAGTAAAAGCCGCACGAACTTTTAATCCAGAACAAGGTTCAAAATTTTCTACTTATGCATATTTTATTATGTGGAATGAAGTAAAACATCAATGGAGAAAAGAAACCATGCAAAAGAGGGAAGGAGAAAAATATCTTTTTCATTATAATACATCTAGGAAAATTAATGATGATAAAGAAATAAACGATGGATTAAATTGCATTTCTGATATAAGATGTGATGTAGAAAATGAAACTATTATTAAAATAGTTTTAGAGAATTTTTTGAATAAAATTAAAAACGAAAAAGAAAAAAAGATATTATATAAATTTATTGCTGGTTATAAACAAATAGAAATCGCAAAAGAATTTAACACGACTCACTCTAACATTAATAGAATTATAAATAAATTAATAAGACAATTAAAAAAAGAATTGGATATAAAGTAATTCGGAACATGAAAAAATAAATTAAAAAATTTTTTGAAAAAGTGATTGACTTATCATAAAGTATGTGATATACTCTTTATTGTAAGAGATACAAAATTAAAATTTAGGAGAGGTGAATAATGAAAAGAATTTTAGATGCATGTTGCGGCAGCCGAATGTTTTATTTCGACAGGCAGAATCCAGAGGTAATATATGCCGACAACAGGGAGCTGGAAACGACACTATGTGATGGGCGCACACTGCTGATTAAACCAGATGTGCAAATGGATTTTCGGGAAATGCCGTATCATGACAATACATTTAAGGTGGTTGTGTTTGACCCACCGCACCTTATCCATGCCGGAACCGGTAGCTGGTTGGCCAGTAAGTACGGTATTCTGCCAGCGGCTTGGCCAGAGTATCTGAAACAAGGCTTTAATGAGTGCATGAGAGTTTTAGAATCGGATGGGCTGCTGATTTTTAAATGGAGTGAGGACCAGATAAAATTAACAGAAGTATTAAAATGTTTTGCTAAAAAGCCGCTTTTAGGGGACCAAAGAGGAAAAACCAGATGGCTGGTGTTTATCAAGTAAACTGAGATTTTTTTGAAAACTAAGAAAGGAGGCCGGAGCCGCGCGCGCAAAAGGATATCCTGGCTCCTTAAAAAAGAATGTAAAATCAATTGTTGAAAAACAAATCGCCCAATAAGGGATTCAGTCATATATGCTAAAATGGAGGGGGTGCTTGCCAGTGTGAGTATCCCCTTTATTTACATAATAAGAAAGGAGAAAAATATGAGTGGTAAATCAAGAAAAAGTTATATAAGAAAAAAGCCTTTGAATTTTGGTAGTTCAGATGAATATGAAAGGTGGAAACAAAGACAAAGAGCAATTTTGGATGAACAAGAGGATAAAAAGAATCCTAGTTTCACCTTATATACATTTTATTATACGTATGTTGAATGCGGACATAGAACCAAAAACAAAAAGAAATGTGTAATTGCGGCTCAAACGCAGTATGAAGCTGAACAAATTTTTGATATGATGGCTGACTATTTTAAAATAGATAGACCACAAGTTAGAAATATTGTTGAGGTGTATTGGCTACAGAAAAAAGATAATATCTTTGTCAACTTTAGTTATGATTATACTGATAGGGAGGTTAAAGAAGTATACCAGGATGATTACCTGGATTATTATTGGGAAAATTATTTAGAGATATAGGAGAACTATATGTATACAAACATTAATATGGAAGATTGGATACGAATGAATTTTGGAAATATTTTTACAGAATATGAAGTGGAATTTATCATATGGACAGGGGACACAATAGTCCATAGAGAAAAAAGAGTAGGCTCAGAAGAAATTTTAAAAAGAACTTTTAAACAATTAATAAAACAGATAAGAAATAAAACCGTTCCTATGAAATGTCGTATGGAGATTCCTAAAATACAGTACTCTATCAATGAAGATAAAGACGTAGAAGTCTTAGATTATATAGAATTTAAAAATAGAAATATGATACAGGCAGAAAAAGAAAGCACCTCATAAGGGTGCTTTTATAAAATTATGATGAAAACTATTGACTTTTTAAAGAAAGTATGATAATATAAATATATAAATAAAGGAGGTAATACTTATGAATAACAATATTAAAAGATTTTTAGGTGGGTTTGAAAGTGAAGATACTAGAATTTCTTACGAAAGTGACCTTAATCAATTTTTTGATTTTGTAAATACAGAAGAAACAAAAATTACATATGGAGAAGTTTATGACTGGAAATCAGAGATGGTTAAAAGAGGGTACGCCAGTGCTACAATCGCTAGAAAGCTTACAGCTATAAAAAGTTACTATGACTTTTTATGTAAGGTTGGTACTATGACATTAAACCCAGCAACAACAATAAAATCTCCAACAATTAAGAATAAAAAGAAAGACTATGTTCCTATGAAGGAAGCTAAAAACTTATTAACAGAAGCCAGCAATCCTAGAGATAAAGCTATTATTGCTATATATCTTTCTACGGGTATGCGTGTTAGTGAACTTATTAATTTAAGTTTAGAGCAGTATAATTCTCAAACTGTAACCATTAAAATTAAAGGGGATAGGGAGAGAAAAATATACTTTAATGAAGAATGTAGGAAAATTGTAGACGAATATATAAAAGTACGTAAAAATTCAGGAATCCCTAACTTATTTGTTAGTAATCATGGCACCCCAATGAGAAGGGATTGTATTTCTAAAATGTTACGTAAGGTTGCAGAAAAAGCAGATATTGAAGAACATATTAGTAATCATACTTTAAGACATACTTATGTTAGTGAGATATGTAATGAGTATGGAATCAATATTGCTAAAGATGTAATTTGTCATTCTGATATCTCTACTACTCAGAGATATTCTCATAATACAGAAGAAACTGTGAAAAATGTAATGCTTAATATGCAGTTAGCATAGGAGGAAAAATGAAAATAAAAGAAATAATGGTAATGACACTATTAACTAGATGTTGGAATTTATTTTTAGAACTAGATTCCCAACATCCTAATGAACAAAAAGATTTTATGGAAGGTATTCATAAATGTCAATATGTAATGGCTATGAGATGTGCCAGACAATATGAACCAGGAATATTTTCAAATAAAAATAAGAAAGAAGGTGGTTAAATTGAATGTTCTAAGATAAAAATAAAAAAATACGGAGGTATAAATGAAAGGAATAAAATCAATTATATGTTTGTTAGCATTAAGTTTTTCATTAATGTTTACAAACATAGCAAAAGCAGAAACTACAAACCCCTATGAAACTATATCCATTTCAGAGGATGATATAGACCTTCTTGCCGCTCTGGTTTTCCATGAAGCTAGGGGCGAATCTCTGGATGGACAAAAAGCAGTAGTAGAAGTTGTATTGAATCGAGTTTTAGACAGTGATTTTGAAGATACTGTTTATGACGTTATATACGAAAAGAGACAATTTTCTACAGCAAGTAAACTCAAAGGTACTGTTCCTAATGAAGAAAATTATGAAGCGGTAAAATATGTGGTAGAAAATGGGCCAACTATTTTCTCCACTAATTATGTTTATTTTTCTGTAGGAAAATCCAATGGACGCAATTTTACCAAATTAGGTAATCATTGGTTCAGCACAAAATAAGAAAGGAAATATATGACAAAATATAAAATCCATTTTCATACGCCAGAAGAAGTAAAAGCTTTTGTTGAATTTACTTCTCAACAAAACTATGATATAGATATTTCTTTAAATCATTACACAATAGATGCAAAATCTATAATGGGAATATTCTCTTTGGATTTATCAAGGGAATTAGTAGTTACTTTTCATTGTTCGGATGAAGAAACAAAAGAATTTTATGAAAATTTTCAGAAACTTCTTGACAATTAAATTAAATTGTTGTATGATATAGAAACAATAACAATTTAATTCAGAGAAGGAGGTTTATAAATGAGTGGTGCACCAGCAAAAAAAGTTTTCAATCGCAATAGTAAAGCTTTTAAAACTAAAAAAGCTTATATGATGAATGGAATTAAAGAAAGTGAAAAAACAATAGCTATTAATGCGGCTTTGTCAAGTTACTATTCTGCCATTCAGACTGTAAAAGATTTAATTACGGCAGGAAAGACTATTGCAGACATTGAAGCATTTTGTTCAGCAGAACTTGATAAAAAAGGTATGCTGGAAGAAGGAACATGTAATCTTTACCTTAAGGGTAAAAAGTCCAATCAGTAAAAAATAATTAAAATTAATTTTTAAAATAAGGAGATATTAAATGGAAAATGTAAGAGCGACAATCAATAATGGACTTATCATCGGCGTTCTGTCTGAGAAATCTACAGAAATCAAACAGGTGGAAATTGAAAAAGAGGACGGCACAAAAATGACCTGTAATGCGGTACAGGGCAACATTGTAATTTCTACAAAGAATGGAGATTACAATTTGAGAATCAATCAGTCAGAATATAACAGAAAAGGAGATAAAGCAAAACTTTATGCAAACATGGAAACATTGCATAATTCTTATGTTTCAGCGGCAGATGCGGCAAAGAACAAAGATTTAACTCCTGATGTTATAAGCGCAACTGTAAACTTAGGTTGCTGGGACAGGTACAATCAGAACTCAGGCAAAATGGTATCATCACCACAGGTAAGAATCATTAAGGTGAACCGTGAAAATGCAGATAAGGAATCTCAGACAGACTTCCAGTTAGAAGGAGTAATCAGAAGTATTAAGGCTGAAACAATTCCTCCTAAAAATGAAAGTGATGAACCAGAAGAAACAGGCCGCTACATGGTGGAATTTATTACCATCAATTTCCGTGGAGAAGCAGAACCTTTCACTCTGATTGTTCCAGAAGATTTAGCCGAAGCATTTGTCGATGGCTATGTAGATGAAATTACAGGTGAACAGGTTCCAGGATATGCGCCAGGAGATACGTGCTGTTTGGGTGTAGAACTTAATATGCATCGTATAGGAGGACAGAAGCAGAAAAAAGGCGGCTTTGGTAGAAAAGCCAATACTAATGAAGGGTTTGAGATTTTAGAACTGCTTGTTATAGGTGGAGAACCTGCCTATGATGAAGATACAGAAGATGAAAAGAAAAAGCCTTTCACGCCAGATATTATGAAATCTCTTATGGTTGAAAGAGAAATGAAGCTTAAGGTTCTTGAAGATAAAGCAAAAGATGGTTCAACTGCTAATGCGGCCCCTGCTTCTAAAGCCGGGAAGTCTAAGGGATTAGGAAACAGAAAGCCGAATGTAGCCTCAATGTCTGGCATGGAGGGTGCGCCATTCTAAACATAGGCTAAAAAACGTTACAAAGGGTATAGGAGAGGTTTTAATGTAAGAGGTGGGGAATTGGGTAGCCTATTAACTTAAAACCTCTCTACTGTCTTGTAACATTTAATAATTTAACTTCATCATCATAAAAATAAGAAAGGTAATATAAAATGTCAGAAAAAACTGAGAAAAAGAAATCAAATCCATTATTAGATTTAGAGATTGAGGATATGGTTGGTGGGTTAGCAGGACAAAAAGTTTTAATTTATGGCAAAAATTCTACAGGCAAAACCTTCCAGGCCATGAAGTGTGATAGAGCCTTACTCTTAATGACTGAATCTGGTGGAAATGGAATTAGAGGGTATAAAAAGCCAGTTAATTTATGGGCTGATTTTATAAATTATGTATCTTTGCTAACTAATCCTTCCACTTATCAGGAAATGTCAGAAAAATTCTTTACAATTGTAATTGATACAGCAGAAAATCTTGTTGACCTTTGTGAACAGTCAGTATGTAAAACTTTTGGAGTAAGAGATTTATCTGAAATTGAAGGTAAAGCAAATGGTTATAAAATAGCCAGACGGCAGTTCGCTACACAGATTAATAAACTTACGTCTATGGGTTATTTTATTATTTTTATAGCTCATGAGGAATTAGATGAAAAGCATTTCAATGAATTAACAGGTGAAATTATTCCTTATTTACAGCCAAAAGGAAGTGGAAATGAAAAATCTTCTATGCGTATGATACGTGATATTTGTGATTTCACTATTTATACAAAGGCAAATGGTGTTGACCCAGAAACAAATATGACTATTAAGTCTACTGGAATTTGTAAAGAAACATCTCATGTATTCGCAAGAAGCCGTTATGCAATGCAGACTTATATTGACCCATTTACAGCGGCTAATATGTGTGAAGCTATGGAAAAAGCTATTATTAAATCAGCGGAAGATGAAAATGTTGGATTAACTACATTTTCTGTGACAGATACAGCACATACAAAAGAGGATTGGATTGAATTAATCAAACCTTATATCGCTAGATTATATAAACCTTATCCAGATTTTGTAAATGATGTGGTTTATGGACAGTTAGGTAAAAATCGTACTGTAACATCTGCCACGGACGAAGAAGTTTCTTGTCTGGAAAGTATTTATAATACTTTGGTGGATTTTGCTTGTGACAGAGGAATTGTAGTGGAGGATGAATAATGGGAGTAAGTGGTTATTATCCTTATCGTAAACCAAAACCAAAGAAAAAAAGTAATGTAGCTAATCCATACATTAGCCGAGAATCTTTCGTCAATTATTTTTTAATAGCAATGGAAAATGATTATAAGTTTATTGCTGTTATTATAAAAGACGATAGATTAAAAAAACCTGAGATTATAATTAATATGGCAGAAAACATGGAAGAAAAATTCAAATATTATTTGGATGCTTATGACGATGTTTTAGTTCTTAAAACTTGTGAGCATATCAAAATAATTGGAGTTACTTTCTTTGATGAATTTGCGCCTGATGTTATATCTCCAATCGTGTTGAGATAGATTAATCCCTCTGCCGTTTGGTGGAGGGATTATTTTTATAAAATGTAACTTGTCAATCAAAAAAATAAAGAAAGGAATTGGTTAAATTATGGCAGTACTAAACCGCTTCTCTCTCTGCCGGTGTGCGTCCCGCTTTCAAAATCTAAAATCACACCCCTTTATGGGGTGTGAGGAAGAAGGAGGAGGATGCACTAATGAAATATGAGATTGATAAGCCTATTCGACTTATTGAACTGTTCGCAGGTGTAGGTAGTCAAGCTATGGCATTGCGTGACATAGGGGTAGATTTTGAACACTACCGTGTGGTTGAGTTCGATAAGTACCCGGTTGCAAGCTACAACGCAATTCATGGAACCAACTTTCCAACGATGGATATTACAAAAATATCAGGGGCAGACCTTGGTATTGTTGACACAGACCGTTATACTTACTTGCTTACGTATTCTTTTCCTTGTCAAGATTTGTCTGTGGCTGGCAAGGGAAAAGGTATGAGAAAAGACAGTGGTACACGCTCTGGTCTTTTGTGGGAAGTTGAGCGTTTGCTTAACGAAACTGAGCAATTACCGCAAGTTCTGGTTATGGAAAATGTTCCTCAAGTTCACTCTAAGAAGAATATGCCAGACTTTGAAAACTGGCTTAATTACCTTGAGTCAAGAGGATATAAGACTTTCTGGCAAGACCTTAACGCAATGAACTATGGAATACCCCAATCAAGAAATCGCTGTATTGCAGTAAGCATTTTAGGGGATTATGAGTTCATTTTCCCGGAGATTGAACCTCTCACAACTGTTATGGCTGATTTCCTTGAACCTCAGGTTGAGGACAAATACTATCTTACATCCGAAAAAGCCAAAGACCTTGTTGATAAGCTGGTATTCTCTGGGAAGATAGTTCCGTTCCTTGAACAGGGGGGGGATGGTATCATCTTGCGTAACTGCGGAAGTTCCGATGAAGCCAGAACACCTGATGCAAGACAAACAGATGTTGCAGCCACACTCTTGTCCAGAGATTACAAGGGACTCAGCAACTACGGTAGCAATGCAGCCATTGAATATAAGAGAATTGGGTTTCATAGAGAAAGGAAACAGAAGGATAACTTTCTGTTAGAAAGCAGACTTGCAAACGAAATTCCAGAGCAGTTTCACAAATTCATCTATGAGATTAACGGAGAATTGTATCTCATTCGTATTCGTAAGCTGACACCACTTGAGTGTTGGAGGTTGATGGGTTTCACAGATGAAGATTACTGGAAAGCTGCTTCTGTGAACAGCAACACCCAACTCTATAAGCAAGCTGGTAACAGTATTGTAAAACAAGTTCTTATGAAGGTGTTTTCGCAAATGATACCGACAAAGAATAAGGTTACTGCTTTGAAACAGAAAGCGCTGGCCTGAGATTACCAACCTGAACGGCATCAAGGGTACTATCATCTATGCTGGGCAGAAGTTGAAAATTCCTGATTAAGTCACCCTCTGTACCTGGTATAAGGAGAATACTGCTGTAAAGTAGTGTGGAACATGAGGGTTCCTTCAATAATCGGATTTGACTTCAATGCTGGAAGTTCACCGTCATATAAAAGCTATACTGGTCAACCGGTGGCTCTGGCGGTGGCGGTAGAGGTGGTACAGGAAGTAGTGGTAGTGGGGCTTCTTCTGGAACTGCTGGCGCGGCTAACACAGGCGGCGGTGGAGGTGGGGGCGGTGGCGGCTCTCGTACTTCATCCAGTGGTGGTAGAGCCGAAGGAATGGGAGGTAGTGGTGGAACTGGTTTAGTTCTTATAAGAATCCATTAACTTTATATTGACAAAAGATAAATGAAATGATATAATAATTATTAAGGAGGTGGAAAGTTGGCAGATAATTTAAATCCTAAACAATCAAAAGGGATACAGGTAAAATGTAAGTATTGTGGAGAAAAAATAAATAAGATACAGGCTTTTCCGCATCCTACAAAACCTAGAAGTTATTACTGCAATGAAGATTGTTATAATAATGAACTTCAAACTAATAAAGGAAGAAAAATTAATAGCACAGCGGCAGATGGCATAGTAACTTGCCGCTGTTGCGGTAAAAGAATTGCAAGAGAGAAAGCTTTTGCCGTAAAAGAAAGATATTATTATTGTTCAGAACAAGAATATGAAAGTAAATATAAAGGCAGTGAAGCTTATTGGGAAGAAACATTTTTAGATTATGTTTACTTTGATATTACTGTAAAACAATGTGATTATCCTTCCATTCAAAGACAGGCAGGAATGTACCATGACAAGTATAATTTTAAATGGACAGGAATGGTTTTAACCCTTCAATATTGGTTTGAAACTTTACAAAATTCTTGGAATCCAGATTATGGCTTAGGCCAAATCTTTCCTCGATATTATGAAGAAGCTAAGAAATTTTATTATGAAAAACAAGAAATCCAAAAAATGGTAAATACTATGGAAGAAGGTGATAGAATAGTAAAAATCACAAAAAAGAAGCCAATAAAAGAAATAAAGAAATGGGAGGATTTATAATGCTTTATTCTGCTTCTGACAGTTCTATGGTGTTAGGAATATTGTTTCAAAATCCTTCTTTGGTCACAAGTAGAAAATTTCCTATTTGTTCAGATGATTTTAAACCTATTCTATTTCATGAAATATTATTTAAATCTATTGCATGGTTGTTTAAAAATGGCGCAGAAGAAATAGATGAAATAATATTGGATAAATTCTTACAAAATTATCCTTCGCAATTAGAAGTATGTATGGATAATAATTATTTGGATTTTATATCAACTGCAAAACAATTGGTAAATCCAGATAATTATGAATTGCATTACAATATTGTAAGAAAATATAGTTTATTGAGAGATGCCAAAGATTTAGGAATTGATATAACTTCATTTTATGATGAAGATAAAACAGAAGAAAGTCAAAGAGAGAATCTTAATTTATTTGATATAAAGAAAATGTTGGCTAAAATTAGTGAGAAAACTGATAAGCTTAACATGAAGTACGATACAGAATTATGTAAAGAAACTATGAGGGCTGGTGCTGATTGGGAAAATACATTACTTGAATTTGAAAGTAATCCTGTTATGGGTGCTATGTTACAGTCTCCTTATATGAATACTCTTTATCGAGGATGGCAACAAGGACATTTATTATTGAGGTCTGGTGGAAGTGGAGGGGGCAAAACAACCACAACTATAGGAGATTTGTGCAACGTATGCGCCACTAAGTATTGGGATTACAAAGAAGAAAGATATGTAGATAATCCTAATCGTGATGGTGACGGTTTTATGATTCACACAGAAATGCAACAGAAAACGGAGGTACAGCCTAAATTTATTTCTTGGATTAGTGGTATTCCTTATCATAGGATACTTAATGGAAATTATAATAAAATAGAAAAAGAAAGATTACTGGAAGCAGGAAAAATTTTATATGAATCTCATATTGAAATTTTTAACCAGCCAGATTTTACCACGCCAAAGTTAAAGGATATTTATAGGCAATGTTTTTTATGGGGTGCAAAATATTGCTTCTTTGATTATATTTGGGATAACTCAGAATTTGGTAGCGAATATAAACAAAGAGTCAGTACACCTATTCGTCAAGATATGGTATTGTTTGAGATTGCAAAAGTTCTTAAATCGTTATCAGAAGAATATGATATAGGAACTTATAGTGGTACTCAGCTTAATGGAAAAGAATCTGCTAATGATATTATTGACGAAAATTGTATTTTTGGTTCAAAACAGATTAAAACTAAATTAGATGATGGAGGGATTATCCTTCCTTTAAGACGTAAAGAAATGGAATTAGTAGATACATTATTAAATCGTAAAGGATTTGGTACTTGTAAGCGGCCTACCCATATTACTCATAATTATAAAACCAGATTTTCTATGTATGGGCAAGGTGTTAAAGTATGGCAGTATATAGACTTAGGAACGGGTAGAACAGAAGATATATTTTGTACCAATCAATTCAATTCTCCATTGAGTGTAGAAAGGACAATAATAAATAATGAATAAAATTGAAGTATATAAAATGAAGAAAGGAACAATAAGAAAATACGATGAAACGATTAAACTTAATAGAGGGAGTTATCTCATTTTGGTTGGCAGAATTAAAATATTTTTGGGAACTTGTGAAAATGGGAAGCATTTGTGTGATAATTATTTTGTTGAAAGTGACCAGGAAGTGGGTAGACTTTTTAGAATATATGTATTCTTGTTTGGAATGATATATAACAAAAATAATATAATAAAAGGAGATTAAAAAATGGGAAGTTTAAGGGAAATTACAGGGGATATGCTTAAACTTATGATTATGTTGGAGGAAGAACCTGATTCAGAAGTATTAAAAGATACTTTGGAAGGAATAGGAGGGGAACTTGATTCAAAAGCTGAAAATTATGTTTATGTAATTAAGGAATATGAAATTCAGATTGAAGCAATCAAGAAAGAAAAAGCCAGATTGGATGCCAGAATGAAAACAGTGGAAAATTCTATGAATCGGCTTAAAGATGCTCTTAAGGGGGCTATGGAAGTTACTGGAACTAAAAAATGTGGTGGAAATATTTATACCATCACATTAAAAAATGGGGCAGACCAGTTGGGTGAAATTGATGAAACCCTTATACCAAAGAAATATTTTGAAAAGATTCCTGCTTCTTTAAAACTGGATAAAAAGAAATTATTAGCAGATGCTAAAGTAAAAACAATTAAAGGAGTAGGGCCTTTAAGAAAAACAACTTCACTGTTAATTAAATAAAAGGAGAAAAAAGATGATTCATGTTTATGAAAATTTATATATTGACGTAGACCCATGTCAATATATTTTAAGAGAAGATACAGGGGCAAAACTCAAAACGTCAAAAAAAGAATATACTAAATGGAAAGATTTGGGATATTATGGGACACTTCCTGCGGCTATTCATGCGGCTGTAGAAGAATTGACCAGACGTAAACTTAAGAGAAAAACTTACGAATTAAGTGAAGCTATTAACGTAATTCGTGAAGAACACAAGAGATTAACAAAACTTATTGAAGCAAAACTTAAATAAAATAAAGGAGATTAAGATGCCAATACTAAACCGCTTCCCAACTGGGGGGGCATACCTGATAGCTTGACAGCCGATTCATCCGTTGTTATGGATGGTTACAAATTCGTAGGGGCCAGTACAGACGATGTAGAGACTGGTTCCTTACAGTTGACAGGTGATGCTGTAAAAAACCATGTAACCAAAGGTACTACGTTTTACACTGTAGACCCCAAAAATTCACTAACAGGCACCCTAGAGCCAGGAAATGTAAGCAATTTAATTTTGTCTGTTTCTAGTGGTAGAAATATTACAGTCCAATGGACTAATCCTATTGAAGAACTAGGTAGACCTTATAGTGGAGTATATATCCGATATCAAACAGGTTCCTATCCTACACCAGATACAGGTATAGAAGGGTACAAGGGAGTAGGAACATCACAAGAGAGTGGAGGGATATCTACAACGGCTTTATCCCTTCCTTCTCTTGATACTATGTATTACTTCATTGTTTACTCTTATTGTGTAACATCCAATGGGGAAATCTTAGGAACACAATTAAAAGCTACAGTAAATACAGGTAGTTCTCAGATAATTACTATCAAAGCAACTTCTAATTACACAATTCCAGCAGGATATTCTAAAATAGATGTTTTCTGTGTTGGCGGAGGTGGTGGTAGTGAATATGGGGATTCTAGTTATTATGCTAATGGTGGTGGCGGTGCAGGATATACCAAAACTGTTAATAATATAACTGTAGCTGAAAAAGATGTGTTATCTATAACTATTGGTGGAGGTGGATATGGAGGTAATAAAGGAGGAACTACCACTGTAAAAAAAGGAAGTAGTACATTATGTAGTGCTAATGGTGGAGATGGAAACCCTAGATTTAATTCAGCAGGTAGACAAGGTGGTTCTGGTGGTGGTGGCACAAATAATGGGGCCGCTTGGATTAAAGGTGGTAATGGAGGTTCTAATGGTGGTGGCGGTGGTCAAGGTGGTATAGGTGGTAGTGGTGGCCCAGGTCAAGGTTCTACTACAAGAGCGTTTGGGGAATCTAATGGAACTATATATTCAGGCGGTGGTGGTGGTGGTTTTGGAAGAAGTGGAGGAAGCCCTGGTGGCGGCGGTGCCGGGGGCGGCGGTGGAGGTTCTAATGGCAGTTGGCAAGCTGGTAACGGAGGAACTAATACGGGCGGTAGTGCTGGTGGAAATTATCAAGGATATATTTCTACAGGAGGTTCAGGTGTTGTTTTAATAAGATTAAAATAAGGAGAAAAATTATGGCGGTATTTATACCTAAAGAAAAAGAAGTAGAGTTGTCTAAATTTAAACATATTTATAGATTAACTCTTGAAAAATCTAAAGGGAATGTATTTTTCACATTAGAAAAATTTCCCATTATTTACCTTAATTCTTCTTTTATTTATTTTAAACAAAATGGAAATATGAAATTAATTAGGGAAACTATATATAATACCGTAGATAATAATTATGGATTACAATGTACTTTAGAACGCCTTTTTGATATTTATTGTTTAAATATGAATGACTATTCTTTACGTGAATATTTCGTAGATGATATATTGTCTATAGAAATAATGAAAAAAATTATTTCTATGTATAATCGAAATATAAAACAATATTTAGAAAAAGAAGAAATAAAAAAAGAAAAGAAA
>OBVC01000641.1_pt1 | contig 14141 bp, 12 predicted proteins | sample 1494991 | NCBI WGS metagenome assembly OBVC01 (sample SAMEA2579955, study PRJEB22360) | human gut metagenome
TATTTTCGTAAGAAACCCGTTCAGCCGGAGCGCAGCCGGAGGGGCGGGGCGAAGCCTGTACCGGTGATGGAAGATCCGATGAGCGACGAGGATTTTAATGAAGAACTGAAAGAGCTCATGGAAGAAGACACTTCCGGCAAGAAGAAAAAAAAGAAGAAGAAAAACGGAGAAAGAGGACGCCGTAAAAAATGGAGCGGCAAGAAAAAAGTCCTCGTTGGCGTCGCCATCGCGGTGGTGGTTATTTTCGGAGCCTCCAAGGTGATGGGCGGGGGCAAGGCGCCCCAGATGATGGCATCCACATTCCCTCTGACCAGGGGCGAAGTGGTGGAGATGCTTTCCGTCAGCGGTCCCGTCGAGGGAACGGACAGTGTGGAGGTGGTATCCAATTTACACGCAGAGATTCTGGAGATCCCGGTAAAAGAGGGAGACCGTGTGGAAAAGGACCAGCTGCTCGCCACTCTGGATGAGAAGGATGCGAAAAAAGAGGTTGATATCGCTCAGAATGCCTATGACCTTGCAGTTACTACATATAATGAGAAACAGATTGAGGCTGAGAACGGCTATGCCAAGGCAAAGCAGGATTACGATGCCGCCAAGGCCAATTACGACAGAACAAATGTGCTGTTCCAGTCGGGAAGCGCCTCCCAGCTGGAGCTGGAGACAGCTTCCGACGCACTGAACAATGCACAGCGCGATTTAAAGACATTTACATTAAAAGACGGCAGACCGGTGGCCAATGAATCGTATTCCCTTCAGATTGAGAACGCGGCTTTCGAACTGGACCAGAAGAAGGAACTGCTGGAAAATACGCGTGTGACCAGCCCGATCGCCGGTACGGTGGTCCGGGTCAACTGTAAGGTAGGCCGATTTGCGGATAAGACCGATGACGACAAGCCGATGTTCATTATCGAGAATCTGGACGTTCTGGAGATGAAGATCAATGTCAGCGAGTATTCCATCGGCAAAGTCCAGATCGGCCAGCCGGTAGAGATCAGCGCAGATATCTTAAACGGCGAGGCTGTGAAGGGCGAGGTGACAGCCATTTCCCCGACCGGTGAGGAAAAAGGAAACGGTTCCACGGAGCGTGTGATCCCGACGACGGTGCGCATTCTTGACCAGAATACACGGTTGATTGCAGGCATTACAGCGAAGGCAAAGATCGAACTGCAGAAGGCAGAGGATGCGTGGGTCGTTCCGGTTTCCGCTCTGCTTCAGCAGCCGGATGGCAGCACCGCAATCGTAACGATAGAAGACAACATCGCCCATATGATCCCTGTGACCACCGGAGTTGAGAGTGATATTCAGGTGGAAGTGATCCCGGCGGAAGAAGGGAAACTGACCGAGGGAATGCAGATCGTTGAGACACCGGCGGCAAATCTTACAGACGGCATGACCGTTGTAGCTGTTCCGGCCGCACAGTAAAGGAGGAAGCAATATGTGGAAAAGGGAAAAAAGGCTTCCTTCCTACATGACCGAGAATGTATCGGATGACCTGATCCGGCTGGTGGATATGGTGAAGATATACGACACCGGTTCCATCAAGGTTCTGGGCCTGAAACGAATCAATCTGACCATTAAGCGGGGAGAATTTGTGGCGATCATGGGACAGTCCGGATCCGGAAAATCCACCCTGATGAACATTCTGGGGTGTCTGGACCGCCCGACCATGGGCCATTACTACCTGGATGGAATCGATACGGCCGACATGAGTCCCGACGCGCTGTCTGCGATCCGGAACAGAAAGATCGGCTTCGTATTTCAGTCCTTTAACCTGATTTCGAGAACATCGGCACTGAAGAACGTAGAACTGCCCATGACGTATGCCCATAAATCCAAGAAAATGCGGGAACAGCGCGCGCTGGAGCTTCTGGAGCGCGTGGGCCTGGGAGAGCGGTATGAACACATGCCGAACGAACTCTCCGGCGGACAGCGGCAGAGAGTCGCCATCGCCAGGGCACTGGCCAATGAACCGCCGCTGATTCTGGCAGACAGCGCCTGGCCCATGGACAAAAAACCCGCCGCTGATTCTGGCAGATGAGCCGACCGGTAACTTAGACACTGCGTCTTCCGTGGAGATCATGGAGCTGTTTTCCAAGCTGCACAAGGAAGGCGCCACGGTCGTTGTGGTTACCCATGAGGAAGACATCGCCGCATTCACGGAGCGGATTATCCGGTTCCGGGATGGCCAGGTGGTGAGCGATAAGAGAAATGTTCCGAAGGAGCTTACGGAAGAGGAAGCAGTTAAAATGAAGAAAGAAGGGACGCCATGCTGCTAGAAAATATGACCATGGCGCTCCACGCCATCCGGTCTAACAAGATGCGCTCTTTCCTTACCATGCTGGGAATCATCATCGGTATCGCGTCGGTGATCGCCATCGTTTCCGTCGGTGACAGCATGCGGTCCCTCTACGCGGATGCCTATAAAAACATAGGTGTGAACCGGGCGATCGTGATGGTATCCTGGCGTGTCGATGATTTTCGAATGAGCGATTACTTCACCCTGGACGAACTGGACCGGGCGAAGGAAGTGTTTCATGACAAGATCTCTTATATGGACAGCGACGCCTATGCCAGTACCGAGGCAGTTTATGGAAGAAACAAGGTAAAATACGAGTTCCAGGGGATTGATTACAATTATACGAAGGTGCAGCCCACGAACATTATTTACGGCCGTGAATTGAGCGAGGCCGATGTAAGAGGGCGCAGGAATAATGTCGTACTGGAAGACAAGGGTGCGGAGCAGCTGTTCGGGACAGCCAACTGTGTTGGCAAAACGTTCCGTATGACAATCAATAAAACCACCGAGGAATATACGGTGGTAGGTGTCTACCGCAAGGATTTGTCGCCTCTGGAGGCGATGATGATGGGGAACGGCCAGACGCAGTCGGGCTTTATGCCTTATACGATTCTCACCCGCCCCAGCGATTATTTTCAGGATTTGAACTTCTATGTGAAGGACGGCGTGGACATGAAGACATTTCTGCCTGAGATTGCCCGCTACGTTGCAAAGATAAAAGGAAGGCCGGTAACGGATATCATGACCCAGTCTGTCGTGGAACAGATGGGAAGTGTGGACAGCGTGCTCGGCGGAATGTCTGCCGCGGTAGGCGGCATTGCAGCGATTTCCCTGCTGGTAGGCGGTATCGGTATCATGAATATCATGATGGTATCCGTGACGGAGCGTACCCGGGAGATCGGAATCAGGAAGGCTCTGGGGGCCCGCACCGGCGATATCATGATGCAGTTTTTGACAGAGTCGGCGCTCATGTCGGCCTGCGGAGGCGTGATCGGAATTCTGCTGGGAGTGGGGATTGTCATGATCGGCGGAAGCGCCATGGGGATGGTCCCTGTTGTGAAGGTGTCCGTAATCATTGTGGCGGTCGGATTTTCCGCCCTGGTTGGAATCTTCTTTGGCCTGTATCCGGCATCCAAGGCGGCAAAGGCCGATCCTATCGATGCGCTGCGCTATGAATAGGGAAGGGAGAGACCATCATGCTGCTTGAAAATATGTTTATGGCACTGCATGCCATCAAAGCGAATAAGATGCGTTCCTTTCTCACCATGCTGGGAATTATCATCGGGATCGGCTCGGTGATTGCGATCGTGTCCATCGGTGACACCATGCGTTCCATGGTGGCCGATTTATATGCCAATGTGGGTATGACGCGGGCGATCATCTATATCTGGCCATCCGACGGCGGAGATATGCGGGACAGCGATTACTTTAATTTAGAGCAAATGGAACGGATTAAAGAAGTATTTCATGACGATATTGAGTATATGGATACCAACGCCTACTACAGCAGTGAAGCGCTGTTTGGCCGGAAAAAAGTGAAATTCCAGTTCCAGGGTATCGATTACAATTATCCTGACGTACAGAAGATCAACATTTTATACGGACGGAATTTAAATGAGGCTGATATCAAGGGGCGCAAAAAGAATGTGGTTCTGGAAGTGCAGGGCGCGCTGGAGCTCTTCGGAACGGAAAATGCCGTTGGCAAGACGCTGCGGACCACGGTCTATGGCGAGACAGACGATTATAATGTAGTCGGAGTCTATAAAAAAGAGATGACGCCGTTCGAAGCGATGATGATGTCCATGATGCCGGGGCAGACGAAGGAGGGATTTATCCCGTACACAATCCTTTCGTGGCCCAACGATTATCTGTTCCAGCTGAACTTTTATGCGAAGGAAGGGACGGATATGAACGAACTGTCCGGGCGTATGGTCCCTTATCTTGCAAGGCTTAAGGACCGGCAGCCGGCGGATGTGACATTTTATTCTGCACTCGACGAGATGAAGGGGAACGACAGCATGATGAGCAGCCTGTCCGCCGCTGTAGGCGGGATAGCAGCCATTTCTCTGCTGGTTGGAGGAATCGGAATCATGAATATCATGCTGGTGTCCGTAACGGAAAGAACCAGAGAAATCGGAATCAGAAAGGCCCTTGGGGCGAAGACGCGGGATGTTATGATACAGTTTTTGACGGAATCCGCGATTCTGTCCGCATTGGGAGGCATTCTCGGCGTGGTGATCGGCGCGGGGCTGGTCATGGGCGGCGGCGCGATGTTCGGGATTTCCGTGGTAGTGAAGCCCCAGGTCGTTGTCGTGGCGGTTGGATTTTCCGCTCTGGTCGGCCTGTTCTTTGGCCTGTATCCGGCGTCAAAGGCGGCGAAAAAAGACCCGATCGACGCGCTGCGGTACGAATAAAAGATTTCGGAATCATGAAGAAATATGTGTATGTGGCCGGGGATTTTCCTGTATTTTACAGGGGTATCCCCGGTTTTGAACTTTACAAAATTATAAAAATCTCCAGATGGGTCTCGCCAAGTAAAAAGTTCTATGCTATAATAAGATGATATGTTATGGTGTATTGAGGAGAGCCTATGCTGAGTGAAGAAAAAATCAAAATCATGACGAACCTCGCCATGTTCGAGAAAAAAGAGGGGAACAGGATATTTCCCGTAAACCGGTATTTTAAAAGTGATTATATCAGCAGCAAACTGCTGCGTTCCTTTTTCAGTTATACCCTGAGTTTCCTTTTGGGCATTGTCTTATGGGTGCTCTGCGATATTGAGAAGTGGCTGAATGTCATGTGGATCGAGAGTCTCATTGAACTGGGAATGAAGGTGGGAGTGATCTATCTGGCCGGACTGGTGGTCTACCTCATCATAAGCCTGTGCATTTATGCGAGGCGATACGATTACGCAAGCCGCGGGATGAAGGTCTATATGGCAAAACTGAAGAGGCTGGACAAACGGTATGAAGGTAATTCCAGACCCGGAACGCGGACTAAAGGAGGACGGACCCAATGATGAGTCTTCTTGTTTTCAAGGAACGATTAAAGGAATTTTATGCAAAGTTTGACATTTATATCACGCCGGTAATCAAGTTTGTATACAGTTACCTTGCGTTCTGGCTGATGAACCGGAATATCGGTTTCATGGCAAAACTCACGAATCCGCTCGTTCCTCTGGTGCTGGCGCTGGCGTGCTCGTTTCTGCCATACAGCGCGATCAGCTTTCTGGCTGCGGCGTTTATGCTGGCCCACTTATGGGCGGTATCCTTTGAGGTTACACTGGTTATGGCGGTGTTTGTCCTGGTGGTTGCACTTTTATACTACGGTTTCCATCCTGGTGACAGCTGCCTTCTGATCCTCACACCGATCTTTTTCGTACTGAAGATTCCGTACGCGATTCCACTGATTGTCGGCCTTTCAGGCGGCATGATTTCCGTGATTCCGGTGGGCTGCGGCATTTTTATCTATTATACGCTTCTGTATGTCAAACAGAACGCGGGGGTTCTGACCAATGAGATATCAGCCGATATGATGCAGCGCTTTTCCCAGATCGTGAAGAGCCTATTCGGCAATAAGCTGATGTTAGTGCTGATTGCGGCTTTTGCGGCTGCGATCATTGTAGTGTTCATTCTTAAGAATATGTCTTTCGACTACTCCTGGATCATCGCTATTGTGGCGGGAACCATCGCCCAGCTGGTGGTGATTTTTATCGGAGATATTACCATGGATGTATCAGTTCCGGTAAGTGAGCTCATTATAGGAGTGGTGGTTTCTTTAATCCTGTCGGGGATTTATACGTTTTTCGTCTTCGCAGTGGATTATTCGCGGACCGAATACGTTCAGTTTGAGGATGACGATTATTATTATTACGTGAAGGCGGTGCCGAAGATGACGGTGAGCACGCCCGACGTAAAGGTTCAAAAAATAAATGCCAGAAAACTCCAGAGAGTTAGGCGAAACTGGAAAAAGGGAGGTGGACTTTCGTGGCAGATATTATAGATGGATTATATTCCTGGGTTTCCTTCTTACCAAGGATAACCAAGACGAATCTCGTTGAGATTATTATCATAGCGATACTGCTTTATGAGCTGCTTGTCTGGATTATGAATACGAGAGCCTGGACTCTCTTAAAAGGTATTCTGTTAATACTGTTTTTCTATGTGCTGACCTATATCTTCCGTCTTGATAATATCAAGTGGATTTTAAATACGATAGCGACGCCGGCGGTGACGATGGCGATCGTGATCTTCCAGCCGGAGCTTCGAAAAGCGCTGGAACAGCTGGGAAGCAGAAACCCGCTTACAGGAATTCTTACCTTTGATGACGGAAAGGACAATTCCGCATTTACCGACCGGACGATCAACGAGCTGGTGAAAGCTACTTTCGAGATGGCCAAGGTAAAGACGGGAGCGCTCATGGTGATTGAGCGCGGCGACTCCTTAAAGGAGATCGAACGAACCGGCATTGAAATAAACGGTCTGGTGTCAAGCCAGCTTCTGATTAATATATTCGAACACAACACACCACTCCACGATGGGGCGGTGGTCATACACGGTAACCGGGTGGCGGCTGCGACATGCTACTTACCGCTGTCCGACAACATGTCTATCAGCAAGGAACTGGGAACGAGGCACCGTGCCGCGGTCGGCGTCAGCGAGGTAACAGACAGTCTGACCATCGTGGTGTCTGAGGAGACGGGGCGTGTCTCTGTCGCTTCGGAAGGCGGCTTAAAGCGCGCGGTTGACGCGGATGCGCTGCGGGAACTGCTTATGGATATCAAACACGTGGAAGGAGAAGGCAGCAGATTTAAGATATTGAAGGGAAGGCGGAAAAATGAAGGAAAAGTTGCTAAATAATCTCGGCCTGAAAGTCGTTTCTCTCGTTCTTGCCTTTGTTATCTGGATGGCGATTGTTAATATTTCCAATCCCGTTGTTTCCGGACAGCCATTTACAATTCCGGTGGATGTCCGTAATGAGGAAATCCTGGATAATGCCAATCTGACGTATGAAATTATCGGCAAGGACAGCGTTACGGTGAGTTACCAGGTAAACACGAGAAACAGCTCGCTGTTTCGGGAATCCGATTTTAGCGCGTATATTGATTTAAAGGACTATAACGATGTGACAGGCGCGGTGCCGGTCACCATAGAGGTCAACAAAAACAAGGTATCCCTGATCAGAAACGGGGAAGTGACGGCGAAGCCAATGGTTCTCCATGTGAAAACGGAAGCCATGCAGAATAAGAAGTTCGACTTAAAGGTGAATTACGTAGGAGAGGTGGAAGACGGTTACGCGTCAGGAATTACTACTCTGTCCTCCGATTACGTGGTGGCGCGCGCGCCGGAATCCGTGATTGGCAAGATTGCGTCGATCGGCATTGAGATTAACCGGGAAGGTGCCAATGCGGACTTAGACGGCTACGTAACGCCCAAATGCTATGACGCGAACGATAAAGAACTGACGGATCTCGGAGACGAACTGACGATTACTCCGGAAAGCATCCATTATAACATGGCGATCCTGAAGGCCAAGGAACTGACACTGAATTTCGAAGTGAAGGGAACCGTGGCCCCCGGCTACCGGTTCACAGGAGTGGAGAGCGACTTGAAATCCGTTCCCGTGGTTGCGACGAAGTCAGTGCTGGCGTCTGTCAATGCGCTATCTGTTGTCGATGACAAGCTTACCATCGACGGAGCGACTACAGACAAGGTGATCCATCTTGATCTGAACGATTATCTGCCTCCGAGCACGACGATCGCACCGAATGCCCAGAGCCAGGTGACGGTTACCTTAAAGGTGGAACCACTGACGACAAAGTCCTACACTCTTAAGCTGGCCGATTTAGCCAGCAGTGGTTCAGACCCTGATTATGAGTATACCTTCAGCAAGGACAGCGTAGATGTGACGGTCAGGGGGCTGAAGGAGGATTTGGATACACTGGATATCAGGGATATGAATGCCGCGCTCGATATGACCGGCCTGGAGCCTGGAACCCATGCAGGTAAGCTTACCTTCGAGGTGGGAGAAGGGTTTGAAGTGGTGAATTATTCTGACTTTGAAGTGACGGTTGTCTCTGATAACGAGGATGAGAGTGAAGGCCCTGGACAGACGACAGCTGACCAGGAGACGGATGAAGCAGCAACCGCCGGTACTTCAAAAAAAGCAGCAGAATAAGAATCAGTAACGATGTGTGGAGGGATAGAATATGGTCAGTGCTAAAGTTGTCATAAAGAATCCTACCGGCCTGCATTTACGGCCGGCGGGGATTCTTTGTAAGGAAGCTATGAACTTCAAGTCTTCGGTGAATTTTCGTTTTAAGAATACCACCGCCAATGCAAAGAGCGTGCTCAGTGTATTGGGCGCCTGCGTAAAAAGCGGCGATGAGATTGAATTCGTCTGTGAGGGAGTGGACGAAAAAGAGGCTCTGGCTGCCATGGTTCAGGCTGTCGAAGACGGACTGGGCGAATAAATCTATTTTATAATTAATAAGGAGGTCTTGTTATGATGAAAGGAACAAGCGCATCTGCAGGTATCGGCATTGGGAAAGCCGCTATCGTGGAAGAGACAGAACTGGTGATTAAGAAGGAGACGATCTCCGATGCAGCAGCTGAGAAGGAACGTTTTCATGCGGCCCTAAATCAGGCGATGGAGGAGACGGATGCTCTGGCTAAGGATCTGGCTACGAGAGTGGGAGAGAAGGAGGCCGAGATTTTAAACGGCCATTTAATGCTTCTTTCTGATCCGATGCTGACAGGCGAGATTGAGAACACGATCGCAGGGGAGAATGCGTGCAGTGAATATGCGATCGAGAATGTCTGCAACATGTATGCCGATATGTTCGCGTCCATGGGAGACGAGCTGATGCAGCAGAGAGCAACCGATATGCGTGATATCAAGACACGTATGCAGAAGATATTACTCGGGGTCAGTTCCGTGGATATCGCCTCACTGCCGGCTGGCAGCATCATCGTTGCAAAGGATTTAACCCCATCCATGACGGCCGGTATCAATTCGGACAATGTATGTGGTATCGTAACGGAATTAGGCGGAAAGACCTCTCACAGCGCGATTCTGGCAAGAGCCCTGGAGATTCCGGCGGTGGTTGCGGTAGAGGGTTTTTTTAAAAATGTAAAAGACGGAGATACTGTGGTTCTGGACGGATCGGAAGGAATCGTATTCGTGAATCCGGAGGAAACAGTCACTGCGGAATATGAGACAAAGAGAACCGCTTATTTAAAAGAAAAGAAGGAACTGGACCAGTACATCGGCAAGCCAACTGTAACGAAGGATGGCGTGACCATCGAACTGGTGGCCAACATCGGCAAACCGGAAGATGTGGACAAGGTTCTTCAGTACGACGCAGAAGGCATTGGCCTGTTCCGTACAGAATTCCTGTTTATGGACCGGAATTCCATGCCGACTGAGGACGAGCAGTTTGAGGCGTATCAGAAGGTAGCCATTGCCATGAACGGCAAGCCTGTGATTATCCGTACACTGGATATCGGCGGCGACAAAGAGATTCCATATATGGGATTAAAGAAAGATGAAAATCCATTCCTGGGCTACCGGGCCATCCGTTTCTGCCTGGACCGCAGGGAAGATGTATACAGACCGCAGCTTCGTGCGCTTCTGCGCGCAAGTGCGTTCGGCAATATCAAGATCATGGTTCCGATGGTAACATGCCTGGAGGAATTCCGAGAAGCGAAGGCTATGATCGAAGAAGTGAAGGCAGAGCTTGATTTAAAGGGAATCGCCTATAAGAGAGATATCCAGGTGGGTATCATGGTGGAGACCGCCGCCGCGTCCTTAATGGCCGATGCGTTCGCGAAGGAAGTGGATTTCTTCAGCATTGGAACAAATGACTTAACACAGTACACCATGTCGGTAGACAGAGGAAATGACAAGGTATCCTACCTTTACTCCCCGTTAAACCCGGCTGTACTCCGCAGCATCCGCCACATCATCCAGTGCGGCCGCAAGGAGGGCATCATGGTAGGCATGTGCGGCGAAGCGGCCAGCGATCCGCTGATGATTCCGCTGCTGCTGGCATTTGGCTTAAATGAGTTCAGTATGAGCGCTTCCGCAGTCTTAAACGCAAGAAAGCTGATCACAGGCTACAGTATCGCAGAACTGCAGTCCATCGCCGATCAAGCCATGTCATTCGTGACAGCGGGCGAAGTTGAGGCATACATGCGCGAACTGCAGTGAGCAGTGTGAAAAAGAGCGAAGGAAAATATGCGTTGTGCCTGCACATAAGCAGATTTTTCTTTGATCTTTTTCATAGGGCGAATGCCCGCGACCGAGACGAAGCGGAGCGGAGTCGAGGTGCACTGCGGAGTTGAACGAAGCGTTCACAGTCTGCACTGCAGGGTCGAGCTGAATTTACGAATTATAAAATCCTGAAAGGAAGGCAGCTGTCGCATTGGCGGCTGCCTTCCTGTGATGAAGGAGACAAACTAATATGGGTGTATATCTGATTTGTTACGCAGCCAGTTATCTGTTTGCGAGGGCGGGGTATTACTGGCTTTCGGGCCTTGTTCTTATCCTGGCGGCTGTCTGGCTGTACTGGTACGATTATAAGAGGACGGAGAATATCATTCATCTTCGCGGGCTTTTCTCCCTGTTCTGGGTTGGAGGACAGGGGATTGCGTGTCTGAAGCTGTCTGAGCTGTCGTCGGACTGGAATATAGTCACATGGCTCTGTTTCCTGGTGGCGCTTTTAGGCTTTTGGGTGATGTATGAGTTTCTGATGAGGGCTCAGGGAGAGTCGGGAGGCCAGCGTTCCAGATGGTTTAATTTTCAGGGCTATGAGAGGCCGCTGTTCTGGTCCATGGTCATCGTTACCGCGGTGTCCCTGGGTGCGTTTCTGGCAGAGGCCCTGATCCTGGGATTCATTCCGTTTTTCGTACGGGGCGTGCCGCATGCGTATTCGACCTTCCATATCACGGGAGTTCACTATTTTACGGTTTCATGCGTCCTGGTGCCGGCGCTGTCCGTGCTCTATTTCTGTATCGAACAGGGGCGGAACGGCGTGCGTATGGTGCTGGTGATCCTCATGGATCTGATCGCCTGTGCGATTCCGGTCCTCTGCGTGTCCCGTTTCCAGCTGATTCTGGCTGTAGGGCTGGCAGTGCTCACGTATATTGCCATGGATAACCGGCTAAAGATTTCTTACGCCATAGGCCTTGTGCTGGGAATGATCCCCATCTATGTGCTGCTGACCTTTGCGAGAGGCCATGACGTTTCGTATTTAAATGGAATCTTCCAGATGAAGAACAGCGAGATGCCGATCTTTGTCACACAGCCTTACATGTATATTGCCAATAACTACGATAACTTTAACTGTATGGTGGAATGGCTTCCATCCCATACCTTCGGCCTTCGGATGCTGTTCCCCCTGTGGGCGCTGACCGGACTCAAGTTCCTGGTTCCCTCCCTGGTGGATTTTCCGATCTATGTGACGAAGGAGGAGCTGACGACGGTCACGCTGTTTTACGATTCCTTCTATGATTTTGGAATCATCGGCGTCGTTCTGTTTGCCTGTATTCTGGGCGCGGTCGCATTTCTGCTGGTTCGGATGATGAAGCGGATACGCAATCCGGTGGGCTATCTGTTTTATGCTCAGTTTGCGATGTATCTGGTGCTGTCCTTCTTCACCACATGGTTCAGCAATCCGGCCACCTGGTTTTATTTGATTATTACAGGCCTGCTGTGGGGCTTCTGCTCCTGGCGTAATGGCGGAAGACACGGGTAATCCTGAGAGGCGGGATAACCCCGTGTCTTTCGCCTGTTCTCCGGCACTAAGTGCCTTCGAACAATTTTGTATTGCAGATATTTACAGAAAGAGGAGTAAGCAATGGAAAAAGAAGATATCAGAGTAACACACGTCATCATACATATTCTGGATTCCACCGTGGGGACGGCGGTGATGTCGGGGGGCCTTTTGGAGCACGGTTCCGATTTTTCCGATTTTGTGAGAAGCCATATTTACCGGGTCATGACCAGTGACGAGGGAAAATCCTGTCAGTTTGACGGGGATTCTCCGGTTTACCAGATGGTCTCGGAGATGGATGAGGACACGTTTATCCAGAAGTCACAGGAGATCGCCCAGAAGCTGTTTGACATCATGTATTCCAACATCGAAATTCCGTCCGCGGATTTGATGGTAGTGCGGTACGACGCGGGACAGCAGTGTGGAATCGCCCTGCTTAAGATGAACTATAAGTCCTCCTATACTCATATGACGAACTATACGGAAAATGGAAACTGCAACGACATTATCCGGCAGAACGCCATTCTTCCGGCGGAAAATCAGAAGCTGGCAGAGGCGTGTCTGATCGACTTAAATGATTACTCTCTGCGTGTGATGGAAAAAAAGTATGAGGTCAACGGGGTGAAGACCAATTACTTCTCCCAGATGTTTTTGCAGTGCCACGGCAGCATGTCTCCGAAAACGGAGCTCTCGATCGTAACCAAGGCAGTAGAACAGGTGCAGAAGGGATATTATGATGAGTCTGAGCAGTGGGAAGCCCACATGGAGGCGAAGAGCATCTTAAGCCAGGAGCTGGCGGAGCAGGGCAGCATCGACATTCCAACCGTAGCGGAAAAGATTTTCCACGAAAAACCGGAACTGAAGGAAGAATTTACGGAAAAGATGGAAAAATACAATCTTTCGGAAAAACAGGTGACACCTCAGAATCCATCCACCACCAAAAAATTCGAAAAACAGTATCTGACCACGGACACCGGTATCGAGATTAAGATTCCCATGGAGGAATATCAGAACAGAAACTCAGTGGAATTTATTACGAACGCGGATGGGAGCATATCCGTGCTGATTAAAAACATAGGGAGCATTACCAGCAGGTAATGCTCCCTATGTTTTTTGTTGTCATTTATGTATTTATTCTTTATGAATCCATATCTTCGTCCGATCCCTTACCCGATTTGCGATCTTCCTTATCCGATCCCTGATCCGGCAATTCCCCGGTCTTCTGTGCGGCGGCTCTCTTTGCCTTTTCTTCCGCATAGATCCTGTCGACCTTCCGGTTATGGCGCCGGACGATGGAAATAACAATAGCCGCGAGTAGGGCTAACGGAATCCAGAAAGGACATGTGGTGATGAAGAGGATCAGTAGATTCGTCAGGGCTGTGACGATGGACTCGAAATTCTTTGCGAGCCCGTTTTTAATTCGTGCTCCGGTCGTCTCCGGTGTGACAGGCGTGTAGGCCGTCACTTCTGAAATGCTTAAATAGACGGTGCTGTAATCCACCTGATTGTCATAGAGGCGAAGCTGGGATTCCATGGATTCCAGCTGGTAGCGGATATCAGAGAGCCGCTGTTCCAGCGTGATGACCGTATCGATGGACTCGGCCTTCTCCAAAAACTGCCAGATGCGTTCCTGCTCGATCTCCAGTGACTTTTTCCGGCTTTCCACGTCGCTGTACTGGAGTGTTACGTCCTGCGTGGACTCTGATTTGTTGGTGACGTTCCCGCTGTCACTGACTGCGCCCACGAAACGGTCCAGTTTATCGTTGGGGATGCGTGCGGTGATGTTGCCGTACCGGGGAACGGGCTCTCCGCGATAGTTCAAGCTGGTGCCGGAGATATCGGACTGTTCAATGTACCCCCCTGCTTCAGACAGTTTGGCATTGATGCCGGAGATCATCTTGTCGAATTCTTCCGTCTCCACCTGCATCGTGATGTTGCGGATCAGTTTGCGCCCTTCCGGCAGGAGCGGAGTACCTGACGTATCCATCTCCAGTTCGCCGCCGGAACCGCTTTCGGATTTCTGAGATGCAGAGTCATAGGTCATGGAGGTGTTTGCCACGGTTTCGGCGG
>OBVC01000669.1_pt1 | contig 13668 bp, 13 predicted proteins | sample 1494991 | NCBI WGS metagenome assembly OBVC01 (sample SAMEA2579955, study PRJEB22360) | human gut metagenome
TCACAAGCAAAAAGGGGAGCAACCCGTCCGCAGGTTTCTCCCCCCATTGCTGCTTATCACGTTCCCTCTCTCCCTTTCCTCCCCTTTTCTTCCCTTTCTTCCCCCTTTCCTTCCCTTTCTTTCCCACTCTCTCCCTTCCGCCTTTTGCCCGTCTTTATTTCAGGCGCCTTCATCTTACAGACAAGTATAGTGCAGGCAGGCAAAAAATCTGATATAATAAATACAGTTCCTAAAACACTTAAAGGAGGCGTCACGAATGCCAGACATAAAAATTGTTTCCAGCGAAATAGAGGTGACTCTCAAGGTCATCGGCGGGAAATGGAAGCCGCTGATTCTGCACTACCTGCAGTACGGGGGTGTAAAACGTTATAATGAAATCCTGCGTTATCTGGGAACCGCCCCCAAAAAGACGCTGACCGCGCAGCTGAGAGAATTAGAGGAGGATGGAATTATTGACCGGACAGTCATTCCCACACTTCCTGTCCAGGTTGAATATTCCATAACAGAACACGGAAAGACACTTTTTCCGATTCTCAGCCTCATGTGTGACTGGGGATATAAAAATATGGGGGACCGCTACCAGCTGACGCATCCTACCTGCGGTTGTGAGGATGAGGAATAATGATAGAGGCCATACCTTTCAAAACTTCAACAATATTCCAAAAGGACGGTATATCATGAGCTCTAATGAATCAGAAAACGAACGGTACGAAATGCTGGTGAACGGGGACATACACAAGGTTATCCCGCGGCTTGCCGTCCCCACCATCATCAGCATGATGGTCAGCGCCATCTACAACATGGCAGATACCTTTTTTGTGAGCCAGCTTGGCACCAGCGCCTCCGGCGCTGTGGGCATCATATTCTCAGCCATGGCCATCATCCAGGCCCTGTCCTTTACCATCGGCATGGGCAGCGGCAACTACATGGCCCGGTGTCTGGGCGCCGGACGCCATGAGGACGGGGAACGCGCTGTCTCTGTCGCGTTTTTTACCGGCTTCCTCCTGGGGACCTGCCTGGGCGGTTTCTGCTGAGGTGCCCGTTTTCTGCCTGTTCCACATTGACCAGGTTGTGATGCTTCTGGGCGCCACGGAAACCATCAAGCCCTATGCCGTGGAATATGCCCGCTATATTTTCCTGGCCACGCCTTTTATGATGTGTTCCTTTATCATGAACAACCTGCTGCGGCTCCAGGGCCTTGCCGCCTTTGCCATGGTGGGAATCACCGCCGGCGGCATCCTTAACATTGCCCTGGACCCCATCTTCATCTTCGGCCTTGGTATGGGCACCTCCGGGGCCGCCATTGCCACCGGCCTGTCCCAGTTTATCAGTTTCTGCATTCTCCTCGCCCAGTGCAACCTGCGCAGGGAGTGTATCCATATACGCATCGGCAATTTCCGTCCCTCCCTTTTCCTTTACGGCAAAATCTTAAGCGGAGGCCTTCCCTCCCTGACCCGCCAGGGTATGGCCAGCATAGCGACTATTGTGTTAAATACCACGGCCCACCCATTTGGCGACGCGGCCATCGCTGCCATGGCCATTGTGAACCGCCTGATTTACTTCGTCAACTCAGCTGTCATCGGCTTCGGCCAGGGGTTCCAGCCCGTGTGCGGATTTTCCTACGGCGCCAGGAAATACAGCCGGGTCCGCCAGGCCTACTGGTTCTGCGTGAAATTTACCACCTGCATACTGGTTGTGGTGTGCGCGGGCGGCTTCCTGGTCTCCGGTCATGTAATCAGCCTGTTCCGGAAAAATGATCCTGAAGTCATTGCCATCGGTACGCTGGCACTGCGCCTGCAGATAGCCACCATGTGGATGAACGGATTTCTGACCATGAGCAACATGATGTCCCAGTCCATCGGCTACGGATTCCGCGCCACCCTTCTGGCTATCTCGCGCCAGGGTCTGTTCCTCATTCCGGTGCTTCTTATCGCCGCCCATTTCCTGGGCCTTTTGGGCATTCAGCTGGCCCAGCCCGTTGCCGACATCGCAACCCTGGTTCTCACCTTAGTCATAATCCGGGGCATATTCAAGGAATTTAACAAGTTAGAGAGCCTCTAAATCGCCGTCCAATGTGTTCTACATCCTGGAATTTATCATATATTTTTAATAATTCCCATCTCCAGGAGCGTTTATGAATCACTCATTGACCGCATCCTCCCCTGTCTCCAAGCGCTTGTCACCCAGGAAAATGGCCTTTATCACCGGGACCCTACTCCTGACCTCCACCGGGTTCATATGCAGGATACTGGGATTCTTCTACCGAATCTTCATGTCCAGGACCATCGGCGCCGAGGGACTGGGTATTTACAATATGGTGCACCCCATATTCAGCATTTGTTTCGCTGTCTGCGCAGGCTCCATCCAGACCGCCCTGTCGCAGTACGTGGCTGCCAACCAGACCAGGGGCAGGGCCGTATTCAGGACGGGTCTGGTCATTGCCATGGGCATGTCCTTTCTCCTGGCCTGGGTCATCTATGGAAATGCCGGTTTCCTGGCAGAAAAGCTTCTGCTGGAACCAAGATGCGCCCCCTATCTGCCGGTAATGGCAGTGTCTGTTCCCTTTGCAGCCCTCCACGCCTGTATCAACGGTTACTACTACGGCATGCAGAAAGCCCGTGTCCCCGCCTTTTCCCAGGTGGCGGAGCAGGTCATACGCATGGGCGCCGTGTTCCTCATCGCCAGCATCTGGCTGGAATCCGGACGCCAGATTACGGTAAGCCTGGCTGTATACGGACACCTGATTGGTGAGATGGCATCTGCCGTTTTCACCGTGTTCTGCCTTGGCTTCTTCCCGCCCTGCAAAGACGGGGATTCCCGCCGCGCTCCGGCCATCCCCCTTTCCTTTGGCGCCACTGCGGCCCCTCTTATGGCCCTGGCCCTTCCCCTTATGGGAAACCGCCTGATATTAAATGTCCTGGGAAGCGCGGAAGCCATATGGATCCCCAACAAGCTGATGAGCTCCGGCCTCACAAACTCAGAGGCCCTGTCCGTATACGGCGTGCTGACCAGCATGGCCCTGCCCTTCATCCTGTTTCCCTCTGCCATCACCAACTCCATGGCCGTGCTCCTGCTGCCCACGGTGGCCGAAGCCCAGGCCGACGGCAACGAGGCCCGTATTTCCTCCATGATATCCATGTCCCTGCGCTACAGCTGCTATATGGGTGTGCTGTGCATCGGCATATTCACCATCTTCGGGAACCAGCTGGGCGTCAGCGTATTCCACGATCAGAATGCAGGTACATATATCACCATCCTGTCATGGCTGTGCCCCTTTATGTACCTGGCCACTACCATGGGAAGCATCTTAAACGGTCTTGGCAGGACTTCATCCACCTTTTTCCAGAATGTGTTTGCCATGGTCATACGGCTGGCGTTTGTACTCTTTGCCATTCCCAGATACGGTATCCTGGGATACCTGTGGGGCATGCTGGTCAGTGAACTGGCCCTGGCCCTCATGAGCTTCCTGGCGGTAAAGCGTCTGGTACCCTTTTGCTGGGATACCGTCAACATGATAGTTAAGCCCGTGCTCCTTTTACTGATTTCCATCGGCATGTACCTGGCATTTTCCCAGTCCTGCTTCTGGCTTAAGGAGCTTCCCCTCTTTATCATGACAGCCGTGCAGATTCTGTTCCTGAGCTTCAGCTACATGGGACTTCTGCTCCTGTTCCACAAAAAGCGGCCCCTGCCTTAAACAGGGACCGCTCTTTTCTTGCTTTGCCGCCCATATATTAACGGAAGCGTACTTACGTGTTATATTTTTCCACATAATAGCTGAGGATGTCCGTCAATATATAGGATTCATATATCTCGAATACAGTTTCATTATCATGGTACAGACAAAATGAGGCAGCGTTAATTCTGAGCAAAGGCTGGTTTTGCTCTGTCTCCAGATATCCGTAGATTTCACTGCTTCCCACTGTGGCGTTTAAAATCTGGCGCGCCTTTGTGAAGGAGAGCTGGTAAAAGGATTTAAGCACCTCATACAGGGAGTTGTGGTTGAAATCAAATAACTCCAGCTTGGGAAACAGCTTCCTGGGGAGGATAGAGGTATTGATACAGTAGGGCCTTCCGTCCGCATAATAAATACTCTTGATGACATAGACCTCCTCCCCTTCCTCCAAACCCATCCTTCGCCTTATATCCGCGTCTGCTTCCTCCACCTTCAGTGACAGCAGCTTTTTGGACGGCGTCTTTCCCTGATGGAGAATGGCCTCGGTAAAGCTGTAGATACGCGACAGCCCCTCCGATCCATGGTCCCTGACAAAGCTTCCTTTTCCCTTGATTCGGTAAAGCAGCCCCTCATGAACCAGCTCGTCTATGGCCTTCCTGACTGTAATCCTGCTTACCCCATAGGATGCGCACAGTTCATTTTCCGATGGAATGACCTGGTTGGGCCTGTATTCCATGCTCTCGATTTTATGTATGATATCCTGCCTGATCTGCTCATATTTGGCTAATTTCTCTCTCATAATAACCTCAATCCGCTCTCTTTTTGTTTTTACCATTATATACTGAGAGAGACATTCTTTCAACTTATTGGAGAGAGAAAAGGGTTCATTCCGCTGTTTTCTGCGATATTTTTCTCCAGTTCATGTATCCGTAGAGGGAATTCAGCAGATTCACTGTTTTCATTACAATGATAAGCAGGGCCGTGGTGTCCCCTGATACAAACACCATAATCCACATGATAATGGACAGGGCGTTTACAATAACCCACATAAGCCACTGCTCGGAATAACGCAGCAGATAGAGCATACTGGCTATAACGGAGACCACTGTGGTCAGTGAATCCATGAATGCAAAGGAACCGCCCATGTATTTTAACAATTCTGAATATCCCCATACTCCCACGGCTGTGGCTATGGCTACCCCTGCCACAAGCTTAAGCGTCATGGTACGGAATCTGACCTCGCCGTCGCTGGTTGCGTTCTTCTTCCACAGATAAATGGCCGTGGCGCTGACCGGAATGCTGTAGAGCACATTGTACATGACCTCGCCGTACAGCGGGATTCCCAGACACTGGTACGCGTACATGGCGCTGTTGATGATGGCAAAATAAAGTCCTGCCACCTTGCCCTTTGCTCCCAGCACCAGGTTCAGGCTGCCTGTAAGGCTTAAAACAAGCATGAACGGCGTATCCCCGTTGATAAACCATATGACAGTCATCAGGGAACACACGAAAATCAGCCAGACCTTCTCAAATATACTCCAATCACGAAAGAACTCTTTTATCTTATTCATTTAAACTACCCCTCCACATTCGTATGTTTACTGCACCCGTTCAGGATATACGGCGCAAAATCCTGCTGTTCAAACATTTCCCCGGTCATCACCGGCCCCTGGATGCTAACGATTGCCGAGGCCACCCGGTTGGCAAGCCTCACGCATTGTTCCGTATCCAGCCCTTTGGAATACCCGGCAATCATGGCAGCCACATGGCTGTCGCCTGCCCCTATGGGATCCTTTACCTGTGTTTTATAAGCAGGCCCCTGCCTCATCACGCTGCCGTCATAATACATGGTGCCGGAAGCTCCCATGGTGACCACCACAAGGTTATGATTCAGGCCGTACAGGTACCTCAGGCAGTCCTCCACAGACGGCTGCTTTGCGTAATCAAAGGCTTCCTTTTCATTGAGATGGAGAATGGGACCCACTGAAAGGATGCGCTCCATCACAGCCTGGTCAATGTCGGTTATGACCGGTCCCGGAGCAAAGAAAACGCGTTTTTCCTTCATCCTGTCCTTCGCGCCCGCCATCCAATCGGAAATGACCCTGCCGCTGGCACCGCACACCTGGTATCCGGCCACATAGATGCTGTCGTAGGCATCCTGGGACAGCTGTTCAAACCAGGAGGGCCTGAAGCGCCCTTCCGCGCCCTTGACCGTGATAAATGTGCGCTCTCCATCCTCCTCCACCAGGCACAGGCAGTAACCGTTGTCCGACTCCTCTTCCCTGATAAGGATTTGGTATCCCAGCTTTTCCAAATCGCCTGCGATCATATCCCCGTACATGCCCCTTCCCACAGGCACGAAAAGGTCGTGGTCCACGCCAAAGCCCCGCAGCGTACCCGCCACGTTGTAAGCACATCCTCCCACCGTGGACACGGTTTCGCTGCACAGGATATCCTCTCCGCTTTTAGGCAGACGCTTTATTTTCATGATAATATCAATGATGGCAGCACCTATTACAAGGGTTTTCATGCAAATCTCTCCCTTCCCTTTTCCAGTATACGGATGTAATGGTCAAAGTCTGCATCATTCTGCTGCCTCAGGGTCCGGATGTATTCCTGTTTTATCCTTCCCATCCCTGTAAATGCCCCGCAGACAGCAGTGGCCATGGCTCCGATGGTGTCTGTGTCACCTGCCATATTGGCACAGAGCAGGCAGGACAGGTTTGGATCCTGGGCATAGTATGCCACGGAGAGGGCGGCAGGGACAGACTCAATAATACCTACCCCTGTGCCCACCACATCGTAGAGCTTATGGATAAATCCCTCATCATCCCCCTTATAGGATCCGGCGATGTCCAGGCCAATCCGCAAGCGCTCTCCCAGCCTTGGACTGAAGGTCTCGCAGCCCATGCCGTAACCAATCTCCTCAATCCCAAACACATCCTCCATTACTTTCTCAAAGTCATCCTTCACAATAGCCGAACTCACAGCCTCGGCAATCATGGCAGCCCCGGCTATGGTCACATCACTGGTGTGTGTGGCTCTTGACACCAGGTAGACATATCTGGCAATGTCCTCCTTTTGTTCCGGCCGGAACAGGCAGCCGATGGGTGCTATCCTCATAGCGCTTCCGTTGGACAGCGCCTTATCCGTAATCCTGGAATCCTGGATGTTATCCCTGAAATTTGCCAGGGCCACCTTGGAGGTGGGACCCAGAATATTGTTTTCAAAGGCATTCTCCTTCTCAGCCCAGGCCAGCATCCTCAGGGCAATGTCTCTGGTGTCCGGTTCATAGTCAGTGGACTCAATGGAGTCCAGCAGGACAAGGGCCTGGCCCGTATCATCGGTGAACTGGCCCTTCTTATAGTTGAACGCCACATCATTCTCAGCCGGTCCGTCCAAGAATCCTTCAATCCGTCCAAAAAAGGCCTTTACTCTCTTTCTTCCCCACAACTCGGCAGGCATCCCCATGGCATCGCCCAGGGCCATCCCGTAAAGGGCTCCGGCAATTTTGTCTCTCATACTGTTACCTCCTGGCAATTTATTATTACATATTGTTATTACAACTTGTATTGTTATTTGCATTATAATATTATCTGACATTCCTGTCAATATAAAATTACATTTTTATGCATAAAGACATAAAACACCACTGTTTTTTTCGATATAATACCGTTTTTTTGTTTAGTTTGTACAGATACAGCAAAACCCGTTCTGTCCTTCCCTGACCGTCTCTGTACAAAAAGGACGCGCCATGCCGGTTTGTGCCGGTATCCTTAGAGCGTAAATTTTGTCCGCCAGGGCCTGTTTTTTCGGCTTTTTGCCAGCCGGCCCTCTGGTTGACTTTCCCTTGGTTTCGAGATATAGTATTTAAATGGTTATTTTTGAAATACGAAAGGATTGTGATTTATATGGAGAAAAACAAAGAAGCAAAAGAGGTGGACCTGGGCACGGGCAGCGTGGGGAAGCTTCTTTTTCAGTTGGCCCTGCCGGCCATTACAGCCCAAATCATCAACGTTCTGTATAATATGGTGGACCGTATGTATATCGGCCACCTGCCCGGCGAAGGCGCCAACGCGCTTACAGGGGTAGGCGTCACCTTCCCGGTTATCATGGCGATTTCCGCCTTTGCCGCCCTGGTAAGCATGGGCGGCGCTCCCAGGGCATCTATCATGCTGGGCAAGGGCAGGAAGGACGAAGCAGAAAACATCCTGGGCAACTGTACCACTGCCCTTATAACCGTGGCCGTTGTGCTGACTGCCTTCTTCCTTATCTTCGGCCGCCGCATCCTGCTGATGTTCGGAGCCAGCGGCAATACCATAGAGTACGGGTGGGCTTACATGCAGATTTATTCCCTGGGAACCATTTTTGTACAGCTGGCCCTTGGACTCAACGCCTTTATCAATGCCCAGGGATATGCCAAGACAGGTATGTACACCGTGCTCATCGGGGCCATATGCAACATCATCCTGGACCCCATTCTCATGTTTGTGTTTCACATGGGCGTTCGGGGCGCTGCCCTGGCCACCATCATATCCCAGGGAATCTCCGCTGCCTGGGTTGTCCTGTTCCTGATATCGAATAAGAGCTACCTTAAAATACGCACCTGCTTCATGCGGCCCAAAAGGGAAATTCTCATGCCGGCCATTGCGCTGGGCGCAGCCCCTTTTGTCATGCAGTTCACGGAAAGCATCCTGAATATCTGCTTTAATACCTCCCTCTTAAAGTACGGGGGAGATGTGGCAGTAGGGGCCATGACCATCATGGGAAGCGTAATGCAGTTCTCCCTCCTGCCCCTTCAGGGACTGACCCAGGGCGCCCAGCCCATTATCAGCTTTAACTACGGCGCCAAAAAGCTGGACCGCGTAAGCAGGACCTTCCGGCTGCTTCTGACCTCATGTATGACTTACTCAACCGTACTTTGGGCTGTGGCCATGTTTGCGCCCATGGTGTATATCCGCATCTTTACCCAGGATGCAGCCCTGACAGCCTTCAGCGAGTGGTCCATCCGCATCTATATGGCCGCGTCCCTGCTCTTTGGAGCCCAGCTGGCATGCCAGCAGACCTTTATCGCCATCGGAGACAGCAAAACCTCCCTGTTCCTGGCCCTGCTGCGGAAGGTCATCCTGCTGATACCGCTGATTTACGTTCTGCCTAACCTCTTTGAAAACAAAGTGTTTGCGGTATTCGTGGCAGAACCCATTGCCGATACCATAGCCGTGTGCACCACGGTAACACTGTTCCTTCTTTCCTTCCGGAAAATGAAACGGGAGCTGGGAGCCAATGCCTGATTGTATCCGCATCTGACGGACAGAGCCGGATATCCTATATCAAAAGACACCCCAAAGCCTTTTTATCAGCTTTGGGGTGTTCCATATCTACACCTGATCGTAAATCGTCTGTAAGAACTTCACATCTTCATGATACCGCTCCCTGCTGGAATTCTCCAACAGCATGGCAATATGGGGCTTTCTCTCCTTTACATGCTTCATAAGGGGTTCATACCGGAAAAGACCGTCACCCACATGGCGGAACAGCTGTTCCTGGCCGTCAAAGACAAAATCCTTCACATGAAGGGCGCCTATGCGGTCGCCGTAATATGCAAAAGCCCTGTCAATAACCTCTTTCTGTGCCTCTGGCTCCGCCTGTTCGGGGTGGATCAGATTCACGGCGTCCAGTATCACCTCCACATTGGGGGAATCAATGTCCTCCAGGAACCGCTTCATCCGGGCAGGGCTGTACAGCGTGTGGTTAAATACGCCCTCCACACCTACGATAACCCCCAGCTTCTCAGCCGCAGCCACGATCTCCCTCATGCTCCTTAAAAGCAGCTGGTAGGCGTCCTCTGTATAGGATTCCTCTGTGACCCTGAAATCCGGATCCAGGCGTCCTGTCTCGGTTCCCACCATATCAGCCCCTATGATTCTGGCATATTTCATATGTTCGATGAAACGCGCCACCTCCGCCTGGCGTCTGGATTCAATGGGATTGACAGGATTGATATAGCAGCCCAGCACAGCCACATGGATTTGGTTCTTCTCCAGCTCCCGGGCAATGGTCCGGGCAAAACCGGAGCTGTAATGGCCTGCGGTAAAATCATAATCGCTGATGGACTTTCCGAATGCCAGCTGGATTTGACGGATATCATGTTCCCTTACCCGGGCAAACAGCTTCTCCATTTCCATCTTCGGACATAAATCATGGCATCTCATGCCTGTATTCAGTTTCATGGACCCTTCTCCTTTGCAAACGTTTTCAAGTCCTATTTTACCACGGTTATTCCCGGCCTGCCAGTCCTTTCCCGTCTTTTTCATTTTTTTCTTTACCGGCTTTTTCCTTCATATAGGCATCCATGGCTTCCGCCACGGTCTTGGAATAGGCCACTGCCTCCACCACGGTCTTGGCTCCCAGAACCACATCGCCGGAGGCAAAGATTCCCTCCACCGTTGTCTCCCCCTGTTCGTCCGTCTGCAGAAGGCCGTTTCTGGTGGCCTTCAGCCCCTCTGTGGTATTGACCAGCTTGCTCTTTGGCCCCTGGCTGATGGAAATAATAACAGAGTCAGCGTAAACCTGCTCTTTTTCCCCGGAATACCCCGTCACATTGCCTTCCTCATCATACAGTATCTGCTGAAATACAGGCCCGTTGTCATTGATTTCCACAATATTCCTGCTGAACTCAAATTTAGCTCCGTCCAGCATGGCATACTGCGTCTCATGAAGGCTGGCGTCCGAATGGCTTCCCCTGGCGTAGAGGGTCACATGGTGGGAACCTTTTCGGATAACGGTCCTGGCCACGTCCATGGCGGAATTGCCCACTCCGATGACAGCCACCCTGTCCCCTAAGTCGTAGGCATCCGGATTGGCCAGGTAATCAATGGCAAAATGCACATTTCCCAGGGATTCTCCCTTGATTCCCAGCTTCTTGGGACGCCATACGCCGGTGCCGATAAAGATGCTCTCATATCCGTCCCGGAACAGATCCTTGATTTCCAGGGCCCCTCCTATGGTGGTATTGGGACGAATCCTGATTCCCATGGACAGAAGCTTTTTCTTATAGCGCTCCAGTATCGCCTTGGGCAGACGGAATTCCGGTATGCCGTACTGCAGTACGCCGCCAATCTTGTCCCTGGAGTCAAAGATGGTTACACTGTACCCCTTCTTTGTCAGAAGGATGGCGATTGTGATACCCGCAGGCCCTGCCCCGATAACAGCCACCTTTTTCCCGTTCTTTGGCTGGCACTGGACGTCAATACGCTCCAGGCATGTGTCCGATATATAATTCTCTATGCTGCTCACATGAACCGGCTGCCCCTTCCTTCCCAGGACACAGTGGCCCTCGCACTGCCGCTCATGATTACATACAAGGGAACACACCAGTGACATGGGGTTGTTGGAAAACAGCATGGCACCTGCCTCCTCCAGTCCCCCCTCTTTCAGGGCCTTAATCATGGCTGGTATGGGGGTGTGGATTGGGCATCCCTGCTGACACATGGGTTTCTTACACTGAAGACAACGGTTAGCTTCGTCGATTACATGAACTGCCATGGCATGATTCCTCCTTTAAACTGCTCTCATCTCATTTTTGCAGCCCCAATCATAGCACAGCCATACAGGGGAATCAACAGAGCCGGTGTACTTTTTGCGAAACAGCCCGTCGCAAAATTAACAGGGCAAACCGGCAATTCTCAGGGGCTGTTCTGACCTGCCCGGACCACTTGACAGCAAAATGCCCCCGGGGCAGGTTCATACCTGAATCCCGAGGGCATTTTGCTGTAAACAGAGAGGGACAACCAGTGTCTGTCCCTCTCTGCTCTCGTTAAATGCTTCACCCGTTAAATAAATAACTTTTAATCTTCCCGCTACCGCTGTACGGCTGCCCTGCTTCCTCTGACCACCCGGAACACACCGGACATCTCCAGCATCTTGGCCACATTGAAGAAAATAAAGGAATCAATGGGCCATTTCACTATGTTCTGTATGACCCTGGGAGGCAGGAGTATCATGAATGCCTGCCCGTACAGGATGCTGAGACACAGGGTATTGAGAATCACGTTGCACACCAGGCAGACCAGGAAATGGGCCGCCAGCACCCTGGTCAGCTTTAATGGTTTCTTATAAAAGAAAAACCCGTAAATCAGACCAGCCAGCATGGTCACCAGGGTCAGGCCGGGAAAAAAGGCCCCCACCGGCTTGATGAGATACTTGATGATGTCCAGCGCCCCCGCAAACAGACAGCTGACTGCGGGGCCAAACAGATAGGCCACTAATTGGTTGGGTATGCCGGAAAAACCGATTCTCTGGGTGTTCGTCAGCTCAATGCGGAAATTTACCAGGATGATTGCCGCTGCTGCCAGCATGGCGCACACAGTGATGGTCCTGACACTCTTAAGCTCCCGGGACGAGCTGCCGAACAGTTCTGCTAATTTCTTCATGATTCATTACCTCCTTTGCAGATTTCACGGACTACAAACGGAGATATACAATGGCAGGTGCAGGAACCTTTCTTCCTGGCATACAAAAAACGGCCCCGAAAACCCATCCGGTGCACCACTATGCCCGGACATGGCTTCCCTGTGCGAGAACGTGCTGTATCATTGATTTTCACACACGCTTTTGGCCGGCGTAAACCGGCTGCACATAAAACAGGCCGCTCCATCTATCTCTGTTGCAGCGGGATGCGGCATATGTACCGCAGACAGTTTCCCTTTGGGAATCCTCTTTCGTCCAGCTGACAACTCCCTGTCCAGCCGGCACTTAACGCACATATACCTACTCTGCTTCTGTTTTTATTGTACCTTCTACTATACACTATATATGAAGATATGCAAGCACTTTTTTGACATCTTCCTCCGCGTTCTTCCTCCGCGGCTTATTACGGCGCTTCCCAGTAATAGGTCCCGTTCTCCAGGGTACGGATGGCAAAATCCTCATCATACAGGTATTCCAGACAGGAAAAGGTCTTGCTTATGACCATCTTAAGCTTGATGAACTCAGACTGGTCCCCGGGCACATGGTCTATACCGTAAGCCAGACACGCCACCTCCTTGGTGGTCATCCTGTGGTGGCCATGGTCCAGGATATGCTTGATCAAATCCGTCTTATCCAGATAGGCAAAGACAATCCGGTCCACCACCCGCTTCACATCCCGGATAGGTTCCTTGTGAGCCGGAAGAATCAGGCAGTCCCCATACTGGTGCTTCAGCTTTTCCAGGGAGTCAAAATACCCCTTAAGCAGATGCTCGTCCGGATAGGTGGTGCCCACAATGGGCACAATGCCGTCAATGACCTGGTCCGCGCAAAAAAGTATCTTATGGTTCTGGTCGTACAGCCCCATCTGCCCGTAGGTATGTCCCTTAAGCCCCACTGTCTCCAGATCATAATCCCCATAGCTCAGAATCCGGCCCTCACTGACCGGCGTATAGGGGTATCCAGGAATCTCGAATTCCCATCCCCTGTTCTCCCGGATCCTTTGGTTTACTTCCATAAACATGTTCCATATCTCCGGCGTCCCATCCTCTGTCACCCCGACGCTTTGCAGCACCTGGGGCTGGTCCTCCGTGGAGCCATGGCTGTGGTTATAGTACAGACAGTCATAGCAATGCCTGTCTTCCTGGGGATTCATGAACAGCCTCGCGCCTCTGGCCGCATACTCGCTGGCCAGACCGCAGTGGTCATGATGCTTGTGGGTCAGAAATATATCCAGCCTGTCATAGGTGATTCCCAGTTTTCCCAGCGCCTCTTCCATGACGTGCAGACACGTCCTGCTGCGAAAGCCCGCGTCCACCATCAGGCTTCTCTCCCCATCCTTTCCCGGAATGAGGAATATCTTAATCTCATCAATGCTTTTCTGATTGCTGTGAAGCTCCACTTCAAAAATTCCCGGAGCGCGTTCCAACATAACTTCCACCTGTCTTTCATTCTGTCATTCTATAGTCATATCCGTTGTCCGGCCTGCCGCCATGTCATGGTTTCCCTGACATCCGGTCTGTTTTTTC
>OBVC01000673.1_pt1 | contig 13587 bp, 10 predicted proteins | sample 1494991 | NCBI WGS metagenome assembly OBVC01 (sample SAMEA2579955, study PRJEB22360) | human gut metagenome
GGCCAGGGGCTGTAATATGATCCTGACGCCGCAGTTCACCCCGCCTCTCGACACGGCGCCCGGCGGAGAGCGGACCACGATTCAGCTGGTGGGAGTAAAGGTGCTTCCCGGGGGCGGCTATGAATTCGATTTTTCCAGGCTGGAGCGCTGGGCTGCCATGTGCTTATCCTGCGGCATGACCTGTTTTGAAATGTCCCATCTCTTTACCCAGTGGGGAGCCGGTCATCCTCCGAAGATCATGGCCGAGGAGAACGGGAAGGAAATAAAGCTGTTCGGCTGGGATGATCCGGCCGTGGGCGGACGCTACACCACATTCCTGGAGGCCTATCTTCCCAGGCTGACGGAAAAGCTGCGGGAATTAGGCATTGCCGGGATAACCAGATTTCACATTTCCGATGAACCGGAGCCGCAGCATCTCTTATCCTATAAGCAGGCGAGAGAATCCGTGGCGCCGTATCTGAAGGATTTTGTCATCATGGACGCCATCTCCAGCCTCGCGGTCTGCAGGGAGGGAGAAATCGACTGCCCGGTGTGCTCCAATGACCATATGGAACCATTTCTGGAAGCAGGCGTTACGCCTCTGTGGAGCTATTACTGTACAGCCCAGGATTATCTGGTCAGCAACCGCTTCATGGTCATGCCGTCCGCCAGATGCCGTATCTATGGCGCGCAGGTATTTAAATACGGTATGGAGGGAATTCTTCACTGGGGATACAATTTTTATAATTCCCAGTACTCATTAAAGACCCTGGATCCCTACCGGTCCACGGATGCCGACGGCGCATTTCCATCCGGTGATTCATTCCTGGTGTATCCGGGAGCGGACGGAAAACCGGAGGAATCCATACGCATGATGGTCCTGTGCCATACGATGCAGGACGTGAGGGCCATGGAGCAGCTGGCCGATAAGAAGGGGAGAGAGTACGTCGTTGATATGCTGGAGGAGGATTTGGGAGAGCCGATTACCTTTAAGCGGTATCCGAAGTCGGATTACTGGATTCTCCAGATGAGAAACCGGATTAACCGGGAATTGGATGAAGATTAGTGTGTGTTTGTTCGTTTCAATCCACATTCTGAGTCCAGAATACAACACCCAGAATGACATGGCAGTGGGGGATATATGCCCGCCGCTGCCGCTGAACTTGTTTTTGCGATTCATCTCCCAGCCTCTACAGGTGGGAGATGAATCGCTTATTTTGTTAAATTACACTGCGAAGAACCATACTGCGAGATACTACTGCAGCATAATCTTAATAATCTCTTTATCGGTCTGTTTCATGCCTTCTTTTCCAATGTATCCCACACAGCTGATCGTCTCGCCGGCGTCCTCCTGGAGAATGCCGCTGTCTGCCTGGTAGGCCCTGCCGTTCATGGCGAGATAGTGGGCCATCATGGCGGCATCCAGGCTTGTGGCGATCTTGGCGGCACAGGAGATCTTCGCACCGTCGCAGATGATGCCCGGGATATTGGCTAAGACATTCCCGATGGTGTTCTTAATCTGTTCCAGGGTTCCGCCCACCAGATAGGTGATGGCGGCTCCCGATGCGCAGGAAGCGGATACGGCGCCGCAGAAGGCAGACAGCTTGCCGATAAATTCCTTCTGGTAGATGGTCAGCAGGCTGGAAAATGCGAGAGCCCGGTATAGACGTTCCTGGCAGATATTATTTTCCCTTGCATAGACGATGACGGGGACCGAGGAGGCGATTCCCTGGTTTCCGCTGCCGGAGTTGATCATGACCGGCATGTCACAGCCGCCCATTCGGGCCTCTGATCCGGCGGCCGCGTAGGCCTTCATGCGGACAGCCACGCCGTCCGGGTACGATTCCTTGATGATCTTTCCGATACCGAGTCCGTAGCTTCCGGCCATTCCCTCATAGGCAATGTTCATATTATGAATGATGACCCGGTCCAGCAGCTCGTGGATATCCTTAAGCGGTACCTGGTCTGCAAAATCCTTAATATTATCCACGGAGAGCAGACTGCGGTCCGCCAGACTGCATCCGCCTTCCTTATGGTCTGAACTGAAAATCACTTCATCGTCTTTCGTAATCTTCGTGATGTTGGTGTGGTCATACCGGATCTCCAGCGTTACAACGGAAGCGTCCTTATGCAGCTCCAGGATGATGTGCAGCGGAATCTCAGAATCCAGATATTCCACGGTACAGACTCCGTCTCTCAGCATAGCGGCCGCCGTCTTCCGGTCCTCATCTGTCAGATCTTCTAAAACTTCCATACATTTGGAGGCATTACCTCCGACAATTCCCAGCATGACGCCGGCTTCGATGCCGACCATATTCTCTGAGTTGGGAATCGTGACACAGCGGACATTTTTAATCATGTTGCCGCTGCAGTAAGCGATGACTCTGTCGGGCAGGCAGCCCAGCACCTCTCTGGCCCTGGCTCCGGCGTAGGCCAGTGCGATGGGCTCGGTGCATCCCATGGCGGGGATCAGTTCTTCAGCCAGTATCTTCAGGAATTCATCGTGTATTCTCTCGTTCATCATGAGTATCTTCACCTTTCCATTCATATTGTAAGCAGGTAAATCAGCATGAAGCCCGAACAGGTATGGAAATTCCTTGTGGCTGCTGCGCTGAATTAGGATGTTTTAATAATAAAAATTTATCAAATTCCGAGTGGAAAGTCAATGGTTTTGGGGATATTGCATCGTTTCCATCCACGGTTTGAGTTTCGGGCGACATATCAGCCGGTATGATTATGTTCACATTTTTACAGGAAATGGATGAAACACTTTTTTTCTGATCTCCTAACAGATAATATTTTCTTTGGTATCGGTAATAATAGTGCATAAAACGTAAAATTGAAAAGGAGAAGACAGATGGAGACAGAAATGAATGCAGATATGATGTTGGAAGAGTATCGAAGGTATCTCATCTACAATGAGAAAAGTAAGTCGACAGTCAGTAAGTATGTACGGGATGCTGGCAAATTTCTGGATTTTTTGCAAACCTGTGGGGGAACGGGAGACAAGATAACGAAAGAAAACGCCATGCACTACAAAACAGAATTAATAGGAAGCTATAAGCCTTCCAGTGTGAATTCCTTTTTAACCGCGCTGAACAGCTTCCTTACATTTTACGAAAGGCAGGAATGCCGTGTCAGGCCGCTGAAGGTCCAGAAACGCGTATTTACCGATCAGAACAGGGAGCTGACCAGAGAGGAATACATTCGACTGGTTGAAGCGGCCCAGAGTGAGAAGAAAGATCGGCTGGCCCTGGTTATGGAGACGATCTGCGGGACCGGAATTCGCATCAGCGAACTGCGCAATATAACGGTAGAATCCCTGCAGAGGGGGTATGCGAGCGTCTCGTGCAAAGGAAAGGAGCGGATTATCCTGATTCCTCTAAAGCTGAAGGACAAACTAAAAGACTACTGTATCAATAACGACATCCAGTCGGGAAGCATCTTTATAACCCGGACAGGCAAACCGATCGACCGCAGCAATGTCTGGACTGAAATGAACAAAATATGTGAGCGAGCGGGGATTTCCCACGAAAAAGTATTTCCCCATAATATGCGTCATCTGTTTGCAAGGACGTATTATGGAAAACAGAAAGATATTGTGCATCTGGCAGATATTTTGGGGCACAGCAGCATCGAAACAACCAGGATTTATACCATGACGAGCAGTTGGGAATATGAAAGACAATTGAATGAAATGGGTCTAATAATATAAAAACACAACATAATACACATTATGTTGTGACAATTATACAACTATTAGAATTTTATGTCAAGGAATTAGTACGGTAAACTACATATTACACATTATGTTGTGATAAGCATACAGCAACGAAGTTTCGTTGTCAATATACGGCAGGGTATTTTTTTTAGAACCTGTAAGGCTTTGCGGCAATAAAAACGAATAGGATCAGGTCTGCGCTCGGACAGCGGCATTTATTCCAAATACGGAAAAAAGCCGTAAATACATGACAGCGCAGGCCTTTTTTACTACATATTGTGTATTATGTTGTAAACCGAACTTGGGCGGTAATTTCTCGGGCATAATCAGAGAGCCGAGGCGGCATAATATACCAATCATGCAGACAGGGCAATTGCGGACAGGATATTTTAATCAGGTTATTTCAATCAGGAGGAGAAAAGATGAGAGGAAAAACATGGAAACTTGCAGCTGTTACACTGGGACTTAGTATCAGCGCGGCAGCAGCCGTCTACGCGCAGACGCCGGGATGGAGTTTAACCGGGGAGGGCTGGCGTTATATGTCTGTGGAAGGGCAGTATCAGGCAGCCAGATGGTTCCAGGATACGGATGGGCGCTGGTATCATTTTGACCAGAATGGAATTATGCAGACCGGATGGTTTCAGGATGGCAGCGGCGTGTGGTATTACCTGGCAACAGACACCGGAGCAATGAAGACCGGATGGCACCAGGATCCTGATGGAAAATGGTATTTTCTCGCTTACAGCGGAGCCATGCAGACTGGCCTGATCAAAGTAGACCAGAAAGTATACTATATGGAACCGAGCGGAGCGCTGTTTACAGGAGATAAGGAAATTAACGGTGTGATCTATCACTTTACGGAAAATGGAACCGTAGGATCCGTACCTTATGTCCCGGCCGCGCAGGTGTGGTCCGCCAACGGAAACCAGACTTCCGGTTCAGACAGCAGTTCGTCCAGGGAAAAGGTGCGGGTCAGGGACGTCGTAGAGAACGACATCATAGATGCAGTCAATCAGACAAGCGGAAGTGAACACATAGCCAGCGCATCGATCAGCGGACAGAGCATAAGTGTGACTCCGGTTGCCGTTTCTACCATGCTGGAGGGACTTCCGGCTGCGCAGTCGGTTTTTGAGGTGTTTCTGTCCTCCGGATATATCAATGAAGTGATAATCAGCGGTCCGGGAGGAAGCGCAGTGGTTCATGAGGCAGGCGACCTGGTGGGAGCGGCGAGAAGTCTGGGCTTTTCGGGAAGCGGAAGCTTTTCTCAGGCCAGAGGGTCCTATACGGTGACGGTATCCTATTCCGGAACGCTGGACTATGGTTATGAAGACGGAATTCTCGTATATTCCGTTGCTGTCAATTGAGTGATGGTTCTCTGAGATGATTCAAAGAACGAAATGTTTATCAGTAATCCTTTTTACATTTCTTTTATCCATTATATTTGTTTTGATCACACCGTTGAACGGCTGCGCATCCGGATTAAATGCCAGCGAGCAGGAGCTGGTGGCAAAGGCCAAAGGCACGTTTGAATGGAATGGAAAAGAGTACCGGGCAAAGCAGACGTATATCGACCAGCTGACCGCATACCTCTGCAGGGAGGATGTGGACTTAAACGCAGATACCTGCGCCGCCGCGGCCGCAGAAATGTATGGCAGTGTGGAACGCGGTGTGACGGAAGGCTATCTTTATGAAGTCGAAGGCAGTGGGGAGACCGCCGCAGATACCATAGAAGCAATGGAATCAGAGGTAGGATATCAGGAAGAAAAGGGCTCTGGACAGGAAGGCTTGTCAGGAGATGAAGAGCAGTCCGACAAACAGCTTGGGGAACGGTCTGACGAACCATTTGAGGAGCGGCCCGGCAATAAGCCTGATGAAAAGTTCAAGAAGTGTGCTCCCGTTATTTTCCGGCTGCCGGGGTGTTGGTGGTTCGGAGGGAATCGGGCGGGAGGAGAGGACGCAGGAACTGGAGCTGGAACAGAAAATGGGTGGTTCCGTCTGTTAGATCCGGCTCTTTACTGCCTGGTCATGGTGTGCGAAGCCGTGTGTTCCGTCATATTGATAGCGGCATTGGCTCAAACTGCCAGGAACCGGAGCGTAAGGCGCCGGAGCAAGGCGAGAAAAGCGCTGCAGACGATTGTAATCTGCATGACGGCCGGCGCCTGTTTCCTTTCAGGACTGCTTCTATCGCTTCGCATTGGAGCATTTTCAGAACAGGCGGTGTTAAACCAGATCGAAAAGACTTCCTGGTACCAGACGGTTTATGACGATATGAAACGGGAGACATTCAGGACTCTGTCCTTGATCCAGGCGCCTGAATATGATTACGGAGACATGGTCAAGTATTCCAATGTGGTACTGACTGCCAGGCAGCAGGTAAAAGCAGAGCTTGAGGGAGAATCGCCGCACCCTGATTTAGCGGGAGCGATGGAACCGCTGCGGTCTTTTGTATCTGCCGGTTACAGGCATGCATATCCGAATTCTGAAGTGGCTGCCGCGGGCATGGAGTACCTGATGGACGGCCTGGAGGCACGGTGTGAGAATCTGGTGCACTGGGCGGGGATGGACTGGTGGCGCCAGAAGACGAGGGATTTTTTGCGCTGGATGCCGGTTTTACTGGGAGGCGCTGTTCTGGTCTTTTCACTGGGGACCGCAGAACTGATCTGTCTGAGCCGTTCCCGTTACCGGGCGGTCAAGAGATTCGGAACCAGCCTGTTTGTGGGATTTTTAGGCCTTGGCGTCTGCGGTCTTCTGCTCTGGCGATTCGGAGGGGCTGGAACCGTGTGGACAGAACCGGTCTATATGAATGAATTTGCACGGTATCTGTCAGTCTCAGCCGGATACAGCGCGCTTTCACTGGGAGGCATGGGCTGCTGTTTGTCAGCAATGGCATTCTATATATCAAAATGTATGAAGTACGAAAGATGAAGTCGGGAGGATGGCATGAGAGGAATGAGAAAAGGAAGAGATAAAGATAATAATGATTATCGGAATCGGGGGGGGGTACAAAAAATGCCGCTCGTTCTATTTGATCTCCACTGCCATCTGCTTTATGGAATAGATGACGGTGCCGTTTCTCTGGAGGAGTCTCTGCGTGCTGTTCAGATGGCGTGGGATGAAGGAATCAGTCATATCGTATTTACGCCTCATTATACACCGGGGAAGGTCTCTGCAGAGAAGGAAGTCATTTTAGAACGAATAAATGAGGTCAGAGAGGCCGCCGAAAACGCAGGGATTCAAGGCATAAAGTTTTACTGCGGTAACGAAGTGCTCTACGTTTCCGGCGTGGAGGAACTGTTAAAACAGGGCGAGATATTTACAATTGCAGATACCAAGTACGTGCTTCTGGAATTCTATCAGGGGGTAAGATACCAGGATATGTTTCAGGGGCTTTCTCGCGTGGTGAGAAAGGGATATATCCCGGTTTTGGCACATGTGGAGCGATATGTCTGCCTGTATCAGAGCGTGGAGAGAATAGAGGAACTGCGGGATTTGGGAATTGTGATTCAGATGAACACGGAGTGCTTTTTTCAGCGGATTCCGGATGTGCGGATGGTCTGGTACAGGAAATTGATGAAGGCCGGTTATGTCCAGCTGATTTCCACGGATGCACATGGCGCGGACAGGAAACCGCCGCGGATGAGAAAGGCGGTGGAATGGCTGGAACGCCACTGTGGTCACGAGCTTGTGGAGCGTGTGCTCTACGAAAATCCTGCGAGGCTGCTGGAGGGCCGGATACTATAAGAATTTCAGAGGGAGAACAATGAAAGATACAAGAGACGATGAGATAGAGATTGATTTGCTGCAGCTTTTCTGGGTGATGAAAAGAAGACTGTGGATTATGATTCTGGCGGTTGTCGTGGGGGCGGCGGTGCTGTACACCACAACACTGGTGGAACCGGTTTACACGTCTTCCACCATGATTTACATATTAAACAAGACAAACAATATTACATCGCTGTCAGATCTTCAGTTGGGAACACAGCTGACAAAGGATTATAAGGTGCTGGTGACCAGCCGCCCGGTTCTTGAGCAGGTGACAAGGAATCTGGGATTAAACATGAGTTATCAGCAGTTAAATGGGAAAATTACGGTCAACAATCCGGCCGATACGAGAATTCTGACTATTTCAGCCAGGGATACAAATCCAGAGACAGCACGGGCCATTGCCGATGAGATGGCATCGGTGTCGGTAGCGCGCATTGCCGAGATCATGGACTCGGTGCCGCCAAAAATTGTGGAAGAGGGAAATCTCCCCACAGCGCCTTCCAGTCCCAATGTGAGAAAGAATACGGTACTCGGTGGACTGGCGGCAGGAATTGCGGCCGCAGGCGTTATCATTCTGCTGTATCTGATGAACGACAGCATTCGGAATGCCGGAGATATCGAGCGCTATCTCGACCTCAACACGCTGGGGCAGATACCGGAATTTGAAGAAAATGAGACAAGAAAAAGGAAGAAAAGCAAATGGGGAAGAAGGGCGGTGGAGTAAATGCAGAAGGTAGAATTTAAGAAAATACCGCAGCTGGATTTCCGGACAAACGAAGCGTTCAAAACGCTGAGAACCAACATCACATTCTGCGGCGACGACCAGAGGGTGATCCTGTTTACCAGCACCGTTCCCAACGAGGGAAAAACTTCAGTCGTATTCCAGCTGGCGAGATCATTTGCCGAGGATGGGAAACGGGTGCTTCTGCTGGACGCGGATATGCGCAAATCCGTCCTGATGGGCCATTACCGCGTCGACCGGGAGACGAGAGGGCTGAGCCATTATCTCGTGGGCCAGGAATCCGCCGAAAATGTTACTTACAACACAAACATAGAAAACATGGAAGTGATTTTCGCCGGCCCGTCCACACCGAATCCGGCGGAGCTTCTGGGAAATTCCAGATTTGAGGAGATGCTCAGCGAACAGCGGGGAAACTATGATTACATCCTGATAGACACCCCGCCTCTGGGCAGTGTCATTGACGCGGCGATCATTGCGCGAAATGTGGATGGAGCCGTTATCGTGGTGGAGAGCGGAGTCATCAGCTATAAGATGGTTCAAAAGGTAAAAGGCCAGCTGGAGAAGAGCGGATGCCGGATCCTGGGCGCGGTTCTTAACAAGGTGGACCAGGAGAATAAAGGCTATTACAGCGGGTATTACAGTAAGTACTATGGGAAGTATTACGGTTATGGGGCCAGCGGAAGCAGTGATAAGGCAGAAAAGAGTGAACAAAACACGGAAGTGAACACGACATCTGTCAGCAGCGAAGAAAAACAGGCAAAGCGTTCCAGACGGCGCAAGTAGGATACGAAGGGGATAAAATGATAAAGACACGTATTATAGCAAATAAATGGTTCCGATCGGTATTATTTCTTATCTACGATATCTGCATGATTCAGATCTGCTCATTTTTAGCTCTTTGGATCCGGTTTGATTTGTCCACAAAATCCATACCCTCACAATATATAAGCGCAGTCACGTCATACAGCGTGATTCTGACGGTGACGACCGTTCTTGTATTCGCTCTGTTCCGCCTGTATTCCATTATGTGGAGCAGCGCCGGGATAATCGAGCTGGAATCCATTGTTGCGGCCTGTGGCGTAACGTTTATTCTGCAAATCCTGGGAATGAGATTCTTAAGCATCGAGGTGCCCAGAAGCTACCATATCTTATGGCTTTTATTTATAACGGCATTTGTGGGAATCAGCCGTATGAGCTACCGGGCGCTGCGGCTGGCAGGAAGACATCTGGGAAGAAAGCGGGATGCCGCGGTAAAAAAGCGGATCATGATTGTCGGCGGCGGCCAGGCAGGCACTCTTCTGATAAAAGAGTTAAACAGCAGCGAAAAAGCACCTGGTATACCGGTCTGTATCATAGATGACGATCGGAATAAAAACGGAAAATATATCAATGGCGTACCGATCCGGGGGACGCGGGAGGAGATACCCGAGTTAGCGGAAAAGTACAATATTGAGGAGATCTATATTGCGATACCCACCGTTACCGGTGTAGAGCGGAAAAAGATTCTGGAGATCTGCCAGAGAACGAAATGCAGCCTGAAAATACTCCCGGGTCTGTATCAGTTAATGAGTGGTGAAGTCAGCATCTCCAAGCTGCGTGATGTGGAAATCGATGATCTCTTAGGCAGGGAACCCATAAAGGTCAGTTTAAATGAGATTATGGGATACGTAAAAGGGAAAGTGGTTTTGGTAACAGGCGGAGGCGGATCCATTGGCAGCGAGCTGTGCAGACAGCTGGCCGGCCACGAGGTAAAGCGTCTGATTATATTTGACATGTATGAGAACAACGCTTATGAGATTCAGCAGGAATTAAAGCGGAACTATCCGGAACTGGATCTCGTCACCCTGATTGGATCCGTAAGAAATACGAACCGGCTGGACTCTATTTTTGATACATACCGTCCGGACATCGTGTATCACGCTGCGGCGCATAAACATGTACCGCTCATGGAAGACAGTCCAAATGAATCAATCAAGAATAATGTCATTGGAACATACAAAACTGCCAAAGCGGCCATGAAGTACGGGACGAAGCATTTCGTCTTAATTTCCACCGATAAAGCAGTAAATCCCACGAATATCATGGGAGCCAGCAAGCGCCTCTGTGAAATGGTGATCCAGATGTGCAACAGCAAGAGCAGCACGGAATTTGTCGCGGTGAGGTTTGGAAACGTGCTGGGGAGCAATGGAAGTGTGATCCCATTATTTAAGAAACAGATCGAAAACGGCGGCCCCATAACCGTCACGGATCCGGAAATCATCCGATATTTCATGACCATTCCGGAAGCCGTAAGTCTGGTCCTGCAGGCCGGGGCTTATGCAAAAGGCGGAGAAATCTTTGTCCTTAATATGGGTGAGCCTGTGAGAATTCTGGATATGGCGGAAAACCTGATCCGTCTTTCCGGATATGAGCCATATAAAGATATCGATATTGTGTTTACGGGACTTCGCCCGGGAGAAAAGATGTATGAAGAGCTTTTGATGGCGGAGGAAGGGCTGCAGGGGACGAAGAACAGCCGGATATTTATTGGGAAGCCGATTGAGATGGATTATGAAAAATTCGAGTTAGAATTGGCTGGACTTGACGAAGCTGCGTGGAAAGAGACTGGGGATATGAGGCAGCTGGTTCAGAAGATTATACCGGAGTATCATTTTCAGTAAATTATCTTCAGTAAATTATCTTCAGGAGAATGTTATCAGTTAAATAGAAAAAGAAAGTATAAAATCCAATTGGATAAAATCGTCGCTTTGCCGCGTTTTATATTATTTGGATGACAAAAGATAAGTTTAGAAATCCGCCTGCAAGATGACGGAGTGGCGAAGCATGCCCTGGAGACGGGATTTTCTAAACTGAGATATTATTGTTGATATATTCCAGCGTGCACAGGAGAAAACGAGGGATTTAAGCAATGTGGTACGTGATACAGGTAAGGACTGGAACAGAGGAATCTGTGCGAAAGCAATGTGAGAGGCTGGTTGACCATCATGCAATGGAACGGTGCTTTATACCTTATCAGGAACAATTAAAGCGCTATATGGGGCAGTGGCATAAGGAAATGATGCCGCTGTTCCCAGGTTACGTATTTGCTGACAGCCAGGATGTGGATTTACTTTTCGGAGAATTGAAACGAGTTACAGGTCTTACAAAACTTTTGGGAACTGGCAGTGCAATTGTTCCATTAACTTCGGAGGAAATAGCCATTTTAAAAAGGCTGGGTAAAGAAGAGCAGATCGTAACCATATCAAAAGGCTTAATTGCAGATAATCAAGTGAAAATACTGGAGGGACCTTTAAAAGAGCTGGAAGGCGCTATCTGTAAGATAGACAGACACAGGCGAAAGGCATGGTTGGAACTTGTTATGTTTGGAAGAATACAGAGAGTGGAGGTTGGATTGGAGATACTGGAGAAAAATTAGGGGTGAAATTTTAGATCAAAGAAGGAAAAGAAATGGAAAAAAGAAATATTTTATTTAGCCCGCCGGATATCAGTGAACTGGAAATTGCAGAAGTTTGTGAGGCAATGCGCTCCGGCTGGATTACTACTGGCCCTCGTACAAAGCAATTAGAAAGAAATCTGGCAGAGTATTGCCATACAAACAGGGTTGTGTGCTTAAATTCTGCCACAGCAGCAGAAGAATTGAATCTTCGTCTTCTTGGAATTGGTGAGGGGGATGAGGTCATAGTGCCAGCCTATACATATACAGCCTCTGCGTCAGCAGTATTACATGTGGGAGCAAAGGTTATTTTAGTAGACTCACAGCCAAATAGCACTGAGATGGATTATGAGGCCGTAGAAGCAGCTATAACAGAGAAAACAAAAGCAATTGTTATGGTAGATATTGGCGGTATTATTTGTGATTATGAGCGCATTTTTCAAGTGGCTGAAAATAAAAAAAATATTTTCAGACCACAAAATAAGATACAGGCAGCAATCGGCAGAGTAGCTATTGTTGCTGACTGCGCACATGCATTAGGGGCTTGCAGGCATAGTAAAATGGCAGGTGAAATAGCAGATTTTACGTCCTTTTCGTTTCATGCAGTAAAAAATTTTACAACGGCAGAAGGTGGTGCATCCACCTGGCGTTCCATACCTTCAGTCAGCGATGAGGAGATATATCACCAGTATCAGTTGTTTTCACTTCATGGCCAGTCAAAAGATGCGCTGGCAAAAACTCAACTTGGCGCCTGGGAATATGATATTGTTGGTGCCTGGTATAAATGCAACATGACAGATATTACAGCAGCCATTGGTTTGAAACAGTTGGAACGGTATCCCGCGATGTTGGCAAGAAGAAAAGAAATTATTGTAAAATATGATGCCATGTGTGATGAAATGGGCATAAAGCATCTGGAACATTACGGAGAAGGCCATAGCAGTTCCGGTCATCTTTATATGGTAAGAATTCCGGAAATCAGTATTGAGAAAAGAAATGAGATCATAATTAAGCTTGCAGAACGAGGTGTTGCTGCTAACGTGCACTATAAGCCGTTGCCTATGATGTCAGCGTATAAAGCGTTGGGGTGGAATATCAAAGACTTTCCGAATGCCTATGATTATTATCATAATTTGATTAGTCTTCCTCTTCATACAAGATTGACGGATCAGGATGTGGAGTATGTCATGGAAATTTTTAGGACTGTAGTAACAGAAAATATAGTGTAAATATTATGGAGGAAGACCGTCTATGTATATTATTATCGGTGCATCTAGCTTTATTGGAGTTCATACCGTTGAGGAATTTCTGAAACAGGGGTGTGAAGTACTTGTTACCGGGCGTAACAATAAATTTCGCTCATATTATGAAAATAGAAACGTGTGTTATAAAAATCTGGATCTTGTTCGAAAAGAAGATTTTGAAGAACTTCCCAGGCACGGGGTGGAAGGTGTAATTTTATTAGCTGGACTATTGCCTGCAAATGCACAGGTAAATTTGGATGAAGATGAAAATGCAGCCGATTATTTTAACATAAATACAATAGGTACAATTAATGTATTGGAGTACTGTAGAAAAAATAAAATAAAAAGGGTAATTTCAACTTCCTCCTACGCCGATGTCAGAAAATCGTGGACCGCGGATCGGGCGTTAACAGAGGAAGAACCGCGGGGAGGACTTTATACAGGCGATCATGCAATTTATGTGATGTCGAAAAATGCAGCCTGCGATGTTATGGAATACTATAATCAGCAGCATGGTATGAAAAATGCCTGTTTCCGTCTTCCTCCCGTTTATGGCGTGGGGCCCCATGGATCATTATTTATCAACGGCACCTATGTCAAGTCCGGACTTCAGATTTTTATGGATAAGGCAGCTGTTGGAGAGGATATCACTGTTTTTGGAAATAAGGATTTAAGCAGGGATGTCGTATACGTAAAAGACGTG
>OBVC01000676.1_pt1 | contig 13549 bp, 13 predicted proteins | sample 1494991 | NCBI WGS metagenome assembly OBVC01 (sample SAMEA2579955, study PRJEB22360) | human gut metagenome
AGTGATACAAATGGAAAGTGGGCCTGGAGTATCCATGAATAAAATCCACCTTTCTAAATAGGAAGATGTGTCCTCCCCGGTTCACCCGAAGAGAACACTCCCCTGTAAAACCTATTGATTTGTGACCATAATTTTAGAACGGCCAGAAAATCGGAATGATGATAACGCAGGCTACCAAGGAAATCAGGCACATCGGAACGCCGACCTTGACATAGTCATTGAAGGAGAATCCGCCCGGTCCCAGCACGAGGGTGTTCGGAGGCGTTGCCATCGGTGTGGCAAATGCCATGGAAGCCGCGATACCAAGCGCCATCAGAACCGGTTTCGGATCTGCGCCTACAGACTGGGCGATGGAAATACCAATCGGTGCCAGGAGCGCTGCCGATGCTGTGTTGGACATGAACTGGGTCAGTACGTTGGAAATGAGGAACAGCACCGCTGTCAGCACATAGGGGTTCGGATTGTCACCCATCATACTTACAACAGCGTCAGCAATCATCTTGCCTGCGCCTGTCTTTTCCATAGCAGTAGCCACGGAAAGCATGCCGGCGAAGAGGAAAATGGTTACCCAGTCAATCCCCGCATAGGCTTCTTTTTCTTTCAGGCAGCCTGTAACTACACAGAGAATGGCACCGGTTACCGCCGCGGTGTGCAGCGGCAGATTCTTCAGACCGAGCGCCATGCAGGCTACTACACCCAGAAGGATGATGCCGGAAATCCACATCTTTGTTTTGCTCTTCGGAGCACTGTCACCGGAAGCACCTGCTTCTTCGGCTGCAGCCTTTACCGCTTCTTCATCCATTTCACCGGCCTGCTTATCAGGAATGAAATGACGGCCGATAAACAGTGTGTATACAAGAATGATAATAGACAGCGGAATGCCGATATAAGCAAATTCGAAGAATCCGAAGGTCGGCAGGCCTGCTGCGGACAGAGCGCCTGTGACGATAACGTTTGGCGGGGTACCTATCATGGTGATGGTACCGCCTACGTTGGCAGCAATTGCCAGAGGCATGAGTTCTTTCGATGGAGAAATTTTAGCTGCCTGGCAGATACCGATAATAACCGGCATGAGGCAGGCTACTGTACCCGTATTGGAAGATACAGAAGAAAGAACGATGGTAACGAGCATGATTGCCGCCATGAGCGGAACCTGGTTGGTGCCCGCTTTCTTAACTACGGCAACACCGATCGCTTCCGCAAGGCCTGTTTTAAACATGGCAGCGCCGATGACAAACATACCGCCGAAGAGAACTACGGTGGAGTTGGACAGACCGGCATAAACCTGCTTTGACGGCAGGACGCCCAAAATACCTAATGCAGTACAAGCTGCCATAGCTGTGACTGCCAGCGGGATCAGTTCGGTAACGAACAGAAATGCCGCAACAGCGAGGACACACAGCGTGATAACGGCTGGATCCATAATTTCACCTTCCTTATAAACCTCCCACAATCTGATTTGAAACAGGTGTATATTCAAATCAAATCATGAATATTTTCCGGAAGACAATTCATATTTAATTGTTAAAAAATGAATGCTGTTTACTTTATGAATTTGCCTTACGAAAAAATAAATAACAGCCTCCCTTTTACTCCACAGGCCTCCTTTCAAAACAGCCCCGGGACAGGACTTACACAAAATGCATAGTATACAATGTATATGCCATTGCATACTGTTTGCATCAACACCTTGCCTGTATTGTATCTTTTATCCTCTGAACTTTCAACGATTTAGGAAATGGAAATGTTTTGCATTATTTATGTTTTAGACGTTTCTACTTTATATATTTTATTTTTAATTTATTATGAAGGAAATTTATCGCCTGATAAACCATACAAATTTAATTTTCACTTTCTGCATTTTTATTGCATGGCATGCAATGAATATATCTGATAATACATAGTAATTTATCTATTCCCGGTTACGGCAAATGCATACTATTTACAATAGTACACTATGTAAATAATTTTACTGTTTTTCCTTTCCCGCCAGTCATGTCCAAATACTTAAATTATGTGACTGCATATCATTACTATCCGTTTCTTCTAATCTTCATATTCAACAGATTAGATATGCATCGTCTGTCTTATCCATTTATTTCTTTTCTAAAAGTTTAGTTAGAAAATAAATCTTTATACGAAAGCCGACATTTCCTTGCCCACTTTACCTGCCTGCTTTGTGAAAATACAAATCGGGGAGGTCTCTCCTTTCTTATACCCAGCATTTAATTAAGATTCAATAGAAAAACGCCCCGTAAAGGAGCGTTTTCGTTTTAATTCAACCAGACGAATCAGTTATACTGATCAGCCTCCGAACTGTGCCAGCATGGTGCCTGCTGCTACGGCAGTGCCAATAACCCCTGCTACGTTCGGCCCCATCGCCTGCATCAGCAAGTAGTTCGACGGGTTGTCTTTCAATCCTACCACCTGGGATACACGCGCTGCCATCGGTACAGCCGATACGCCTGCCGATCCGATGAGCGGGTTGATCTTGTTGCCCGAAGCAATTCTCATGATCTGTCCAAAGAGGACGCCGCCTGCCGTGCCTGCCGCAAAGGCAATCAACCCAAGGCAGATGATTTCAATCGTCTGGATTCTGAGGAATTTGTCGCCGGACATCGTCAAGCCTGTGCCTGTCGCCAGGAAGATGGTGACGATATTGATCAGCGCATTCTGCGCGGTATCGGACAGTCTTGCCGTTACGCCGGATACTTCGAACAGGTTCCCCATGCACAGGCAGCCCATCAGTGCCGCTACCGGAGGCAGAAGCAGGGATACGACGATGGCTACGACGATCGGGAATACCACCTTTTCAAAGTGGCTTACCGGACGAAGGTTGACCATCTTGATCTTTCTCTGTTCCTTGGTCGTCATCAGCTTCATAATCGGGGGCTGGATGAGCGGAACCAGGGACATGTAGCTGTATGCCGCCACGGCAATAGCACCTAAGAGATCAGGTGCCAGCTTGGACGCCAGATAAATCGCGGTCGGGCCGTCAGCACCGCCGATGATGCCGATAGCAGAAGCCTGCTGCACATTGAAGCCGAGCATCATAGCGCCTGCCAGTGCAACGAATACGCCGATCTGGGCAGCCGCGCCAAGAAGCATGGTCTTCGGGTTGGCCAACAGCGGACCGAAGTCGGTCATCGCGCCTACCCCCATGAAAATAAGGGGCGGGAAAATTTCATACTTGATCCCGAAACCGATAGCCATCATAACACCCATTTCATCTTCAAACCCGGTATTCGGGAAGTTGGCCATGATGCAGCCGAACGCGATCGGGAGCAGCAGCAAAGGTTCATATTCCTTCGCAATTGATAAATAAAGTAAAACAAGTCCTACTAAAATCATGACACAGTTTTCCCAGGTCAGCGCGGCAAAGCCGGAATCTGTCCATACGGAAACAAGTGCTCTCATAAAACCATCCATTTTATACCTCCTATAGGTTAATCATATTTAACTTATGCTTATTTTTTCTTTTTTGTCGGGTCAACGATATGAATCAGCTCGATGACAAAAGCCAAAAAGATCAAAACACCAAATACGATAACCATATTAGTAAGACAAATGGAAAGTGGGCCTGGAGTATCCATGAATAAAATCCACCTTTCTGAATATAAGTGTCCTTCAGACACTGCGCGGAACAAAAATATTCCGCAATACATAAGCGGTCTGGTCCTCCCCGATAAAAACCCAGAGGAGGACAGCACGCCCGGACGCAACCATTACCGCCAAATCTTAGAATGGCCAGAAAATCGGGATAATGATTACAGAAGCTACCAAGGAAATCAGACACATCGGAACGCCGACCTTAGCATAATCATTGAAGGAGAATCCGCCCGGTCCCAGCACGAGGGTATTCGGAGGCGTTGCCATCGGTGTGGCAAATGCCATGGAAGCCGCGATACCAAGCGCCATCAGAACCGGTTTCGGATCTGCGCCTACAGACTGGGCGATGGAAATACCAATCGGTGCCAGGAGCGCTGCCGATGCTGTGTTGGACATGAACTGGGTCAGTACGTTGGAAATGAGGAACAGCACCGCTGTCAGCACATAGGGGTTCGGATTGTCACCCATCATACTTACAACAGCGTCAGCAATCATCTTGCCTGCGCCTGTCTTTTCCATAGCAGTAGCCACGGAAAGCATGCCGGCGAAGAGGAAAATGGTTACCCAGTCAATCCCCGCATAGGCTTCTTTTTCTTTCAGGCAGCCTGTAACTACACAGAGAATGGCACCGGTTACCGCCGCGGTGTGCAGCGGCAGATTCTTCAGACCGAGCGCCATGCAGGCTACTACACCCAGAAGGATGATGCCGGAAATCCACATCTTTGTTTTGCTCTTCGGAGCACTGTCACCGGAAGCCCCCGCTTCTTCCGCCGCCGCTTTTACCGCTTCTTCATCCATTGCGCCGGCCTGTTTATCCGGGATGAAATGACGACCGATGAACAGTGTGTAGAGCACAATGATGATAGACAGCGGAATGCCGATATAAGCGAATTCGAAAAATCCAAAAGTCGGCAGACCTGCTGCGGTCAGAGCGCCTGTAACGATAACGTTTGGCGGGGTACCGATCATGGTGATGGTACCGCCTACGTTGGCAGCGATTGCCAGAGGCATCAGCTCTTTCGACGGAGAAATATTCGCCGCCTGGCAGATACCGATAATAACCGGCATGAGGCAGGCTACCGTCCCCGTATTGGAAGATACGGCAGAAAGGGCAATGGTAACGAGCATGATTGCCGCCATGAGCGGAACCTGGTTGGTGCCCGCTTTCTTAACTACGGCAACACCGATCGCTTCCGCAAGGCCTGTTTTAAACATGGCAGCGCCGATGACAAACATACCGCCGAAGAGAACTACGGTGGAGTTGGACAGACCGGCATAAACCTGCTTTGACGGCAGGACGCCCAAAATACCTAATGCAGTACAAGCTGCCATGGCTGTGACTGCCAGCGGGATCAATTCTGTAATGAACAGAAATGCCGCAACGGCAAGGACGCACAGCGTAATAATGGCTGGATCCATAAGTTTCACCTTCCTTATAAATCTTCCACGGTCTGATTTGAGTCAGGTGCCTATTCAAATCGGATCGCGGAACTTCCCCGGAAGACAATTTGCATTTAATAAAAAAAGAATATTGCAGTCTGCTTTATGAAATTATCTAAACGGGAACAAATAACAACTCCCTCTTACTTCCACGACCTCCTTCCAAAACAGCCCCGGGAGCGGACTTTCAAGAAATACATCGCATGCAATATATACGCAATTGCATACTATTTGCATTAACACCCTTACATATTGTACTTACCGTGCTGTAAATATACAAACAGAATACTATGTATTTTATCTTCCTTCTTAATATATATAAACTTCTTTGTTTATTATTTTTATCTTCAAGATATAATTTATGATTCTGAAATCAACGATATTATCCTCCTCATCATAAAAACCCGCGGATATGCATAAATTGCAATCAATGTATATTGCTTGAATACATAGTATCTTATATATCTATCTGTAAAACGCTTATATATAAGCTTTACCTCCTCTGCCATTCTCCTTTTCCGACTTATAATTTTCTCTCTTTTCCTCAGGTAGAAATCCATTCATTGATTTCCATTTTCAATAAGCCGTAAGAATCTGCAGCTTGCTTTTTATCAACCATCAAGTATTCCATAATGGAATTATTTAGTTGTTAAAAAGTTCATTAGAATTTTTTCTGCTTGTAAAAATGAGATCTTCTTCTACAAAAAACTGAAAAATTCAAAAACAGACAATATAAAATCTCCGCCCATGAATATTCATCCATAAGCGGAGATCCTGTCTTTTATTATTTTTTCGTATTCGTTTCAGCTTCAGTCTTTTTCTCTGCCGCTTCCGTTTCTGCGCTGTCATGCTTTGCCGTGTTATACTCTTCTTCGTTGAAGCCTTCTTTTTCTTTGATGTCTTCCAATGTCACTTCGTAATCGCTGCCGCCCATATCGGTTCCTTCCTGACGGAGCTGTTCAATCCCTTCTTCAAAAGTCATATCATCTTCTGCATCAGCCGCCTCCGCTTCTTTCAGCTTCTTCAACAGCTCCGGAGGCACTTTCCCTGAAGCGATCAGTTTTTCTCTCATCCCCTGGTATACATAAGCAATTACCTCTTCCTGCGGAATTGCCACCCGATCAGGAAGGCGGAGCGAAAATTCATGCCAGAAAGCGGCAGAGCCGGTCATCATAATGCGGCCGATTTTCTCCACTTCACCGATATCATAAAGAAGCGACCATATTTCCCTGTTATCCAGCTGGCTGTACATATGGCGGGTATAACGGTAAGTCGCCGGTTTCATGAGCTGGTTCTTAAAATGGTGGACACCGAAGATATCTTTATATGCCACATAGATCGTTCTGTTTTGGAATAGACTCTTTTTTTGGAGTGTAAGACCTTCCTCTCCCAAAGTATAGGTGCATTTCGCCGTGACTACATTTAAAAGGAAACAGGCCGCAATGATAAAAAGAATAATCCCCTGAAGAGGAAGTGCATGGTACGTCATGTAGACCCATGCCAGGCGGGCGGCATACCCTGCAAGTGCTAAACCGCCTATGTATGCCGCGATCAGATATTTCCTACTCGGCGCGGAAGATGCTGAAAAATCCTTTTCACCAGCCTTCGTTTTTTTTGTCTGTGCCATAAAAGAAAAAACTCCTTGCTAAATAAATATTTATCCGTTATAAGTCCATACAGCCGGCGGTATATCCAGGAGATAAAGGCCTTTCCCCGCCGCATAAACACAGATGCCGATAAGGAAAAACTGGAATCCCACTTTCAGGCATCCCTTCGTAATGGAAAAAACATCATTTATACGGGGATCCATAAATGTATAAGGATATAAATGGGACGTCCCGTGTGTCACGATGGTCATCCATGCACGCCAGTAAACGAATACCACATAAAGCGCGGGATATATCATCCAGGAAATCATAATATGCCCGTGAAGTTCCGTCTTATCCACAAAGAATAAGTAGTCCGCTGTCATCAGCACGGGAATAAAATAGTGAAATATATAATTATAGAAAGAAAAATGTTCATAGCTTATGTCATTCAGCCTATGGGTACGTATCGCACCGGGGCGGACGATGATGTGATACATGACCGACAGCGTCACCAGTCCGGCAGCCACGATATAGCGGCAGTCCGCCGTGTAAAGAAACGGAACGTCAGCTTTGAAAAGCGTGGCGCCCAGCCAAATAAAGAAAAGCGTGAACGTGGAAAACGTATAATACTGTATCCGCGACCAAAACACGAAAGGCGTAAGCACCCCGTGCTTCATGAGCAATATAAGTCCTAATACCAGCAGGATAAAAACGGCCCACCGGTAAATCAGCGCTATTTCCATCAAAATCTCCCAAAGCGGCAGGAATTCTCAAAAAGAAATAAGACCCGCCGCCCCACCTGTTATTTTTTATGTTTTTTCCCCTGCTTCCGCCGGGCTTCCGCACGGATACGGCGAATCTCTTCTTTTTCCCTGATTTTCGCCATGGCTTCTTCCTGCTGCGCCTTTTTCTGATTATTATTGTAAATATTGATGACCAGGCAGATTATGATCAGCAGTGCAATCGCCCCCGACCGCACGCTGAGTCCATTGTTCAAAATATTCCAGCCGGCAAAAACGACGGCAACACCAAATAAAAGGCTTTGTGCACGGGACATTGCTGCGCCTCCTTCATTCTGTGAAATAAAAGTACATCACTGCTATTTTATACTGAAACCTATCCAATAGCAATCAATAAATTGCCCCTGCCCCTTCTTTCCGGCTATGTATTTCATTTCTTTTATTATAGAAACAGAAAACTTATAAATTTTTTTCTGTCTCCATAAAATATATTTTCCATTGCCGTTTAAATAATCTCCCCTATAAAAAAAAATTATGCCATGGTATATAAATTAAATTCCTTAAAGTTATTGAACGTTTCATTTTCATCGTATATACTTGTAGATAATAATTATTTTATTCATAAATTACAATCTATGGATTTCAAAATAAATACATCGTTCTTTGGTTGTTTATAATGGGGAGATGGGATGATGGAGTTTAACAGCAGTTTTTATTTTTCCATTTTTATCTTTCTGTTGACCTATGCGGGGATCATGTCCGAAAGGATTCCCCGTTCTCTCTGCGCTCTTCTCGGTGCAGGGCTGGTCGTATACAGCGGATTGGTCACACAGGAGATGGCGCTCCGGCATTTCATCGATTTCAACACCATCGGTCTCCTGGCAGGCATGATGATCTTAATCGGCGTCGTAAAGAAATCAGGCTTCTTTGAGGCGATGGCGCTTTGGTCCGTAAAGATTTCGAAAGGCCGCCCGAAAGAACTCTTGATTATCCTCGGCTTGATTACCGGCTTCTGCGCCTCTTTCATGGATGCCGTCACTGCTGTACTCCTCATCACGCCCATGACGATTTCCCTCTGCCGCCGTATCCATGTTACCCCGATCCCCACTTTGATCGCAGAAATTCTTCTTTCCAATATTGGCGGTTCCGGCACGATGGTCGGCGATCCGCCAAATGTCATGATCGGTTCCGCGACACATCTCGTATTTAATGATTTTGCCATGAATACCGGCCCTATCGCCCTGCTTAACGTAGCGGCATGCATTATTTATCTGGAAATCATTTACGGCAAGGAGCTCCCGAAAACAGAAATGACCGAGGAGGAACTGGGAAAAATCAGTATTTCTTCTGTCATTACGGACTATTCCATTCTCAAGAAATCCGTCACCATTCTGGCTTTGACCATTTTAGGCTTTATCGTCCACAATCTTATCGGTATCGAATCGGCAACGATCGCCCTCACAGGCGGTGTGCTTGCCATCCTTGCCTGCAGCGTGGATCCCCATGAAATATTCCGTGATGTGGACTGGGATTCTCTCTTCTTCTTTATCGGTCTCTTCATCGTCGTAGGCGGCCTCGAAACGACAGGCGTCATCAACGCCCTCGCCCAGGCAGGCATCAGTGCGGTCGGCGGTGACCCGGAAGCCCTTACGTTTACTATTCTCTGGCTTTCCGGCATCGCTTCCGCATTCATCGATAATATCCCTTTCACGGCTACCATGATCCCCCTGATCCACAATATGCAGGAGCTTTTAGGACTGGCCCACGCGGACTATATGTGGTGGGCGCTTTCTATCGGCGCGTGTTACGGCGGCAACGGTACCATCATCGGCGCTTCGCCGAACGTCATCGTCGCGGCTCTTGCGGCAAAAGAAGGGTACAATATTACTTTCGGCCACTTCATGTTGAAATGTTTCCCCATGATGCTCGTAACTCTTCTCACATCCACCATTTATCTTTATGTCAGGTACTTCCTATTCGGCACTCCGTAACCAGCAAAGGCTCCGCTTCACGGCGGGGTCTTTTTTATTTCCCGTACTGCCCGCCGTCTATGCTATAATGGATACAAATAATAACAGGCGAAAAAGAAATGATCCGCACCGCGTCAAGGGGATATTCCCCTCTTTTGGCGCACCCGTTTGCAGAAGGAGGAGTGAATATGGATGAAATTTTCAAAAGAGGCACCTGCCGCCACTTCAAGGAACTGACTCCCGTCGCAGAAGAAGACCTGCTGACACTCGTGAAGGCGGGCATGCAGGCACGGGCCTGCGGCAATCAGGAAGCCCGCGAATTTATCATCGTTACCAGGGACGACCTGGTAAAAGCGATTTCCCACAACAGCCTTGTAGCGGGGCCTGCCCGTAAAGCAGGTGCGGCCATCGTCATCGTAGGCAAAAAAGAAGATATCTCTTTCCCTGAAGAATGGTCCTTTGACTGCGCCGCCGCCGCGGAAAACATTCTCATCGAAGCGGAACATCTGGGTCTCGGATCAATCTGGCTCCAGGTATATCCCTATGCTGACCGCAAAGCGCATCTTTTAAATATTCTTGATATCCCCGCGGAAATGGAACCGTTCTGTATCATCGCCATCGGCTACGCGGAGCGGAAACCTGTCCGCATGAACCGTTATAATGAACGGATCATTTATAATGACCTCTACGGATCACGCAAGAAATAAAACGACAGCAAAAGACCTCCTGCTCCATTCCGGTTCAGAAGGTTTTGTTATAAAAATCCCGGCAGGAAATCCTGCCTTTTATTTTGCTCATACCTGTTTATTTCCCCAAGTTTCAGGAAGCAGGAATCCGCCGATCACCGACGCCGCAAGGACAGCGTACTTCACTTCGCGGGGCATAAAGAAATCCGATACCCCATACATGAGGATAAGTACCGCCGCCAGCGCTGACCCGCGGGGATAGACACGGTACCGCTGGAAAAAGGAAGACCCGAGAATGACGCTGTTGCATACTGTCATAAAGAATTGAACCGCACCGACAGCAGCGAAACGGACCTCCGGTTCAAGCCGGATAAAATATATTCCCGTCATAAGCGCGATGCCCAGAACGGACACAAACAGCACCAGCAGCAGACGGCGGAAGAAAACCTTTCGTCCTATCTGCCGCCGGATATCAAGCGTCCCCCGCTGCCACGTGCAGAGAAGCAAAAGGAGCGCTGCCAATGCATATTCCGCGGCATAAAACAGATCAGCCTGATTGATGGTAAGCATGCTGACCTCCTTTTCTGTATTCCGCAATTTCCACCAGATTTCCATCCGGATCACGCAGATACAGGCTCCTCATTTTCCCCAGGGCGCCATGCCTTTCCACGATATCCGTCACCAGCGGCGCCTTTTCTTCTTTCAGCTCATCCAGAAGCCTCTCCAATGGTTCCTCCGTCACGAAACAGATATCCAGACTCCCCGGCACAGGCCTTTCCGCCGCCGGCTGGAATTCTCCGGGACAGGTATGGATATTGATTTTTGATGTGCCGAACCGAAGAGCAAACCGGCCGTCTTTTTCTTCCACTTCCATATGAAGCAGATCCCGATAAAAGGAAACACACCGGGATAAATCGCCTGTCACCAGCACCAGATGGTCCAGCTTTGAAATACGCATGTCCATCACCTTTACAAATTCTTTTTTCAAAAAGCAGAAGATATGCCCATCCTTTTCTCCCGGACCTCTTTTAATTCTTCCAGCAGATCAGGAGGCGTATCGCTTTTCCACACCCAGCCGGGCACGGCTTCCGCAGCTCTGTCTTTTGCCGCTTTCAGGTCATAGTAGACCTGCCATTTCGCTTCTTTCAATCCCTCTCCCGTCTGGCGGAGCAGGTATGCCGGATGGAAAGTCGGCATAACGGGGATGCCCTTGTAATCAATCCAATGGCCGCGGGAACGGATAATACCCGCATCATGCCCCAGAAAGAAACGGAGCGCCACTTTCCCGAGAGCGACGATAACTTTCGGCTGCAGGAGGCGTATTTCTTCCGCCAGCCACCGTCTGCCGCATTCATTTCCCTCTGCAATAGCAGGCGTGCGGTTTCCCCTGGGGCGGCATTTTACGATATTTGTGACATATACATGGTCACGCGTAATCCCTACCGACAAAAGAGCTTTATCCAGCAACTGTCCTGACGGCCCGACCAACGGCCCGCCGTACTCATCTTCCACACCGCCGGGGCCTTCGCCAACGATCATCAAAGGCGCGTCAACCGGACCGGTAGACAGCACGGGACCGCGGCCGCCCTCATCGCAAAGAGGGCAGAGCCGGCACCGGTGGATGGCGTTTTCCAACATTCCGTAATTCTCGAAATGATAAGACGAACTGAATATTTCCGCCCGTTTCCGCGCTCTGTATTCGTCTTCGTCTTCATTCCCCCAAAGATCCATTGCCCCCTCCTTTCCCGGCTATGCCGGCACCTTATTCCACATCCGGCGGCGCTTCCTGATTCGTCGCCTCATAGAAAAGTGTATACTGCCCGGCAAAAAACATTTTGATAATTCCCACAGGACCGTTTCTGTTTTTAGCCAAAATGAGTTCCGTTTCATTCTGCCGGGGATCTCCTTCTTCAATTTCCTTGTTATAGTAAGCCTCACGATAGAGAAAGCAGACCAGATCCGCATCCTGTTCGATAGAGCCGGATTCACGCAGATCGGAGAGCAAGGGCCGGTGGTTCGGTCTTGCGTCAGGTCCACGGGAAAGCTGGGACAAGGCGATAACAGGCACCTCCAGTTCTCTTGCCAGGCTCTTTAAGGAGCGGGAGATCTCTGAAATTTCCTGCTGGCGGCTGTCATTATTCCTTACATTCCGGCTCGTCATGAGCTGGAGATAGTCAATCATGACCGCATCCAAGCCATGTTCCGCTTTCAGGCGCCGGCATCTGGCGCGGATCTGCGCCACTGTCACGGCCGGAGTATCATCTATGTACAGCGGCGCTTCCATAAATACGCTCACTGCAGAAGAAAGGTTTTTCCATTCCTGCTCCGTATTGATGCGGCCCGTCTTGAGCCGCTGGCCCTCAATCAGCGCGGTGGAACTCAAAAGACGCTGGACCAGTTCATCACGCCCCATTTCAAGAGAGAAAAACGCCACTGTTTTTCGGGCGGAAGAAAGGCTCATATTCTTCGCCATATTGAGAACAATCGCCGTCTTCCCCATGGACGGGCGCGCCGCCACGATAATCAGATTTCCTTTTTGGAACCCGTTTGTAAACGCGTCCAATTTGGCAAATCCCGTCGCCAGTCCCGTGATCAGCTCATGATTCTGGTACTTTCTTGTAATATCTTCCAATGTATGCTGGACCGCTTCACCCACAGGGGTAAAACCTTTCACATTTTGCTCCCTGGCAACCTGGAGAATAGCGCGTTCCGCATCATCTACAATTTCTTCCACCGTATTTTCTTCGGTATACGCAGCTTCCGCAATATCCCCCGCCGTATCAATCAGGCGGCGGAGTTTCGCTTTTCCCGACACGATATCCACATGGCGTTCAATCCCCTTCGTGGTAATTACGTGCTCCGGCAGCTCATTGACATACATAATGCCGCCCACATCATCAAGGCGCCCCATGCGGCGCAGCTCTTCCGTGACCGTCAGGATATCTGCGCTTTTCCCTGCGCGGGACAAATTCAGAACCGCCTGATAAATGATCGCATCCTGCTCACGGTAGAAATCCTCGGGATGCAGCATGTTTTCCGCCATTTCAATGGCATCTTTGTCCAGAAGCATCGCGCCGAGAACTGCCATTTCCGCTTCTATATTCTGTGGAGGCATCCGTCCCAATATGAGCGTTTCAGTATCATTTTTCTGTTTGCCCCGGTTTTTGCCTCCGCGTTCTGTTGCAGCCATAATCTTCTCCTGTTATTTCACAAGTATTTTATCCAATACATCTTCAATCGTCCGTACTGCCGCCACTTCCATGCCGAAATGGGTTTCCCCGATATCTTCCTTATTTTCCGCCGGAATAATAAGTCCTTTCATCCCCGCCTGATGAGCGCCAAACGCCTTTTCATAAACGCCGCCTACCGGTTTGATTTCTCCGGACAAAGAAATTTCCCCCGTTACAGCCCAATCCTGGCGAAGCGGTTTTTGTTCCACCGCGGAAATAATGGCTGCCGTGACAGCGCACCCTGCCGCAGGGCCGGCAACATTCCCTCCGCCGACTATCTCATCA
>OBVC01000681.1_pt1 | contig 13424 bp, 10 predicted proteins | sample 1494991 | NCBI WGS metagenome assembly OBVC01 (sample SAMEA2579955, study PRJEB22360) | human gut metagenome
TATTTATTATTAACATGCTATATGTATTTAAACGTATCACACTAAAATAATAAACGCATCTTTCGCAAGCAAAAGTGACCACAAACCAACTATACAGCTAAAACACTAAAGGTATTATATCCTTTAGCACTTTAATTATAAAATAATAAACAAAGGAGTAAAAAGAGGATAAAAAACCATAAATAACTTTATTTATAAAATAACAAAACAAGATGTGAAGCTATTGGAGAATGGAAAGGAGACACGGGGTGATGGAATGGAAAATGAAAGATAAAGAAATAAAAATAGATAGTATTTTATTACTATAAATGATAGAATGGGGTAGGAGACAGATCGGCTTCCATGCCTCATAGAGGAATGGGAAAAGTAATGAAATAGGGGACATGAAAAAACAAGACATCATGGAAAGATGTTAATAGATGAAATATATTAACATAAAAGAAGCGAAGAGAAAACTTGAAAGAGGGAGGATAAATGGATGATGAAACATTGATAAGTGGGCAAAAAAGCATTGATAAATACACAGGGAGACATTGATAAGTGGGCAAAAAAGCATTTATAAATGCACAGGGAGACATTGATAAGTGGACAAGAAAACATTACCCGGTGGACAATGGACATTCGACGACCGGACGAGGAAGCATCTAAAATCGCCCGGAAAGCATACCATTTTGCTGCATCTATCCACATTCCTCGATGCACTGTGGGCGTGCCCGTTACCTGTCTGTGGCGATGGACAAACATGGAAGGGCCGGAGCGCGCCCGATAGGAAACTGCGAGCCACAACTTGACGACACACACAGGCTGGCAGTAGATAAAAAACAGCCACAATGGGAGGGGGCAAGGCATTTGCAAGGTCTGCGTTTATCGCTGGCAGTAGACACAAGAACAGCCACGATGGGAGGGAACACGTCATTTGAAGCTCCGTCCGCTCCATGCGCTAATTGCCTTTTTCCGGGGCGTTTCCCACGCAGGGATACAGAGGAAACGGGAGTTCTTGTCAGACCGGGGCGTGGCGAGCCTGTGTGCCTGAAAGCAGGGAGGAAGCAGCGTCTTGGGAGTCCGGCGGGTAGGTGGAAGGCGGTCCCGTGCGACCTTTGTGCCGCGTCAGCCGCCTGTATAGGCATTCCGGCGGACCTTTCCCACGCAGCGGCGCAGAGAAAGGGGGAGACCTTGTGCGCTTGGAGCGTGGCGTGAAACTCTTCTTTCCGACGCACCGCCATACGAAAATAAACACAAGGGCGGGCAAGTGCAGATAAAAGTGGAGTGGGGGGAGGCGCAAATCGGGCGCGGCCAGCCCAAACGCTTAATTCTGAATCACTGCTGCTGCAAAACACACGCGTTTTCCCTAAATAAAAATCCTAATAATAATATAAAAATAAAATTATATTCCGAAAATTCTATTTCGTATTGTTATCGCCTATAGAATCATTATTTTTAGATTTATAGGGTTTCGCTAAATGCTGACATTCAATGAGTTGCAAAGAAAAACCGTAACGGATAGGGAACTTTAACCGTAACAGATTAGGAACCTACGGGGAACAGTTTGGGAACGGAACGGAACAGTTTGGGAACCTTTTCGGAACATTTCGGGAACCTCAACAACAGAAACGTATCACTTTGGGAATATCAAAGGAGTGGGAGAGAGGAAAAGAACGAAAAAAGTAAAATAATAGGATTAAATGGCATGATTTTGTTACGCTTTGTCTTGTTGCAAGATAAATGAAAACCATTTTAGGTTCTTTTATATCACAGTTTGGAGAGCCGATAAACAGAGAGTTTTCACGAAGATGTGTAACAAAAAGGGAACATTATCGGCAAATGCCGATTGCGGGAATCGTAACAAGTTGGGAACCTTTGCGTTTTTATTTACATTCATCTTCTTGGCGTGCCTAAAAATTCCTTTCACGCGACCCGCCCCCCTTGTCCATGCGACCTAAGCAACCTTTCCACACCTGCCGAAGCTCCTTTCCGCGCCCGCTTAAAATCCCTTCCACATCGGCTAAACGCCCTATCCAAGCGGTTTAAACACGCTTTACGCACCGACAAACACCCCTTCCCACACCGACCGGACAGCCATTGCTGAAAGGCTCCTCAGCCCTCACCACCTGCATTTATACCCTGAAATCCCCGTCTGAGAGGGGAATGCAGGCGGTTGGGCGCGACAGAATGCACCTAAAAAACAAGGAGCAGGAAGCAGAAACGTATCAATTTGGGAACAAAACCGTGCCATCCTCGACATCCCATTCCGCCAACGCATTAAGGAAGAAACAGTGAGAGAAAATGGAGAGAGAAAGTTCCCATCTTGTTACACTTTAAAACGTAAGTCATTGATAACCAGCACAGATGTGGAATGAATTTACAGCAAATTGAAGGCACGACTTTGTTACGCTTTGCCCCGAAGCGTATCAATATCGGAACATTTTGGGAACATCCGGCCACCATTTCCGGTAGGGTGGGGCAGTCAGGTTCCCTAATTGATACACCTTTCTTCGCGGCCCCACGTTCCCGTTTTGATACGCTTTTTTGCCCATCCGCGTGTTTTCGGGCACTCCGAGCGGATAAAAGCAAGTGCGATGGCACGATTTTGTTACGGTTTTAAGGAAATCCCATCCTTTTCGGTCTGCCCGTCGACGAAAGCATCGTTTCCCGTCCGGGCATCCCCTCTGCCCTGCGTCCTCCACCAAAAAGCAGTTGACGGCACGATTTTGTTCCCCCAATGTTCCCTATTTGCTACGCCCTTTTGAAGTTTGTGGAAAAAGATAAAAAGTTAACCATTTAAAAATCAGTATATTGTATGATAAATATAAAGCGATGGTAAAAGGCACGATTTTGTTACGCCCCAAGAAACCGGCAGCATCGGCAGGGCGACCGTGCCGGAAGTTTGGCAAGGCGCAGAAGGGGAGGAGGCGGCAGCCGGGATGGTAGTCGGGCGCACATAAAAGCGTACAAAAAGTCGTCGGGGCGAGTCGGTCAAATAGCGCAGAAAAAGGGTGGGGGAGAGGCCCGGAAGCATATCGGAAACGGGATTTTGGGCGCGCGGATGGCCGAAACGGCCACACCCGGCGGCTCAAACGAGCTCTGTCGGAACGCGAAAGGGCCTCCGCGGGATGGCGAAAGAGGCCCTTTGGCGAGGTCGTTCGGGCCTCGCGACATAGAAAAAGAAGCTTCGGCGATTGTATGGAAAACGGAATTCGTTGACTGTCAGTCGTTTGCAAATGTATCTGAAATTCGCGTATTCGCAGCCTCGTGCGATTTTTCCGGCTGTGCGCCAAGCACAGAGGTGATTTTTGAGGAAGAAAGAGGACAAAAAGGAAAGCCAAAAAGAGCCCCCAAAAACTCCCTTGAGAAACCCCCAAAACCCTCCCTGAAAGGCCCCCAACTGTCCCTTGAGAGACCCCCAACCCCCTAAAGGGGGCTTTGCCATCCACCTGTTCGCAGGAATGTAAGCCCCCTTTAGGGGGTTGGGGGTCTCTCAAGGGGCAGTTGGGGGGTCTTTCTGGGAGACTTTTATCTGCGGAGGGGCGATTGTCAGCAGCCTGTGAGCGATACGTTTCTTCGAAACGTGCGGGCAGGCATAAAGCACTGCCCCTACGGCGGCAAGACAAAGTTGCCATTACCACCTAACACCTATCACCCAACACCTATCACCCAACACCCACCTTAAACCTTTCTCCCGCGATTTTATCCGAACCCGTAGGTTATAAGCAATTTACGGGAAAAGTGTATCAATTTGGGAACAAAACCGTGCCATTGGTCGAATCGTAACAAAATCGTGCCATCATGCATCAGTTATCCGATTGATTTCCAACCGATTAAAACTTGAAGTGTATCAATTTGGGAACTACAACAACTTGTGAACCAACGAGTTAGGCGCGAGAAAAGAAAAAATAAACTTTTTGCCGAAAATGTTTGGTACTATCAGATATTTCGATTATATTTGCTCGGGTTTTCAGTGTCCGCCACCCTCTGTGTCCCCTCACGGGGCATCCGCCGGGGCGACGCACACCCATCGAGAGACCATGACATTAGAAGAACTTGAAACAGCACTTCGGCTCACGTTTGAGGCCCGGGGCATCTATCCCGCCTCGCTGCTGCGCCCCATCGGGCGCGACAACTACGCCCTGCGCTCGCTGCTCAGGGCGGTGACGGGCATGAACTGTCTGCTCGCCATCGGCGGGCGGAAGATCTGGACGGTGGCCGATCTGGGCGATGCCCTGCAGCGCGAGCGCATCCGGGCCGGTTACTCCCTGCGCCGTGTCAGCGACGAGACGGGACTCACCGCCGCGCAGATTCTGCGCATCGAGAAGGGCAGGGGATGCCAGAAGAAATCGCTGGCGAAATATCTCAGGTGCGTGCCCGTGGATTTCGAACTGCGCAAATAGCGGGCGGCAAGGCTCCGGGCAGCGAAGTTCCGGTTTCCGCCCCCGGGCGACGGACGGGCCACCGCCGTTGCACCTTATTATATATAAGGCAAGAAACAAAAATAAAAACAACACATATCATGGACGATAACAACGAATTGGTGTTCGGCGACGAGTTCACGGAGATAGCTTCGCGAGGCGTTTCAGCCGACAATGGGGCATCAGCGGCCGGCTTCGCCCTCACAGCGGCCGCCGGTGGGAGCACCCTGACGGCCGTGGCCGAAGAAGCCCCCCTTGACGGTGACGAGGCGGAAGAAAACTTCTTGACAATGGAAGAAGCAAAAACGAAGAAAACGAAAGCAAAAAAGCCGACAACAAGAGCGCGTGGCAAAGCCCCGAAAAAGCTCACCAAGAAGCAGCGGGAACTCATAGCCAACGCGCTGCCGGTGAACGAACAGACGTTCATCATCACGCCGCTGGCATTCACCTACATGAGCCAAGACTACTCGGCGATGCAAAACAAGGTGGTCACGTTTATGCTCGAGAAATTGCAGGATGTTTTGCACAATCTCATCTCCCGGAAGATCACCGACATCACCAAGTTGTCACACATTCAGGAGGGCGACATACAGAACGACCACGGCGTGTCACTCAACCTTTATTTCAAGGATTTCGCTGTCAACAAGAACCACTATCCCGAACTCCGCAACGCGCTCACGGCACTCGCCACGATACCCGTGCAGATACCTTACAAGAGTTCGGAGGGGCGGAAATATAAGCGCGTGACCAATCTTTGCGATGTTTATATCCCCGAAGATGTACACAATCCGTATGTCAATATCCACATGGATGAAGACATTGCCAAGGCATTTATTTCCGTGGAATTGGGCTATCATCTGCTCGGAAAAGACACCGTCTACAACACGCGCAACAAATACACGCAACGCATTTTCCTCCTCATTTCGGCTTGGCTCGACAAGGGGACGGTGACTTTTTCGACCGAATATTTCCGTCAGATACTCAACATCGACAAAAAATACAAGGCCTTCCGGCACGTCATCCAGCGCGTTTTGCAGCCCGCCCACGACGAACTGAAGGAGTTGGCACAGCTCGGATATTGTAACTGTTACTTCGAATATGAGAAGATTTATAACGGTACGCGGCACACGGGCGAGCCCGATTCCATCAAGTTTTTGATCTACAAGAGTCCGAAACTGGTGCAGAGCGAGAACAGCTACGACGAGACCGGACAGCGCGACTACTTCGCCGACATGCTCGTGAGCCACTTCAAGTTGCAGCGTTCGAAGGCGCAGGAGCTTTCAAAGTTTCTCACCAAGGCCAACTACACGGCCACGATGGGCAAACTGATGAGCCTCGAAGCCTATCTGAAAAAACAGGGGGCGGAAATCAAGGATGTGCCCAGCTATGTGGTGAAGAGCTTCGAGAACTTCTTCCGGGAGGATGCGAGGGGGAACGTGCAAAATTAAAAGATTCAAAGATTTAAAAATCCAAGAATTGAAAGATGCAAAGATGACAAAGTTTTCTTGAAGGGGCGAAGCGTCTTGTGTCGAACAGTAGGGGCAGTGCCTTATGCCTGCCCGCACGCCCGGCAGGGTGTATCGATATAAAAAATAATGTTGAAATAGAAATGGGATGTGCAGGCCGGCAACGCTATCGGCCACATCCCACGAATTTGAAAGACAGAAAGGTGTAATGATGACAATGAAGAAGCAAATTACCAACCGTTCTTGGCAGGCTTTCTTCCGCCATACACTCCCTTCCTTTGGAAGGGCCGGGGCAGGCTTTTTTGCCATATTGTTCCTCCTCATGCCCCTCTGCGCCCGGTCGCAAAACGCAGCGGCCGGCGTCCGCGAGACGCGGCTCATCAACAACGGCTGGCGTTTCGCGCTCGGCGATGCATCGTCGATGGAGCGCGACTTCACCCACGGCACGGAATATTTCACCTATCTCTCCAAGGCCGCTTCCACCGGACAGAACCGCGGCCCCGCCGCCCCCACGTTTGACGACAGCCGCTGGCAGCAAGTCAGTCTGCCCCACGACTGGGTGGTAGATCTGCCCTTTTCGGCCCGCGCCTCCCACAGCCACGGCTACAAGCAAGTGGGGTGGGGCTGGCCCCAAAACTCCGTGGGATGGTATCGCCACTGCTTCTTCATCCCCAAGAGCGACGAGGGGCGGCGCATCGCCGTGCGCTTCGACGGCATTTTCCGCAATGCGCAGGTGTTTTGCAACGGCTTCTACCTCGGCCATGAGCCCAGCGGCTACGCCTCGGCCACCTACAATCTCACCGAATATCTCAACTATGGCGGTGACAACGTGCTCACCGTGCGCGCCGATGCCTCCACCGAAGAAGGCTGGTACTACGAGGGTGCGGGCATCTACCGCGACGTGTGGCTCGAGAAGACCGGCCCTGTGAGCATCGCCTCCGCCACTTACGACACCGAGACGGGCGCAGACACGGCCACCGTCTCCTGCCAAGTGAAGGTGGGCATCGACCGCACGCTCACCACTTGGACGGGCCCCCTCCGCGTGCGCCTCGACCTGCTCGATGCCCGCGATGCCGTGTGCGCCACAGCCGAGGAGACCCTCTGCGAGTCGGCCGGCGACCTCTCCGTCAGTCTTGCGAAGCCCCATCGGTGGTCGGCCGATACACCTTATTTATATAAGGCCCGCCTCAGTCTCTATCAAGACGGCCGCCTCGCCGACCGCACCGTGACGCGGTTGGGCCTGCGCAGCGTGGCCTTCGACCCCTCGCGCGGCATGACGGTCAACGGCCAAGTTGTGGAACTCAAAGGCACCAATCTCCATCTCGACCACGCAGGCGTGGGTGTCGGCGTGCCCGACTCGCTGTGGGTTTATCGCGTCAAGGCCCTCAAGGCCCTCGGCAGCAACGCCATCCGCTGTTCGCACAATCCCGCCACGCCCGCCATGCTCGACATCTGCGACTCGCTCGGCATGTATGTCATTGACGAAAACCGCCTCATGGGCACCAACCGCGAGCACCGCGACCTGCTCGAGCGCATGATTTCCCGCGACCGCCACCACCCGAGCGTCATCCTCTGGAGCATCGGCAACGAGGAGTGGCTCATCGAGAGCAGCGGGAAGGGGGAGAAGATTGCCCGCACGATGCAGCAGTGGGTGCACGACCTCGACCCCTCGCGCCCCGTCACCTACGGCAATTCCGGCGGCGACCGACTGGTCACCGTGCCCGACATACACGGCTACAACTACATCGTGCAGAACGATGTGGACAACCGCCGCCGGCAGCATCCCGACTGGTTTGTCATCGGCACCGAGGAGACCAGCGGCTGCGGCACGCGCAATGTCTACTTCACCGACTCGCTCCGCGGATGGATGCGCAGCATCAACTATGAGGGCGAGGAGCGGTCGGGTGGCGAGCGCAACGTCATCGAGCGCGGTTGGAAGTTCTACAAGCAGCATCCTTGGGCCGGCGGACTCTTCTACTGGACGGGCTTCGACTACCGCGGGGAACCCAACCCCATGAAGTGGCCCGCCACCGGTTCGCAGTTTGGGCTGCTCGACTATTGCGGCTTCCCGAAAGACGAAGCCTTCTATCTCAAGGCCGCATGGACTCCCGGGCCCGTGCTCCACCTGCTGCCCCACTGGAATCTCCGCGGCCACGAGGGCGACTCCGTGGAGGTGTGGGCCTACAGCAACTGCACCGAGGTGGAACTCCTGCAAGACGGCCATTCGCTCGGGCGCAAGCCCATGCCTGCCGACGGCCACCTCTCTTGGTCCACCGTCTATCGCCCCGGTCGGCTCTTGGCCCGCGGCTATCGCGACGGCTGGCTGCTGCTCACCACCCTCGTGGAGACCACCGGCCCGGCCTCGCGCCTCTCTGCCAAGCCCCACAAGCGCACCCTCCGACGCGACGGACAGGACATCGTTGTCGTCGACCTCTCGCTGCTCGACAGCCGCGACCGGCTCGTCCCCGATGCCTGCGACTCGCTCCAGTTCGCCGTTTCCGGCCCGGCCGAGATTCTCGGTTGCGGCAATGGTGACCCCGGATTCAAGGGTGTCGAACGCCCCCGCCCCCTGCCGGCCGGTGCCGCCGGCCCGTCTTCCGCCCGGCGTTTCGTCTTCCCCGCTTTCATGGGCCGCGCCCAAGTCATCCTGCGCAGCCGTGAGGGCAGCGGTCCCGTAGTGTTCACCGCCCGTCTGCGTGGCGGAAGGGTCGTGGAGGTGCGACTGTAAAAGTCAAACGGCCAAAAGATTCGCTTCATTCGCGACATTCGCCGATGTTTTGTTTCTGTCGGCGAATGTTGCGAATGAAGCGAATTTGGATAATACAGAGAAAGCGTTAAATGAGTGCAAATGGGGACTTGGGGGCGTGTAAACGGTGAGTATGGGCAGAAAGGATGATTTTCTTTGCTTTTCCATTTGACGATATGGAGATTTTTTTGTAACTTTGCACGCCAAATTGCGAACAAGAGTGCAAAGTCGGCACGGTATTTGTGGAGTCTGTAAAAAGGAATATATAAGAAAGGTAAAAGGATTACATGAGACAACTTAAGATTTCGAAGAGTATCACCAACCGGTCGAGCGAAGCACTCGACAAGTATCTTGCTGAGATCAGCCATGAGCCCATGGTGTCGATCGATGAAGAGACGGAGCTGGCACAGGCCATCCGCAAGGGCGGCCGTGAGGGCGAGCGCGCCAAGGAGAAACTGGTGCGTGCCAACTTGCGCTTCGTGGTCTCCGTGGCCAAGCAGTATCAGCATCAGGGACTCGGACTGACCGACCTCATCGACGAGGGCAACATCGGCCTGGTGAAAGCTGCCGAGAAATTTGACGAGACCCGCGGATTTAAGTTCATCTCGTATGCCGTGTGGTGGATTCGCCAGAGCATCATGCAGGCCATTGCCGAGCAGAGCCGCATCGTGCGCCTGCCGCTCAACCAAGTGGGGGCGGTGAGCAAGATCAATCAGGTGACGAGCAAGTTCGTGCAGGAACACAACCGCCGTCCTTCCATTCAGGAGCTGGCGCAAATCACGGGCATTGACGAGCAGAAGATAGAGCAGAGTCTCAATGCCGACTCCCACCACATGAGCATCGACGCGCCTTTCGCCGAGGACGACGACAACTCGATGGCCGATGTGCTGGCTTCGGGCGACGACAGCCGCACGGACAAGCAGGTGGACTTCGAGTCGATGGCCAGCGAATTGAACAATGTGCTCAAGAACGTGCTCAAGGAGCGCGAGATACGCATTGTGAAAGAGTGCTTCGGCATCGGCTGCCACGAGAAGGGGCTCGAAGAGATAGGCGAAGAAATGGGGCTCACACGGGAACGTGTGCGCCAGATTCGTGAGAAGAGCATCCTCAAGATTCGCGAGAGCGGCAATGCCCGCATCCTCATGAAATATCTGGGCTGAGCCCTGCGGGGGCTTGTGGGGCGGCCGGTTGGGTCATTCCACAAGTTCCACTTCCTTGTCGGTCATGGTGACGAAATGCAGTTTGCGGGCCATGCCGAGCAGATAGAGCGCATCCTTTTGAGTGCAGCTATATTGGTTTTTCAAACTCTCCAGAAACTTTTTCTTAGACACGGTATGGCTGTGGCTGTCGTCAAAAATGCGACCCACAGCCTTTTTCAGTTCGTCGGCGTTGTAGTGGATGTGCTTCTTGTGCAGGAAGTTATAGACCACGAGCCCCAGACAGGCGGCTATCAGCAGGATGGTGATTAGTGTCGTATGATCCATGGTGGGTAGGTTTTGGTGGTGTAGTATAGATTGTTGTCGGGTGTGCAGAGCATACCTTCTGTCGCAAATATATGCTTTTTTTTGATAAGTTGTCGCCACAAGCGGCAACTTTTTTGTTTTTTTGACAGAAGGAAGAATTTGCACAAAGTTTTAGTTAAACTCGTAAAAAATGGATATAAAAAGTATTATCAAAGAAAAAGGCTTTACCCTTGACAAGGTAGAAAAAGAACGTTGCGTTATGCCAAGAGCTTCTAAGAGGATAAGCAAGCGGTTTATTTAAGCGGTTTATTTAAGCGGTTTATTTAAGTGGTTTATCTAAGCGGTTTATCTAAACGGTTTATCTAAGCGGTTTACATAATTTTAAGTGGATTTATTTGGATGTTAATGTACTTTTGCGTATTTTTGCAGCACTAAAGGAGCAATGAAATCATTATGGGAAACCTTAGTTTAAAGCAACAGAATGACGCACAAGCGAAGAATAGTACCTTTGTGCTGTCGGATGTGTCTAAGGATGAACTTCTGAAAAGGAGAATATCCGTATATCAATATCTGTTGTGAATTACATTCCTAATTCATACTTGTTCAAGTTTATTATGAATGAGGATGTTGACAATAATGGGCACATACGGAATATTTGGTATAAGTTCAAATCAATAAAATCAAATCTATGGTATATCGTACTTGTGGAACAATACGAGCACGATGTTTTTGCCGTAAAGTTCTATCCGAAAAAGTGGAGTAATTCCAAACGTAAATATCAGTTGCTTACAGGTACAAATGAGCCGAGAAAGATTATAAATACCTGTATAAACGTGATGTTGAGCATTTATGAGGAAAATCCTGATGCTTCTTTTGGATTTGTCGGAGCCAATAGAATTGACGAAAGTCCTAACGAGACGAAGAGATATAAGGTATATTCTACGATTGTTGCCACCTATTTCAGCAACGAGTTCTTTTTTCACAAAGAGAATAAAGAGAAAAGCGCGTATCTGTTGATAAACAATAAATCATTGTCGAACAATCCAACATTGGTAAAGAAGATAGAAGATTTCTTCAAAAAACAATATAGCTATTTTGACTAAAATAAATCATTAGATAATTTGCACTTGTGGGGAATCTTGCCTACTCTTGCAGAAGTAAACGATAAACCTTAATAATATGGAACTATTTGTATCTTTAATAATCATCGTGTTCGGAGTGCTTCAGATTATATTATTTTTCAAACTTTGGGGAATGACGAATGATGTAAGAAAGTTGGCAAAACAATTTTGCGATGTCCGAACGCCAATACTTCAGACGAAAGAAGACAACCTAATAATAGACTACGATAAGAGATTGGACACTATAAAAAAGGGAGACTATGTCATAAGAATTTCAGATGGAAAGAAAATGCTTGTCTCAAATATAGAAAAAGACAAACTCATTTGCAGCGCAAGCATTCTTAGTGGGGTGGAGCCTTACAGAAAAGATCAGGTTAAGTTTTTTGAATAATAAAGCATTATAAAAGGGTAGCCGTTAAGGCTACCCTTTTATAATGCTTATTCCCAATTCTTTGGGTTGGGTTCTATGAACTTTGTCCCTGCCTTGCAGAATGTCCGTTCCATGGAGTTCTTGGCATACGCCCCAGTGCCGTCCTCGAATTTTAAGTGATTCACCTTTGCGTCATTGGCGTGAATTAAGAGTTTAGAGTGAGGAGTTAGAAGTTAAGGATGAGGAGTGAGGAGTTGTGGATAGAGCTGCAGGGGTGGGATGATAAGCCCTCTCCCCCACAACTCCTCACTTTTAACTCCCTAAAACTCCACCACCACGCGGCCATTGACCATGCGGCCCGTGAGATAGTTGGGCACGGCATACTGGTGGCTGCTGACATCGGTGATCCAGTAGTAGCTGTTCACGTTGCTGATGCCGAAAAGATTGAGGCAGTCCACGCCGAGCCACACGTTGCGTACGGGCGAATGCTTCTGCCGGCGGTCGTTGTCGTAGAGCCGGTAGCTCATGCCGATGTCGGCGCGCTTGTAGGCCGGGGCCCGAAACTGGTTGGTTTCCAGCTCCCGGTGGGGTGCGGCAAAGGGCAGACCGTCGGCGAAAGCCAGCTTGAGACTCATGCGCCAGCGGGTGGTGCCGGGGAAATAGTCGGTGAAAAAGAGGTTGACGGCATATTTCTGATCCGTGGGCAGGGGAATGTCTTTGCCGTTGAGTCTCATGCGGGTGTCCATGAGGGAGAGCGTGAGCCACGAGTCGGTGCCCGGCACAAACTCGCCGTAGAGTTTGAGGTCGAGGCCCGCGGCGTGGCCCGAAGCCTCGTTGTGGCCGTAGTAGACCGTCTTCACGTTGTTCACCGAGTAGGGCACAAGGTTGGCCAGTGCCTTGTAGTAGGCCTCGGCCGAGAACTTGAACTTGCGTCCGTTCACGCTGAAACGGTAGTCGTAGCCGGCGATGAAGTGTATCGACCGCTGGCTTTTGATGTTGCGGTTGAGTGTGGCATAGGTCACCCCGCCCACGGTCGACGTGTCGCGCAGTTCCTTGAAGAACGGTGCCTGATAGTACAGTCCTGTGGCCAACCGGATGGTCACCTTGTCGCTGAAAGCCGGTATGATGCCCAGCGAGAAGCGCGGACTCACGATGGTCTCGCGGTTGAAGTTCCAGTGGCTCATGCGCACGCCGTAGTTGAGTGTGAAATGCGTGTGTCCGCCCGCACTTGACAGTCGCCACGTGTCCTGCAGATAGGCCTCGATGCGAGTCGCGTCGAGCGTGTTGGCCGCCCGGAGCGAGTATATCATGTGCAGGTCGCGCCCCGTGTGGGGCACACTGTAGCCCGCCGAGTCGCGCATTTCATACTCCACCGAGTTTTCCTCGATGTGCTCCCGTTTTAGCGTCACAGCCGTCTCCACCTCGTGCTTCTTGGGTTTGTAGCGCAGCATGAGTTTCGCGCTTGTCACCCGTGCTTCGAGATAGTTACGCGCATGTTCGAAATAGGTGCCCACGGCAAGGTTTTCCGATGTCTCCGTCTGGTCGAGCCAGTATTGTCCCTGAATGTCGTAACGTTCCTGTTCGCGGGTGAGGAAGGCACTGCCGATGAGCGAGAGCGAGGCCAGGCTGCCCAACCGCCGGGTGAGCGCGAGCGACCCGAAGTAGGTGAGGAAGCGGTCTTTCTCCTGCCCGTCGAAGTAGACGCGGAAGCTCTTCACGTTTTCCAGCGTGCCGAACGACGTCTCGCGGTTTTGCGGTATGAAGTGGTAGTGGTTGTCGGAGATGTTGCCTATCAAGTCCACCTGCCACAGCTTCGACGGCTCGTAGTGCAGATAAGTCTGGTAGTCGAGAAAGT
>OBVC01000686.1_pt1 | contig 13305 bp, 9 predicted proteins | sample 1494991 | NCBI WGS metagenome assembly OBVC01 (sample SAMEA2579955, study PRJEB22360) | human gut metagenome
TATGGCGTTTGCGACGGCGGTGTGGAGGCTGTGGTGGGCGACGGCGTGAGAGAATGCAGGATTCTGGTTCCGGAGCCTCCTGTCCTAAATGCATCAGGCGGCACTGCCGCATCACGGATACACACGTGAAACAGATACACGTGAAACAGATACATACCTGACACAGATACACACGTGACACAGATTTCAGGCACTATTTAACACGTACTTACGTCAAGCAGTACCAGGAGGAACAAAATGCTCAGAATAGGCAGACTGACAGTAGAAAATCTGACAAAAGAATGCGTGACGGACAATCCCCGGCCGCGATTTTCCTACTACCTGGAGAGTGACCGGGAGAATGTATCACTGAAGAGCGCGATCATTCGGATGAACGGATGGAGCACCGTGACGGAAGACCAGGTAGCGGTGCCCTATGGCGGGCCGGAGCTTGAGCCATTTACCCGGTATGCGGTGACGGTCCATGTGACCGATGACGCGGGGGAGACGGCAGAGGCCCGCATGGATTTTGAAACAGGCCGCCTGCATACACCATGGACGGCGAAATGGATAACCGACGGCTCCTATCATTTTAAGGAAGCAAAAATCTCACCGAAGACCATGACCTTCCGAAAGAAGATTGATGGGATTCGGGAGGTGAAAAGCGCAAAGCTGTATGTGACCGCACTGGGAATCTATGAACTGCAGTTAAACGGCGGGAAGGTCGGAAACGACTATTTTGCACCGGGCTTTACTTCCTACAGACATCAGCTTCAGTATCAGACGTATGATATCACCGACTCATTAAGAGACACCAACGAGCTGATTGCGGTTGTCGGCGGCGGCTGGGCGGTGGGCGCCTTTACTTATAAGAGAAGAAACCGGGTTTATGCGAAACGCCAGGCGCTGCTGTGTGAACTGCGTATCGTGCACACGGACGGAAGCACGGAAGTAATCGGTACGGATGAGACGTGGAGCGTCACGGAAGACGGCAGATACCGGGAGACGGAATTCTATAACGGCGAGGTGTATGACGCGGCCGTGGATTACGATCAGATTTCATGGAGAAATGCCGCCCTGGAAGAAGTCCGCATTCATCCCGAGATAACGGCGCAGTATGGCGTGCCGGTCCGGGCGCATGAGATCTTCCGGCCGGTCTCGGTTACCAGAGCGAAGAGCGGCATGCTGATCTATGACTTCGGACAGAATTTTGCCGGGGTGATCTGCGCGAGGCTGAGAGGCAGAAAGGGCCAGCGTATCGTCTGGAAACATGCCGAGATTCTGATGGGCGGCGAGCTCTATACGGAACCGCTGCGGACGGCCAGACAGGAAGCGGTCTACTGCTGTGTGGACGGAGAGCAGACGTATTCGCCGCGGATGACGTATATGGGATTCCGGTATGTGGGTGTTGAGGGAATCGAAGAAAAGGACCTGGAGCTGACGGCGGCGGCGCTGTACTCCGATATTGAGGAGACAGGGGACTTCCGCTGTTCCCATGATCTGGTCAATCAGCTGCAGAGCAGCATAAAGTGGGGGGCGAAGTCCAATTTCGTGGATATTCCCACGGACTGTCCTCAGAGAGACGAGCGCATGGGATGGACGGGGGATATCGCCCTGTTCTCGCCGACAGCCGCCTATAACTTCAATATGAGTCGTTTCCTGGAAAAGTGGCTGCGGGATGTGAAATCCGAGCAGAGCAGGGGCGGAGGCATTCCCATGACGGTACCTTTAGTGAGGGTCCCGCTGCAGTGGGAGATCATGATTCCCATGGCGGGGGACCACTGGGGAGACGCCTGTATCCTGGTTCCCTGGGCAGAGTACCGGGCGAGAGGAGACAGGGATCTCCTGCGCCGCATGTATCCTGTCATGAAGCGGTATATCGGCGCATGCAAATTCTGGGCCGGCCTGTTTTCCTTTGGCAAACACCGGAGAATCTGGAAGCTGCTTCACCACTATGGAGACTGGTGCGCACCGGGAATCGGCATGTGGGCATGGATGGGGAGAGGCAAATGGACGGCGACGGCATGCCTTGCCAACTCTTCCCGCATTGTCTCGGAAATTGCCGGATTGCTGGGAGAAGAGGAGGACGCCGCATACTATGCAAAGCTGAGTGCGGAGACCTCTGCCGCGTACCGGGAGATTCTGATGGAGAAGGATGGCACGGTCAGACCTGAATTTCAGACCGCCTACGTGCTTCCACTCTACTACCAGATGCTATCCGCACAGGATAAAAAGAAGGCGGCGGCTCATCTGGTCCGCCTGATCCGGGATAATGACTACCATATCGGCACCGGATTTCCAGGAACTCCTTTCGTCCTGTTTGCCCTGGCGGATAACGGTTACGGCGAGGACGCCTGCCGGATGCTTCTGACCGATACGTGCCCATCCTGGCTGTACGAGATGAAGGTGGGCGGTACGACCATCTGGGAACGGTGGGATGCCCTGCGGGAAGACGGAACCTGCAACACGGGGGCTGACGACGGCACCGGCGGCATGGTTTCCTTCAATCACTACGCCAGCGGTGCGGTTGGAGACTTCTTATACCGCCGGATCGCCGGCATAGAAGCGTTAGAAGGCGGTTATAAGTCCTTTCAGATAGAACCGCTTATGGGAGGCGGCATTACGTGGGCCCAAGGCCGTGTGATAACCGCTTACGGGCCGGTTTCCAGCGAATGGGAGCTGAAAAATGGGATCTTTACCATCACGGTGGAGGTGCCGGTGGGAACGGTCTGTTATCTGACCATGCCGAGCGGCACAAAGAGGACGCTGGGAAGCGGAAAATATACGATGAGTGAAGGGAAACAGAAATGAAGACAGGCAACTTTTTTGAAAATCCGCTGATGCGGACAAAAATCACGTCAGCCAATGTAAAGACGAGGGAGATGCTGCTGGGATATTTGATCGGGCCGTTCTGCGCGTTTATTTCTAACGCCGTGTTTGGCTCCTATCTAAACCGGTACTATTCCGATGTGATTGGCTGGACGGATACGGGGCGGTTCGGACGTTTCTCGGCATTTCTGCCGATGGTCTCCGTAATCTTCGTTATTATCGGTAATCTCGTGGTGGGGCGGCTGATCGATAATACGAGGACGCCGCAGGGGAAGGCGAGGCCCTATCTGTTCCTCTCGGCTCCACTGGTGGTCATTGCCATCGCCCTCTTATTCTTATCCCCTCAGGGGGCAAGCCCGGCCATGCAGATGGTGTGGATCGCCTTATCCTATAATCTGTATTACGCCGTGGCGTATCCATTTTTCTATACGGCCCACAGCTCCATGGTGGCCCTGTCCACCAGAAATCTAAACCACCGCGGAATGCTGGCCACCTTTTCCAACGCCTCCGGTGTGGCGGCGGTGGGAATCGGCGCGAGCATACTGGTGCCGATGCTGCTTCAGAGCTTCCTGTTTGTGGAGAAGGACGGCGTGATCGACGCCGCGGCAAGCTACAGTAACTGGCGCATGGTGATGGTGATCCTGTGTATCGTCACATTTCTGGGAATCATGCTGGAGTACTATTTTACGCGGGAGCGGATCACGGAGGAAAACCTGAAGCTGGATATCCGGGAGGAGAAGCTTCCCATGATGAAGCAGCTGAAGGCGTGTGTAAAGAACCGGTACTGGTGGATCATTATCCTGTATTTCCTGCTGTTTCAGTTTGGCGGACTCGTAAAAAATGGCTCCATGAGTTATTATTGCCGCTGGATGTTTGATGGAATTACGAGCGAAGCGGCGGCAGGCGCGGCCATGGGAACCCTGGGGCTGATCGGAGGCATTCCGACGGCGGTGGGCATGGTAATCGCCTGGCCGATTGCCAATAAACTGGGAAAACAGCGGGCGGTGACGATTGGACTTGCCGTCTCCGTAGTGGGCGGACTTGTGAGCTTTATAGACGTCCATAATTTCATGCTTGTCTGCGTCGGTGTGATTTTAAAGGGGATCGGTTCCATACCGGCCATGTATGTGACACTGGCGCTGCTGTCCGATGTGCTGGACCACTTGGAGGCCAGAAATGGATTCCGGAGCGACGGGTTCACCATGTCGGTATACGGCGCCATCATGGTAGGCATGACCGGCCTTGGAAATGGCATTATCAATGCCCTTTTAACGGCCAGCGGATACGATGCTTCCGCAGTTGTGCAGAACACAGGCGTTCAGACGATGCTGGTAGTCTGCTATCTGGCCATCGAGCTGACCTGTTACGCGGCCATCGTTGTATTAATGGGCTTCTTAAAGGTTGAAAAGCATGTGAAAGCGGACCAGCAGATCATTCTGGAGCACCAGAAGAAGGCGGTTCTGGCCGCCGGCGGCCAATGGATCGAGCCGGAAGAACGTCTCCGCATGGAACAGGAAGAAGCGGAGCGCGCGGCAGAGGAGGCCCGCAAAGAGGAATTAAGGGCGTACTGCCGAAAGAAAGGCTTAAGCTACGAGCGGGAAGAAGAAAAATATCAGAAAAAGCTTGCTGATAAAAAGGCAGGGGCACTAAATAAGAGGAGGTAGAAGATGAAAGTAAAAAGTCATATCTGGCGGGGGGTAACGACGCTTACCGCATCGTTTCTGACAGTATCCTTATCCGCAACCATGGTGATCGGCGGATTTCGAACGGATATTGATAAATTCCTTGGAACACAGAGTTCGAAGATTCTCACCGAGGGGGCTTCTGCGGAGGAACTGTATACATACGCATCTGATTATAAGAGTACGACAGAGCTTTTGGACGCCATTGAGGATCTTGGAGAGCGTATGAATGAGGAAGGCTCCGTGCTTCTCAAGAATAACGGCGCGCTCCCTCTCTCGGAGGCGGAGACGAAGAAGGTATCCCTGCTGGGCTTCAGCAGCTATTATCCGGTACAGGGCGGCGATTTCGGAAGCACGCTGTCCGTAAATACGGGAACCGACGCGGATACGGTCGATATGGTGACCGCCTTCGCCTCGAAGGGGTTTGTAATCAATCCGGTTTTACAGTCCATGTATGAGGGGATGAAGGAAAGCTTCAAATCAGAAGCCATCCTCCCGTGGGGAAAGACCACGTATTACCGGACGACTGCGCCTTCCACGACGGGAACCTTTACCAGCCTGGAAGCCGACGAGGAGGCCATGGACAGCGCCGCTCCGGGATGGAAGGACAGCCTTTCCGATTATAACGTCATGGTGGTGACCCTGGCCCGCGCCGCTACGGAAAACGGCAACTATATGCCGGGAGAAGACGGCGTTAATCCGGAGCAGAGCTTAAATCAGACGGATCCGCTGGGCCTGTCGGATACGGAGCGGGAGATCATTCAGGCCGCGGTGAATGCGAAAAAGTCAGCCGGCGGAAAGGTCATCGTGCTTTTGAACAATGCCAGCGCCATGGAAATCGACGAGATCAAGAACAACACGGGTGTGGATGCCATTTTACAGATCGGACTTCCGGGCGGATACGGATTCTACGGTGTGGCCGATATTTTAAGCGGAGCGGCCAATCCATCCGGCCATCTGACCGATACGTACGCGGTAAAGAACAGTAATTCTCCGGCCGCACAGAATTACGGGAATTTCGAATACACCAATGCGGATTCGGCTTATTCCATTAATTCCGCGCTGGTGGAAGCGGAAGGCATCTATACGGGATATAAATATTATGAAACGAGGTATGCGGACTGCGTTTTGGGACAGGGAAATGCCTCCGATGCGGTGGGAAGTGTAAACGGCACATCCTGGCAGTACGATGCGGAAGTCTCCTATCCCTTCGGCTACGGCCTCTCCTATACGACCTTCAGCCAGACCCTGGACAGCCTGGAAGTGGATCTGGCGGCCAAAACAGTGACGGCGGCGGTTACTGTGACCAATACCGGCGGCACTGCGGGAAAAGATGTGGTTCAGCTTTACGTTTCCCTGCCCTATACGGAGTACGATCAGAAGAATCAGGTAGAGAAATCCGCGGTTCAGCTTCTCGACTACGCGAAGACGGAGCTGTTAAATCCCGGAGAATCCGTGACGGTCACGATCACAGCGGACGCGCAGGATATGGCCAGCTGGGACAGCGCCAGTGACAATGAGGCGGGGACGAAAGGCTGCTTTATCTTGGACGACGGAACCTACTATTTTACGCTGGGCAACGGCTCCCATGAGGCGGTAAACAACGTGCTTGCGGCGCAGGGAAAGACCGTCTCGGACGGCATGACGGAAGACGGAAATCAAGACTGTGTGAAAACATGGACGCTGGATTCCTTTGATTCCACAACCTTTGCATACAGTGCCAATGGAACCGCGGTCGAGAATCAGCTTGGCGACGCCGATTTAAATTACTATATGCCCGGTACGGTTACTTACTTAACGAGAAGCGACTGGTCCGGTACGTGGCCGAAAACCTATAAGGATTTAACTGCCACAGAGGAAATGCTGGAGGTCCTTAAAAATGACCTGGTGGAGATCCGGGAACAGGGGGATCCATCCTCCGTTACCTTTGGCACGGACAACGGCCTGACGCTTGCGGCCTTAAAGGGAGTGGAAGATATCAACGATCCCAGATGGCAGCAGCTGATCGACCAGATTACGCTGGAAGAAGCCATGATCCGTACCGGATTCGGAGGCACCAGCACGAAGACGATCGAATCCATCGTGTCCCCGGAGGCGGTTCAGAACGACGGGCCAAACGGAATTAATTCCTACACACTCGGACAGTATGCAAATACGGATGCCGAATCGGGAGATCCTTACGCAGTCAGCAGCGACGACAAGAATTTAAGCTATAAATTCGGAACCATGTGCAACGAAACCGTGATTGCACAGACCTTCAGCAAAGAACTGGCCGCGGAATACGGCAGAGTGATCGGAAATTATTCGATCTGGTCCAACTTACCGATCTTCTGGGGTGCGGGGACCAACCTGCACCGTCTGCCTTACAATGCGAGAAACCATGAGTACTACTCGGAGGATGCGGTGCTGACTGCTTATCAGGCAGCGGCTTACATCGCGGCAGGAAAGGAATACGGATGTATCATCGCTCCGAAGCATTTTGCAGCCAATGACACAGAGATCAACCGGTCGGGTATCAGCGCTTTCATGACGGAACAGAAGCTGCGCGAAAATGAACTCCGTGGTACCCAGGCCAGCATCGAGGATGCGGGCGCGCTGGGAGTCATGACAACCTTTAACCGGATTGGATGCACGGCGGGCAACGCGCATTACGGACTGCTCATGAACATTCTTCATAAGGAATGGGGATTTCAGGGACTGATGTCGGAAGACTTTATCCAGGACGCCAACTACAGCGTGTTAAAAGAGGCGGTTCACTGCGGCGTTACGATGACCTGCAACACCGGCGATAATGACATTGCGGCAGTCACCGCGAAGTGGCCGTACTGGACCGTGGACGCGGTCAGCAAAGACGCTTCCATGATGCAGGATTTAAAGAATGTAATGCTCTGGCAGAATTATGCGCTGGCCAATTCCAACGCGATGGACGGCCTTGCAGAATCTTCCCGCATTGTAAGCGTGAGGACCTGGTATGACAACGCACTGACGGCGGCATGGATTGTGTTTGCGCTGCTGACACTGGGCGGAGCAGCCATGTACTTAAGGAGTGTAAAACGGAAAGAGAGCCAGGAGGGAGAAGCATGAATTTTCTGAAAAAGCAGTCCGCGGGATTTTACCTTGCAGGGCTGGTATTTTATTATATAAACTGCAATACGGATTATTTCGGAAATCTGGGAGTCAGTCTGTCTCAGGTGGTGTGTCTGGCGGCGGCCTGTGTGCTGGAGCTGGTTTACATCATCGGATACGAAAGGGCCGGATCGAAAATCTATCTGGATCTCCTGCCTGTGATCGCCGGGGTTCTGCTCACGGCAGCACTGGTTCTCTTCATTTCGAGCCGCGTGGCAGGCATCGCCTCGATCATGACGTTTGAAAACAACGCACAGACTATGGCGGATATGAAGAGTGCAGTCATCGGCATGGTATTCTGTCTAATGGCCATTGTATTTAATATTATTGCATCTTTTTTTCGCGTCGTAAAGGAGCGGTAAGTTACAGAAACGGAAGAGAAGATTGCAGTTCACAGCCCCGAGAGAAGGAATCTTGGAGACAGCCAGACGGTTGTCTCTGGGGTTCTTTTGTGGTATATAATTTAATAGGAAAGTATTGGGTAGCAGAAAGAGGGGAAAAGTCCATGATTCATGTTGCGTTAGTAGAAGATGATCGGAATTATGCGGAAAGCCTGACAGAGCATCTGCGTCACTATGAAGCGGACAGTGGGGAGAAAATAAAGATTACGGTATTTGAGGATGGGGAAGACATTGCGACAGATTATAAAGCAGAGTACGATATCATTCTGATGGATATTGAGATGCGGTTTATGGACGGAATGACGGCGGCGGAAAAAATTCGCGAGCATGACAGCGAAGTTGTCATTATTTTTATCACCAATATGCCCCAGTATGCGATCAAGGGCTACCTGGTGGACGCGCTGGATTACGTCTTAAAACCGGTGTCCTATTTCGCATTTTCCCAGCGGATCGACAGGGCTCTGGTGCGCATGAAGAAGCGGGACAGGAAGTATCTGACGATTGCGGTAAAAGGGGGAATGCAGAAGATCGATATTTCCCAGATTTATTACGTGGAGGTGCAGGATCACGATCTGATCTATTATACGGCAGCGGGGAAGTTTCGTTCGAAGGGCACGATGAACGAGGTCGAGGATGCGGTTCACAGCGATACATTTTTCCGGTGCAACCGCTGTTATCTCGTCAATCTGGAACATGTGGAGAATTTCCAGAACGGCATAGCGACCGTGGGCGGAGTCCCCGTGCTGGTCAGCCGTTCCAGAAAGAAAGCGTTTCTGGATGTGCTCAACGATTACATGAACGAGGTGGGAAAATAAGATGAATACGATGAACCTGGCGGATACGCCGGGATACTATTACGCAATCGCATACTGGCTGTCGGCCCTGCTGATTGTGATGCAGAATAAAAAGCGCATAAAGAGCCGGGGCTGGTGGGGCGTTCAGCTTTGCTTCCTGATCGCCATCACGGTTCTCATGACGGTGACGGCAAATCCGGACAGAATTTTCTTCCTGCCGATCATGGCCTTATGCATTTTTATACTGTTCCTCCAAATCTATACGTGTGCGGATTTTACGCCGACAGTAGCCGGATATTACTGTGCGCGGGCATTTATCTGCGGGGAGTTTACGGCTTCCCTGGGCTGGCAGATTTACTTCTATTCGGTGGCGGGGCTGCATTTGAAGCGTTCCTATCTTACCAGCCTCCTTCTGATTGCTGTGGTCTATGCCGTGGTATTTGCCGTGTTCTGGTTCCTGGATACGAAGCAGTCCTCGGATGAGGTGGAGATACGGATTACACGCAGGGAGTGTTTTTCCGCAATCATTCTCAGCGCAGGAATCTATCTGATGAGCAATTTAAGCTATGTCTATGACAACACGCCGTTCAGCAGCCGTTTCCTGTCGGAGATCTATATTATCCGGACATTTGTGGATTTAGGAGGGGTGGCCGTCCTCTACGCATACCATCTCCAGGTGAAGGAGCTTCAGATGAAATTTGAGGTTGACGCACTGCAGAAAATGCTGCAGATGCAGTATGCGAACTATCAGATCTCCCAGGAAAGCATCGATATGGTGAATCAGAAATACCACGATTTAAAGCACCAGATCGCGGTGCTGCGAAGCGAAGTGCGCTCCGAGGAGAAGACGGACTGCCTGGACAGAATGGAGCGGGAGATCAAGATCTATGAGACTCAGAATAAGACGGGAAATGAGGTACTGGATGCGATTCTTACAAGTAAAAGCATCTACTGCCAGGGGCAGAATATCAGTCTTACCTGCGTGGCCGATGGCAGGGCGCTGCATTTCATGGATACCATCGATATCAGCAGCCTGTTCGGCAATGCGCTGGATAATGCCATTGAGAGCGTCAGACAGATTCCGGAGGAAGAGAGCGAGAAGAGGCTGATTCATTTATCGGTGGTGAAACAGAAAGGGTTTGTCCGAATCCGCGTGGAAAATTACTGTAAAAAAGAGCCGGTGCTCAAGGACGGAATGCCGGTCACGACGAAGAAGGACACACGGTTTCACGGGTATGGCTTGAAGAGCATTCAGAGCACGGCCAGAAAATATGGGGGATCGGTGACGGCCTCGGTGAAGAACCATTGGTTTGAGCTGAGGGTATTGCTGCCTGAGAAGGCGGAATAGGAGCGGGGGAGATTGTATGAGGGTGAGATGGAGCGGGGGAATGAACATGAGTATGAAAATAATCATGAAAATGATGGCGAAAATAATCATGAAAGTAAAAATGAAATTAAAGGTGGCGGGTGTTCTGGCCGTTGTACTGGCTTTTATGGCGGGCGGAACGAGGGAGGACGGAATACACGCGGAAGCGGGAGCAGGAGCGGGAATGGGAATGGCGTCTGAGACGGTGGGAAGTGAGGGAGATGGGGAATGCCAGGAGGAGGGGGAGAATGGTGGAAGTAGTGTAAGCAATACAGATAATACAAACAACACAGATAATACAAACGACACAGATAATTCAAGCAGCACTAAATCCTCGGATGAACCAGAAAAAAACACAGACAACGTCAAAAACAATGGCACTTACATAGAAGATGCATCTGAAACAGTGGCAGTGTCAGAATCAACCGGGCAGAATTCTGCGTTATCATCAACAAATATTATCGCACCGGCTGTCTGCAAGGCGTATTACAGGGCCGGTCAGGTTCGCCTGATTGCGCATATTGTTCCAGGAGACCACGGAACGAATACGAAAAAGCTGACTGTAAATATTTTTTGCAGAAATCTCGATTTTAAGCATGCGTGGAATCTGTTAATGGAAGCAGATATGTACTATCAGCCTGATATTCAGGAATATACGCTAAACGGTACAGATGGCGGGGGAAATATGAAAACGTACGTCCTGCGATTCACTGCTGATAATGCGTTTACACTGGAAGGAGAGGGCGCGGAAACGGGTGATTACTGTGACTGGATCACGTGGAATAATCAGCTGATACTGCCGGATTCGTTAGGAAGGCTTTTGAATGAGACGGATCTGGCCGGATTGGATCAGAAAACGCTCAGGCTGCTTCGGAACCAGTTTTATGCTACGTATGGACGAAAATTTCAGGATGATGAACTGAAGACCTATTTTGAAGGGACAGACTGGTACCGGGGGCTTGTGGAGCCGGAGGATTTTGACGAGGAGGCGCTTACCATTCTGGAAAAAAAGAATCTGGAGTTTGTGAAGAATGCGGAAGCGCATTTTGATGAGAAGAAGGTACAGGAGTATCGCGAGGCCTATAACCAGCTTCCAACGGCTCCCTACTTGAAGCTGCTTCCCTATACGCAGGTGATCGGTATGAAATTTGGTCAGAATGCAGTGGATAAAGGGATCTATTACTGTGTGCAGGGAACCATCTCTCTTCCTGTTACCATTTCAGAGGAACAACACAGGAAAATGGAACTGGGAGAACGCGTTGAGGTGACTGTCAATACGCTGACCCGAGAGACTGCATTTTTGGAGAAGCTGAATGAAGGTTCATATTTTAACTATCAGATAGCCTTGCAGACCGGATCTCAGGGTTCAGGGTCTGAACTTATCCGTGTGCATCTGGATGAGGGGGCTTATGACGGCGGCTATACGGTGTCACAAAATATGTTGGGTATGATAATGAAACCTGTATATAAAGGGGATATCTATGTGCTGAAGGGAGCTGATACGGGAACCGGCTATCAGTTTGACGATCTGGCAGATGGAACCGGAACCTGTCAGAAGATTGAATTTCATGGGAACAGCAGTGCTGAGTATGAGGGCAATCGCCTGATCAGAGATCAGAAAGGATATGTAAAAGGAATTTATTACTTTAAGAATTAAGATGACGCTCCATCATTTAGAGCCACTATAGCGCTGCACAATGAATTCGATGAGACGAACTTCTGCGCAAAGTAAATGCGGGAAAAGTAAATGCAGGGAAAGAGGCAGATATTGAGCAGTTATCTCCAATGTACTGCATATCATGCCTCATCTTAAAAAAGCGCTGGCAGAAATCAGCCGGGTGCTGAAGCCTGGCGCCGCTCTGTTTTGTGGCAGGCCGGGGAAAAGGGGGCCGTGTTACCGCACCAGCAGGAGATTGACTCTTGGCCCGATGGTACAGTTTAGACGGCGGGCGATCATCCCCACAAGGACAGCGGCCACAATGGTCCCTTCCCTCACTCCGGCCAGTTCCCTGTAAAGGACGATGCCAATGATGGCGGCGGCAACGGTGATTGAGGTATCGAAAGCCACCTTGGTTCTGCCGAAGTCAGTATGGAATGTCCTGGAAATGGCATTGACGAAGCATTCGCCAGGCAGCATGACCACGCCTGCGGCCATTTCCATAAATACTCCGAACCCCAGAATGGCACAACCCAGCAGCAGGCATATGACCTTGGCCGGGTAAGCAGCAGGTGAAAGGAATCCCAACAGTTCCATGGTCATGTCAATGAACCAGGAAAACAGAAAGGATACGGGAATCTGCAGCAGATACTGGCGGGGAAAATCTTTGCGCAGCAGAATCATCTGAATCAGGATCAGCACAATACTCATATACAGGGTAAACATACCCAGGGTAGGGGAAAAGCCAAGACTTAACGTATAGGGGACACTGGATATTGGCGAAGTCCCTAAAGCGGCCTTGGTTATAAAACTGACGCCGAACGAGTTAATAAAAAGTCCGGCGAGAAAAAACAGATATCGTTTGCACCATTCTCTGCGGGTCATTGCAGTACCTCCAAATCAGTCATATTGCGGCATAGGGCCGTCAGTGTTTCTTTGAGCGCTTCCGTCTGGGAAACGCTCAGTCCGCCGCAGATTTCTTCTTCGCATTTTTGAAAAACTTCCATTACCTCCCGCTGCTTTTTCCAGCCAAGCGGTGTTAAATAGACGTGAAAGGAGCGGCGGTCACCGCCTTCGGTTCGGCGTTCAATCAGCTGCTTTTCCTCCATACGGGTAAGAAGACCGGTCAGCGTGGCCGGATCGATCTGACAGCCCTGAGCGATCCGGCGCTGCACACTTCCGTCATGAAGCCCGAGATAGTCCAGAATCTTCGGCTGCCCGGGCCCCAAATCGCTGAGCCCGCTGAATACCTTTTTTTGAAATAGTGAATGGGTTGCCATCAGTAAATAGTGAAGACTTTTATCCATAAGACCTCCTTATGATTTATTCAGATAAAATAGTTTGCATGTGAAATGTTTGTATACAAACTATTGAGAGCCAGATATTAGTCTACCACAAATATCGGAATTGTCAAGAATGGCTTGTGAGGAGTTTAATAGGGCACATGAAAAAGCGACCGGTTATACGGCCG
>OBVC01000688.1_pt1 | contig 13284 bp, 10 predicted proteins | sample 1494991 | NCBI WGS metagenome assembly OBVC01 (sample SAMEA2579955, study PRJEB22360) | human gut metagenome
ATACACAGATTCGAATCCCCCTATAATCATTAAAATAGGCCGGTACCTCCTGCATGCTTCGGTATATGCCGTTTCTTTAATGAACGCCCTGCTCCTGTTTTCTATGCTTTTCCTTTCTATGTTATCAAAAGATACAAAAAAATGAAATGCCTGTATCATTCCATTTTTTGTATGATAAACTCCTGAAAAGCTCTCAGCTCAATGCAGGATGCCTGCAACACATGCACACTGCAATTTTGTTTCTGAAGGCTCTGTACCAAAGCAGAGCCGCCATCACTATCCTTACGGTAATGACTTCCCCGCAGCATGTACATGGGAAGAATTGCCACGCTTTCCTCTCTCCAAGGCAGTATGCAATCCATTGTCTGCTTTTCATGAACGGCATGGAAATGGACATCCTCTTTCATAAGTCCCTGCAGCAGTTCACTGAATGCTCCGTCTACACACGAATGATAGATAACAAGCAGATTGGCACAGCCGCTTTCCCTGCGTACCTCCTGCAGACATTGCCAAACCTCTGAGCGCTCTTGAAACATAAGCGGCTTTACCCGTACATTCTCACTCTTTATGGAAAGAAGACGGCTGTAATAGCGGCCGTTTTGAAACAGCATCGGCACCAGGGTGACCGGAATATGCAGGGACTTAACGATTTGCAGCCATTGCGCAACCGGCTGTGCCGATGTATCACTGACACCTTCGAAGAGAAATGCCGCTGCAGCTACAAGATTTGTTTTCCTGTGCTCTATGGCGGCACAAAAGTTCTCCAGTTCCTGAGACACATCCTCCTTCACTCCATGAAAGCATACCAGCTGCAGGCCTTTCCCCTGCAGGGCCTGCTCTATACAATACAGATCACGCTGAGACAGTCTTACCAGACGGGAAAGCAGCTGCGGGCGTTCCTCCTTCTGGATATGCTGCAGGATATATTGACGCAGCTTGCGCAGCATGGCGATACGGGAAGCATAGTTCTTTTTCACAACAGCATTCATTTCCTTCAGCATCTGACGGGCAAGCAGCGGACTTGCCCCTTTTGTCCCTGCCGCAAGCACATACTCCGCTGTTTCCTCCACAGCCAGGGCATGCATGCTGGCACCGCAATTCTGCCGGACACTCATTGCAAAGATACCTGCCTGCTTGGCATCCTCGCATATCTGCCTATTGCTGATCAAATCATCACAGCAGGCAAGGACCAGCATCTTCCCCTGCAGCTGCTGCGGGCGATAGGAATCGGTTATGCACGGATAAGCAGCCCCTTGAAAGCATGCATCAAACTGCTTTGCGATAACGACAAGCTCTGCCCCCTCCTGCTCCAGCTGACAGCACTTGCGATAGGCGATGCGACCTCCTCCGATGACCAGAACCGCTACACCCTGCAGCGACAGCTGTACACACAGACTCATATAAGCTGTTTTAATGCTTCTCGCATAATCTGCAGGGTATGATCCAGTTCTTCATACGTATGGGCAGTAGAAAGAAACATTGCTTCATATGGCGATGGTGCAATCAAAATGCCATGATCATAGAGATAGCGGAAATAGCGCTCGAACAATGTCACATCGCAGGTCTGCACATCCGTAAAGCTGTGAATGCTCTGTCGGGTAAAAAACAGGGTCAGCAAACTTCCCGCCTGATGAAGCTGATACGGCAGCTTCATCTCCTGTAGAATTGTCTGCATACCTTCCTTCAAATACGCCCCCTTCTCCTCAAGCTCAGTATAAGTTTCGGGATGCTCCTTCAGATATCGCAAAAGACGGCAGCCCAGGTGCATCGCCAGCGGATTACCGGATAGCGTACCTGCCTGATACACCGGTCCGCTGGGACTTACCGATTGCATAATGTCCGCTCTGCCGCCATACGCACCAACCGGAAGTCCGGCTCCGATGATTTTTCCGAAGCAGGCCATATCCGGTACGATTCCATACAGCTCTGCAGCTCCGCCATACCGTACACGAAAGCCGCTGATCACCTCATCAAAAATCAATACGATGCCATGTACGTCACATAGTCTGCGCAATCCCTGAAGAAATTGAGGTTCTGCTTTCACCACACCCATATTTCCTGCAATCGGCTCCAGTATAACTGCGGCAATCTGCTGTTCATTCGCTTTGATTACTGCCTCCACATTCTCCAGATCATTGTAGCTGCATACAAGGGTATGCTTTACAACATCCGCCGGAACACCGGGGCTGGTAGGCGTTGCGAATGTCAATGCTCCGGAACCGCTTTTCACCAGCAGGCCATCACTGTGTCCGTGATAACAGCCTTCAAATTTGATTATTTTATCTCTTCCTGTAAAGCCGCGGGCAGTCCGTATGGCAGACATGGTTGCTTCTGTGCCGGAATTCACCATACGTACCATGGCAAGACCGGGATAGGCATCCGTGATCAGCCGGGCAAGCTCCACCTCCTGCGCTGTGCAAAGGCCGAAGCTGATGCCCTTTTGAATAACCTCCTCCAGATGCCCGCTAAGCAGCGGATGGGCATGTCCCAGAATCATCGGTCCCCAGGAACCGATATAATCCAGATAGGTGTTGCCATCCACATCCACGATATGGGATCCATAGGCATGATCCGCAAACAGACAATCCGCATGGGCGCTGGAAAAGGAGCGTACCGGTGAATTCACACCCCCGGGCATCAGCGCACAGGCCTCATGAAACAGGGCAAGACTCGATGTATGCTTCATATCACTGCACCCCCTCATCAATTTTACGGGCGAGATACAAAGCAAAATAGGTGATGATCAAATCGGCACCTGCGCGCTTCATTGCCAGAATGCTTTCAAAGATTGCTTCCTCGCGAACCAGGCCCTGATCCACCGCCATTTTCAGCATGGCATATTCTCCGCTGACATTATAAACTGCCAGCGGCAGGGAGAACTGCTCCTTCGCTTCTCTGACAATATCCAGATAGGCAAGCGCCGGCTTCACCATCAAAACATCAGCGCCCTCATCCACATCCGCCTGCAGCTCCCGCAATGCCTCTTCCCTGTTTGCATAATCCATCTGATAGCCCTTTCGATCCCCAAAGCTCGGTGCAGAATTGGCAGCAGCTCGAAACGGTCCGTAGAAGCTGGAGGCATACTTTGCGCTATAGCCCATAATGGCAACATTCTGAAAGCCTGCACTGTCCAGTGTCTGTCGAATGGATGCTATATGACCATCCATCATATCACTTGGCGCAACCATATCGATGCCTGCCTGTGCATAGCTGAGTGCAATGCGGTTCAGATAGGACAGCGTTTCATCATTCATCACATCTCCCTCGGCATTGAGAATGCCGCAATGACCGTGGTCGGTATATTCACACATGCACACATCCCCAATCACATAGATTTCCGGTGCATACGACTTGATAAAGCGAATCGCCCTCTGTACGATACCATCCTGTGCATACGCCTGAGTGCCACAGGCATCCTTATGATTCGGAATACCGAACAGGATACAGGACAGAACCTGCGCTCCTCTCATTTCATCCAGAGCCTCACACAGACGATCAATGGAATAATGATAAACCCCGGGCAGTGTTTCAATTTCCCGGCATATATTTTCGCCTTCCACAACAAACAGTGGATATATCAAATCTCTTTTCGTCAGTACCGTTTCCTTCATCATGGAACGGATAACCTGGTTTTTTCGCAGTCTTCTTCCTCTATACATGTGCTTCCTCCTCTATGATACAGGTGCCGAACAGCCCTTTATCCGCTTTCGGCAGCTCGATAATATGTTGACAGCCATAGCTGCGTAATGCTCTTGTAGTATGTGCTCCCATGGAATAGACCTTCAGCTCAGTAACATCCTGACACTCCATGAGCCTTCCAAGACAGGCATGCACATGGAAGCTGCATGTGAACAGCGCTCCGTCATAAACGTGCTGCGGCAGGTCAAAGGGCAGCTCTTGCACCGTATAGGCCTTGCAAAGTGATACATGTGCATGCTCCTGCAGCTGCTCAAACAGCACACGATTATCATTGTCCGCCTTCACAAGCACGAGACGGTCATTTTTTGAAATATGCTTTTGCAGCTCCAGTGCCAGATGCTCGCTGTCCTCCTGCTGCGGCTGTATGTCCGCCTGTATGCCATAGCGGGCCAGCACCTGCCTGCTTTTCTCACCCACCACGGCGATTTTAACAGTAGAAAGCTGACGTACATCCTGTCTGCGCTGCACCAGCTGTGTAAAGAAAATCTCAATGGCATTGCGGCTTGAAAATACAAGAATATCTGTTTCCTGCAGATTGACATCATCCAAAAGAGCTGGGTTTGCACAAATCCTTCCTGTTGTTATGCAATCAACGGCAGCACCCAAATCCTGCAGCTCAAGCTGCAGCTCTCGCTTCGCATCGGCAAACTGAGGAAGCAGGTAGCGTTTTTGAAACAAGGGACGCCGTTTCATGAAATTCAATTCCTCCTGCAAATTGATTACCCCGCCTATAACAATCAGTGCGGGAGAAACAATTGCGGAAAGATCTCTGTCTTCGATATCCTTTAGCGTTGCCGTCACCATCGTCTGTGTCGCACGGCCGGCATTGCTGACAAGTGCAATCGGTGTATTTGGATTACGCCCTGCCTGCATAAGTCCGGATACGATTGCGGACAGCTGTTGCAGCCCCATATAGAAAATCAGCGTATCCCGGGTATGTGCCATGCCTGCGTAATCAAGGTCGCTCATGGTGCCCGCTTTGCCATGTGCACTCATCAGGCGGGCACCACTGGCATAATCGCGATGCGTAATCGGAATACCGGCAAATGCCAGACCGCCGATTCCGCTGGATATTCCGGGTATGATTTCAAACGGTACATGGGCCTGCGCCAATGCCTGTGCTTCTTCCCCGACACGACCGAACACACAGGGGTCCCCTCCCTTGAGCCGTACAACCGTATCAAACCGGGCCGCCTTCTCAATCATCAGACGCTGAATCTCCTCCTGTGCCATGGCATGCTTCCCTGCCTTTTTGCCAACATAAATGCAGTCACAGTGCTTTGGTGCAAATGTCAGGATTTCAGGATCCAGCAGACGATCATACAAAATGCAGTCCGCTTTTTGAATCATCCGCATCGCACGCAGTGTCAGCAGCTCCCAAGTGCCGCAGCCGGCTCCGGTAAGATAAATCATAGACCTTCCTCCACTTTTTTCCGTAGGCGCTGCGCCGCTTCAATGGCCATCGCCTGTGCCTGTGCTCTTGGTCCGCTCACATGCAGATCAAACAGCCTGGCTCCATCCTCACTGCCATAGACCGCAAACAGCTCTGCATCAGCCTCATGTAGTATGCATCTGGCGCCCAGCGGTGTATGACAGCCACCGTTGAGCTCCTGTAGAAAGGCACGCTCGGCACAGACCTCCTCATCCACACGCTTTGTACACAGTGCATTGACAAGCTCCACAAGGTCATTCCTCTTTTTGTGCACCTCTATGGCAATCGCCCCCTGTGCAACCGCCGGTACCATGATATGCTCTGGCAGGGTTTGAGTTATATACTGTGCAAGCTGCAGCCGCTTTAATCCGGCAGCTGCCAGAACGATACCATCCAGCTGCTGATCCTCCAGCTTTTTCAGCCGTGTTTCGATATTTCCGCGTATGCCGACGATTTCCAAATCCTCACGCTGCCGCAAAAGCTGAAACCTGCGTCGCTTGCTTCCTGTTGCGATGCGGGCATGCAGGGGCAGTGACTCCAGAGATGTTGCATTACGCAGTACGAGGACATCGCGTGCATCCTCTCGTAAAAGCGTTTCGGTAAAGCACAGACGCTCATCCAGCACCGAAGGCATATCCTTCATGCTGTGTACAGCAAGATCAATCGTATGCTCCAGCAGCTGCTGCTCTATTTCCTTTACAAAGATTCCCTTATCCTTCATCTGGTCCAATGCCACATGCTGGATACGGTCCCCCTTTGTGGTAATCACACAGATTTCAAAGCTATGCTGGGGATACGCCTTTTCCAGCAGTGCCTTTACCTCGTTGCATTGAGCCAGCGCCAGCGCACTTCCTCTGGTTCCCATTCGTATATGCATGATCAGTCTCCTTTCAGCATCGTTTCCAGCAGCCGCGCATACAGCTGCTGATCCTGCCCCTTCGCTTTTTTCAAGGCCAGCATCGGCTCCTTGACCATTCGCAGAAAGGAGGTGTGCAAAACCTTTTTCAGCACCTGCTGCTCATGCGGGCTGAGCTGCAGCCTTGTTTGGAGCAGGGCATAGGTATCAGCAGCCATCTGCTCACTACGCTGCTGCAGAGACTGAATCAGATGATCCACCTCCTGTGAATGCAGGCTGGCATACGCTTCCTGTGCCGCAGTCTCCAGCATGGCGTGAGCCTTCTGCAGCAGGGCTCTTCGCTGCTCCAGCTGCTCATCGGCCTCCCGCTGTAAATGATCGATATCAATCACCACACGCCCCCTTTGTGCCAGCTGCGGATCGATATCTCTTGGCATCGCCAAGTCCACATACAGCTGTTTTCGATCAATCGGCGGCATGTCCTCCCTGCGCAGAATCCGATGCGGGGAGGCTGTCATGGAACAGATCACATCACAGTATGGAAGAACCTCATAGCGCTTCGAAAAGGGAATGTATTCCATAGCAGCTGACATCACCTGCCGGGCCTTGTATCGGCTGGGGGGGGGCCCCCAACAAAACGGCGACGCCCCCTCAAATGGCCGGCTGCGGCTGCACACATACAATGCGGACAGCTCCTCTTCCTGCAGGTACTGCAGCATCAGTGCAGCCATTTCTCCACTCCCGATAACCAGAACACTCGCATTGCGCAAAGACATGGCATTGCGGATATTTTTCACAGCCAGATAGGCAATTGATATCGGATGCTCACTGATTTTATATGCTGTTTTCAGCTGTTTAACCGCCGCAAAGCAGCTTTGAAACATGCGATGCAGCTGTTTTCCACACGCCTGACACTGATTGGCCATTTGATAGCAGCTCTGTACCTGCCCCAGAATCTGATCCTCGCCAAGCACCATGGAATGATATCCGGCAGCAACCTCAAACAGATAACAGGCAGCAGTCACGCCTGTTTTCAAAAACAGCGGAACAGCCTTTCCGGCAGCCGCCAGAAACAGCTTCCTTATCTGATCCAGCTGTTCCTCCTTTTCATATATGAAATACAGCTCGCTGCGGTTGCAGGTGGATAGAATCACAGCCTGTGTGATATCCACATCCAGCAATTGATTATACAGCTCCATTTTCTGTGTATCGGAAAATGCAGTACAATCTCTCACATCCGCATCGGCTTCCTTATAAGACACACCGTATATCCCGAACTCCATGCCTTCACCTCTTCCTAAAAATCCAACCAGATATATTATAAAGGCTGTAGGATGCAGATACAAGCAGGCAGGATAGAAACCGTATAAGAATTCCTTATACCCCTATAACACAGAACAATTTGTCGATGTGCCAAATTCGTGCTACTATGATACATGAGTGCAATTTTAACAAGGAGGAATTTATGAACGACGATCTGAGAGAAGAGCTGCGTTCGGAAATCGAGGATTTCCGTACACAGACCAAACGGTTTCTGGACAAGGAACTGAATGTAAAGGAATTTAAAGGCTATTCCGGAGGCTTTGGAAGCTATGCCCAGCGGGGTGCCACCAGCTTCATGCTGCGGCTTCGTATGAATCAGGGGGTCATGACAAAGGACAAGCTGAAATTCATATGTGATACCTGTAAGGAGCATGGGGTAAGCAGAGCGCATTTTACGACCTGCCAGACGATCCAGCTGCATGATTTAAGCGGTATGGAGATTCCCAGTATCATGTCAAATGCTCTGGATCACGGCATTGTCTGCCGTGGGGGCGGCGGTGATTTCCCGCGTAATGTCATGTGTTCCCCACTGAGCGGTGTGGATCCGCAGGAGGCTTTCGATGTCCTTCCCTATGCGGCGCGTGTCGGCGAATACCTGCTGTCCATCGTAAACAAGTACACCCTGCCACGCAAGCTGAAGGTTGCGTTTACAAACTCTTCGCGCAACGAGGCACATGCGACCTTCCGTGATCTGGGCTTTGTTGCCAATCCGGATCATACCTTTGATGTATATTGTGCAGGAGGACTTGGTAACAATCCGCGCATGGGTGTACGTGTGGGTGAGCATGTCGCACCGGAAACAATTCTATATTATGTATCCACGATGGTATTGATGTTCATGGAATTTGGGAATTATGAAAACCGCGCCAAGGCAAGAACCCGTTATATGCAGGAAACGCTTGGCAGTGAGGGCTTTGTGGATGCTTATCGTGAGCGTCTAAAACGCGCTTTGCAGGGACAAAGCCTTACCATAGCTGTCCGTGAGGAGGCAATCACGAAAACAGGTGATGCACAAGTGCTGAGCGATCGCAGAGTCTTTGCCCAGAAGCAGCATGGGCTGTATGCTGTCTATTATCACCCGATCGGCGGCAGTCTGACACCGCAGAAGCTGCAGGAAATCTATGACTGCATTCGGGATATGGAAGCTGTAGAGCTGCGTCTGACTCCCCAGCAGGGTGTTTACATCATCAACTGTACCGCTGCCGAGGCCAAATGTGTACTGGCTGTCACAGGGGATGGTGCCCGCAATACCTTTGAAGAAAGTACGGCGTGTATCGGAGCCTCCACATGTCAGGTGGGGCTGCGCGATTCCCAGGGTGTGCTGAAGGATGTCATCCTCTATCTCAGAGAAAAAAATTATGCAGATCATGTATTGCCGAAAATATTTATTTCCGGATGTCCAAGCTCCTGCGGAACCAATCAGATTGGACAGCTGGGCTTTCAGGGAACGGTAAAGGTCATTGACCGCAAGCCGTATCCGGCCTTCACCCTCAGTGTATCCGGCAGTGATTCTTTGTATCACGAACGCTTTGGAAATGTTGCCGGTGTTGTTCTGGAAGAGGACATGTGTCTGTTTTTAGCGGCCATTGCCGATGCCGTAACCGCAGCCGGTATGGATTTCAACACCTGGCTGGAAAAAGAAAAAGAACAGCTGGATGCCATTCTGAATACATATTTAAAATAAGAATCCGACAGTATGGAAATGCTTAGCTTCATCCTGAGTATTTCTGTCACCACTGTCTGTAGGGTGCAGGTTCATCTGCACCTTTTCTTTTTCGCTTCCGCACTCTCTTTGATATATGATGCATAGAAGCCCCTGTCAATCCGATTCTTTCGGTAACAGACCCGCACAGGCAGCCATATACCGGAGCCATTTCGGATAATAGGGATACTTCGGGTGTATGCCATCATACTCATAGACCTCATCCTCCCATTCCATCAGCGAGCTGTTATCGATAAAGGTGAGCTGAAGCGCATCGCACATGTCCTTAAGCGCCCGGTTATAGCTATGATACCTGTGCTCCCCGCCATTGCGCTGCATGACATCTCTTCTCAACGGAAGAATGGAATTTATATAAACTGCCGTCTGTGGCAAAGCACTCTGCAGCATCTGTATCTGTCTTCGGTAGCAGGCAATAAAGGCATTGAGATCTTTCCCGGAACGGAGCATATCATTTTTTCCATATTCCATGAAAATCACCGAGGGCTGCATGGAAATAGCAAACAGCAAATCGCCCTGAATACTGTCGATGCAGCGGTTCCGCTTTGCCACAACATTATGTTTTCGAAGCAGGCGGAAATCCAGTATGGATTCTGCCAGTGAATCCCCCAGAATCACTGCTTCCTCATAGCAGGGCACCATCTCGTAAATCGGCTGTGTCTGCTTCTTTTTTGAAATCCGGTAGCGGCTTGTGTTTTGTCCATCTGCATCTGATTTTGTCATCATTCTATCCACCTCGGATTTCCATAATCCTTTATACACGATCCTTGCCCGTAGTAGTACCACTTATCATTATATGATGCATGTGTGATAATTTCAACAGTAAGAGCAACGAATTTCATCAGATGTATATGCGATGCGAACTCAGCCGGTGCTATATTTTTTCTATGTCTGTCATTATGAAAGCAAGGGCTGCCACAGCTAACCCGCAAAGCCTTTTCGCCTGCATATCAGGATGATATTTGTCCTATCGGCTGCTTTTCTGCTTGTTATATCGCACATGCTTTAACTGCAAAAATACCGCATTCATATCTTCTGCTTTTGCTTACTTCCGCTATCTGCAAAAAGGCAATGAGAAAAGGCAGTTACACGAAGCTCTGCTTCGATTGCCCCAGATTTCCTACAGATAAAAGAGGTATGCTTATGAGCTTTCTTTTATTTTTATCCGGTATACAGGCCTGCCCAAATAAAAAAACTTACCAGGCAATATCTTTCCTGATAAGTAGTAGTATGCTGCATTTCTCATGTATGCAAAGACCGTGACCGCAATATGACAGCGCCTTTAGCACCTCTTCATTTTCCAGCTGCCCGTTTCATTATGCAGCAGGGACTGCATAAGCTGTATCGCCCTGCGTCGTTCTCTGTTGCGCAGTGTTTGGCACAGACTTTTCATATCCTGCTGTGTCTGTTCATCGGCTTCATGTCCAAACAGCGTTCGGATCAGCATACTGCCGCTTACCGCTTCCTCGAGCTGCTCTGCGATATTGCAGATACACGGATTCTCATGATGCTTTATAATGAACAGAACCGATTCCGGTGACAACCTCTTTTTCTCCTGTATCTCCTTTGCAAGACCTTCCAGCTCCTTCCATGTACAGCGCTCCATACATACGGAAAGGGTTGCCTTGGCGAGGAGCTCTGTCAGCTCCAGCATACAGATGTAATAATCCAGCAGGGGATGCAGCTGTTCCTGCTGCTGAGAGGATATCTTCTGCTGTGAAGAATATACAATGCGGCTGCCCAGTCCGTTGCGTGTTTCCACAAGCTGCAGATCATTCAGAAACTTTATTGTCCTGCGTATCGTGCGCAGGGATACCGCATAACGCTCGCTTAGCTGCTCCAGGTTCAGCAGATGACCATCCGGATAGCGGTTTTCCGCAATATCCTTTACGATGCTTCCCGCCGTCTTCATATACAGAAAGGACACCTCACGCCCCGTATACCATTCAAATTCAATTCCCTCTTGCGGATGGATTCCCTTACAGATCCGCTCCAGATAACGCATGCTGTCCTTTTTTGTAGTCTCGCAGAAATAGCGTATCGTCTTTTTCATCATGAATGGATTATTCTGCATGACAACGAGCAGAATCTTGGCAAGTGTTTCACTGAGCTTCACCTTATTATCCGCAAGCGCTTCCTCGGAATTCTCCTTCTTCGCATAGGGCAGATACAGAAAATCAAGAAGCTGCTTTGTCAAATCCAGAAGATAGGCGTTTCCAAGAAAGCCTAAAACCTTCAGATACAGCTGCTGCAGAGCCTCGTTCAGCTCATACAGGGTATGCTCCTTCTGCGTCAGCTGACGAATCCCGAACTGCAGCTCCTCCAAATGCTGTGCATCGGCGTGCTGTAAGGCTGCATGGATTGCTGTCGGCATTAACATCCCCAGAGCATCATACACATGAGCAACTCCATCCCGTGAACAGGCCATGCGATACAGAAAATACCGATTCTTCTCGAGATGATGTATATCCAGACTTACCCGGGCACAGCTCCCCTTTTCCCGCTGCAGTGCCCCATCCTTCTCCAGCAGTGCTAGAGCTGCGCGAATCGTATTTCTTCCGACTCCGAACTGCTCACACAGTGCCTGCAAAGAAGGCAGCTTTGTACCATAGGGGTAGGTTCCTTTATAAATATCCTGCAGAAGCTGACGACTGATCTGCCGATATAATGTTGCTTCCTGTTCCATGCGATCACCCTCCAACAGCTACAGTATACCGCACCTGCCGCTGTTTGGGTACTCTTTTTTACTTCACTTCTTTTTTCAGTATCTCATTGAGGGAATCATCACTGAAAAAGGTATTTGCATTATATAGAAACAGAATTTCCTGTATTCCCTGCTCTTCGATCAGCTTGTCCAGATCATCATAGTAATAACGCGGATCAACAACGGTGATGCTTTTGTAATACGGTATCAGAAACGGCAGAAAGCAGTTGGCGTAGGAATCCTTGATAACGAGCAGCCGTTTGCCACTCTGCGCTGTATCCAGCTGCATCAGACCATGATTGCCGCCAAAGAATACATCATACGGATTTGCGGATGCCGCCTTGTCCCGTTCAAATACAGTCGCAGTCCTTCGCTGCTCCTGTACATAGGTGACCACAAGCTCCTGTGATTTCTCTGGCACATAAATATCCACATGATCTTTTTTACCGCGATAATAGCCGCTGGCATTTGCCAGTGTACCGTAAAACTGATCGTTTACCGTATATACCTCATAGTCTGTTTTTCTCTTCTTCTTTTCCGCTGCACACCATGCATCAAAGGCAACGGCTGCCCCCCGCGTCGTCCAGTGATGATCACTGGCATAATACAGCACCTCACCCCGGTGCTGCCAAAGCGGTGCTGCTGCATCGATCCAGGTAATGGCAGCCGGCAGCTTTTTATGAAAATCCTTTAACGTTTCCAGCTGGTCCTCCCCCTGCTCGTACATTGGCAGCTTCTCTTTCCAGATTGCCGACTTATTGGGGATAAGCAGCATGGACAGCTTCTTATCCCCATGCCGCTTTGCGAATGACCGCAGCTGCCCTGCTTTGGTCTGAAGCCGTTCTTGATTTGGTTTTTCCTGCTTTTGAAACAGAATACCGTCCTGGCCGATAATAACATCCTGCAGCTCTCGCTTCCCAAGTATATAATTCAGGTTGGCGTGAAGCTGTACAAGTGCAAAGCGCTGATCAAACTGATCCCGGAGCCATGCTTCACTCTCCTTCTGAAAGCTGCCATGGAATACGGCTGCCATATCCGCAGCGGGGCGCTGCTGTAAAACACGGTTTTCCTTTTCTGAAAAGGCAAGGTCCCGATGTCCAAGATGCAGCAGGATAAAGCCGATCATACAAAGCAGCATCGTCGAGATGACACCATAGCTGCGAAGAGCATTCCTGATTTTCATAGCGATACCTCCTTAAAACTGCACATACAGAAATGACTGGTATCCTGCAGACATCAGACAGGACAGCAGAATGACAAGCACGACAATGGTCAGCACCGGCTTCAAAAACCACTGCTGCTCACGCAGGGCATACATGAGATTACTGCTTACTACAAGCGGAGCACGGGTGGAGAACACCGCTGCCGCACACAGCCAGAAGCCGTAATTCACAAGCAGGGAAAGTGTCTGCCTATCGACGACTCCATGGGTTGTCGTAAACAGCTGTCTGTAGTACACGACCGCCTGGGACAGTCCGTCACTGGCAAAGAGCACCCAGCCCAGCATCACCATAGCGAAGGTAAGCATCATGCGAGCAGCCGACGGCAGC
>OBVC01000694.1_pt1 | contig 13171 bp, 10 predicted proteins | sample 1494991 | NCBI WGS metagenome assembly OBVC01 (sample SAMEA2579955, study PRJEB22360) | human gut metagenome
CACCTGCGACGGGGCATTTTTCCGCAATAAGGTCACGGCTGTCATCGGAGGCGGCGATGTGGCTGTGGAGGATGCCATTTTCCTGGCGCGTATGTGCAGCAAGGTGTATCTGATTCACAGGAGAAATGAACTGCGGGCAGCCAAGAGCCTGCAGGAGAATCTGCTGTCCCTGGATAATGTGGAGGTAATATGGGACACAGTGGCCGACAGTATCAATGGGGATGGAATGGTAAAGAGTCTTTCCCTGACCAATGTAAAAAATGGACAGAAAAGAGAAGTGGATGTGCAGGGCGTATTTATCGCAGTGGGCATAACACCGGAGAGCAGGGCCTTTGAGGGTTTGGTGGATATGGACCACGGCTATATCAGGGCCGGGGAGGATACTGTGACATCGGCACCCGGTATCTTTGCGGCAGGGGACGTGAGGACCAAGCCGCTTCGTCAGATTATTACAGCTGCTGCGGACGGTGCAAACGCCATAACCAGTGTGGAGCGGTATCTGGTAGAGAATTAGGGGAGGCAGGCTACAGATGAATAACTGGAAGAAAGTAATCGTGCTCAGCGGTCTGTGCAGCTGCGCGCTTTCTGTGAACGCTATGGCGTCCACAAACCTGGAGACAGGATCTTCTCTGGCGGGTATTTCCGTTGCGCTGAATAATTATTATGCAGGGAATACAGAGCCGGAAAAGCAGCTGGCTTCATCCTATTCCAACATACAGAACAAATCAGCCCAGTCAAATACAGCCGCTGGTTCCGCCAGCGGCCAGGGCAGTCCGGCAGCGCGTCAGGAGACGCCGGTAAGGCAAAGACTGCCCAGGAGACCGCGTCCAAACCAAAGTCCTCGGCGTATGACAACATTGCCGTGTCCAAGATAAACGGCACGGTAAACATCCGTACAGAGGCCAATACCAGCAGCGGTGTCACCGGCAAGATTAACAATGATTGCGCGGCCACCATCCTGGACACGGTGGACGGAGAGGGCGGCAAATGGTACAAGATTCAGTCCGGTTCCGTTACCGGCTACATAAAAGCTGATTATTTTGTTACAGGACAGCAGGCAGAATCCAGGGCCAAGCAGGTGGGAACCACCTATGGCACCATAGTGGGCACCCCCAGCCTGCGTCTGAGACAAAGTCCTGACATGGAAGGAAAGACACTGACACTGCTGTCAGAGGGCGCCCATTATGTGGTTACGGGCGAGGAAGGTGATTTCCTGAAGGTGCAGGTGGATTCAGATTTGGAAGGATATGTGTTCAAGGAATATATGAAGACCAGCGTGGAGTTCAACAAGGCTGTATCGGTGGAAGAGGAGAAGGCCAAGGCGGCAGAGGAGGCCAAGCGCAAGGAAGATGCGGAAAAGGCCCTGCAGGCTCTGGAGGACGCGAAGAAGGCAGATGCGGCCAAGAAGACAACGGCAGCCACCACAAAGGCCGAGAAGACCACGGAGGCTCCTGCCACCACAGCTCCCAAGAAAGAGGAGACAAAGGGAACAGACGCCGTCACCACCATCGCGGCCAATCCTGAAAACGGCAAGGACAGCACGGTGGCAGCGCCCACAACGGCAAAAGCGCCTGAGACAGTGGACAGCAAGGGGCCGGGCTCACCTGGCGGAACCTCCACAGAGGTGGCCTCTGCTACCCGTAACGCAGTGGTGGCATACGCAAAACAGTTCCTGGGCAATCCCTATGTGTACGGCGGGACAAGCCTGACAAGCGGAGCTGACTGTTCCGGATTTACCCAGAGCGTATTTGCCCATTTCGGCATCAGTACGGGAAGAAGCTCCAGGGATCAGGCTGCCAGAGGAAAGTCCATACCAGTCAGTGATGCCAAGCCGGGAGATTTGCTGTTCTATGCCAGCGGCGATTACATTAACCATGTGGCCATCTACATCGGCGGCGGCCAGGTTATCCATGCCAGCAACCCCACCACGGGTATCTGCATCACGCCGGCAAATTACAGGACACCCTGTAAGGCTGTTACGTTTTTGGATTAAGAGATGACAGGTAAGAAATGACAAACATATGATGACAGACATATAATTATGAAACAGGGCTTCTGCGGATTCGTAGTGATTACGAATTTGCAGAAGCCTTTGCCGTTGTACCGCTGCATCCCGGATGTTAAGCATTTTTGGTGTATTCCTGAATGGAATCTGATGACAGAATCAGGTGGCGGCTGGCCAGCGTATACACTTTTTCAAAATCACAGGTAATGATGCAAACAGTATTTCCATTGTTGGCTATGCGCTGAAGTGCATTTTTTAATACATAAACCGTTTCATAGTCAATATACTTTTCAGGATTGACACAAAATATAATCTTTTTGCGAAGAAATTCATAGCGGTAAAGATACATGGCCAGCTTTTCCTTCTTGGGAAGATGGCGGCATGATGTCCTGGATGTGAAACCCTCGTTTTTATATTCCGCCAGAAAGGCCTGCTCCATATACTGCATCCGGGTCTGCTTTAATATGCCCATGGGCCCGGCAGCTTTTTTGTAATTGCTGATACAGATATTATCTCTGGTAGGGAGCGGTTCAAAGATACAGTCGTCCAATTCAAAACCCGCGTTAATCAGACTAGGACATCCCTCATGGCTGACCGTCTTGCCATAGACGGATATGGAACCGGATGCTGTCCTCTGGGGATGGAACATGGACTCCAGAAGCTGAGAAGATGCATTCCGGAATAAATCAAAAATAGTTACGATTTCTCCTTCATGCAGATGAAAGGAGATATTATACAAGGATCCATGGCAGAGCCCGTCTACGCGAAGGGATATCTCGCCCGAGGCCTGGGAGGGGATTTCGCGGTAAATTATGGGGCGGCTGTACAGCGTGGAAATATCCACTGTATTTCTTTTCTCATTGTAAATCCATTTAATGGTCCGGTGATCAGCCATAAAATATATGCGGTCGGAAAAGAGCTGGAGTTGGTTGATATCACAGGAGGTTATGAGGAAGGAAATGGCTTTGGTTCTCAGATACTGGAACATTCCGGAAAACTGAGGCGTCTGGAAAAAGGAAAGAGGGATGTCGTCCAGGATAATCAGCTTTGCTCCCAGAATGTAAGCCTTCAGGATTTCCACCAGATATTGTTCTGTCTTTGTCAGGCAGCATACTTTTTCCTGAGGTGATATGGACAGTCCCAGCTCATTCATCCAGTTCAGGGTTTCATGCAGTATCAGCTTTCTATGCACAAGATAAGTTCCGTATTTATGCCTTCGTATCACAAAAATATTCTCCGTGACAGAGAGAGAGGGAATCAGAGAACTGCTCCTTTGTATCAATGCAGTGTTGGAGGAGAGTACACGGTGTGATGCCGGGTTTTCCTCATAACAGAACTTTCCTGCGCAGGGGGATACCTGCCCGGAAAGAATTAGTGAAAGCAGAGTCTTGCCGGAATCATGCAGCCCCAAAAGCCCAAGGGACTCCCCCTTGTACTGGTACATGTCCAGGTGGTTGATGAGGAAGGAATGGTCTTTTTGGAAGCACAGGTCCTGTATGCGGTATAGTTCTTCAGGCATGGGCGTTTCCTCCTGACAAGGAAAAGTCATCTGACTGAATGGAAAGATAGGGAATGTGGATTTCCACATCTGTTCCCAGGGAAGGAGTGCTGGACACGTGGAGCCCGTAGGTTTCCCCGAATACCAGCTTCAGCCTCCGGTTGACATTCCACAGTGCGATGCCGGTGCTTTTTTTGCCGGATGCGGGAGAGACATGATATTCCTGGTTCAGGGACTGGTTGAGCTTCTGCAGTGTGGAGGAATCCATGCCCTTTCCATTGTCGGATATGCGTATATTGATGTGCTTTTTCGTAGACACTGCCTCTATGGTAATGATACCCTGGCCGGCTATGTCCGTAAATGCATGGACAATGCTGTTCTCCACTATGGGCTGCAGGGTTAGCTTTGGAAGCACCGCGTCCATAATGCTGTCCCAGGAATCCGGCAGGTTTACATTCAGAAGAAAACGGTTCCTGAACCGGTATTGCTGAATTTTCATGTAATTGTTGATGACGTTGATTTCGTCATTTAAGGTTGCGAAATCACTTTTTGTGCTGATGCTGTAGCGGAAAAAATTTGACAGGGAGTAGGTGATATCTGCTATTTCCGGCATTTCGTTTAATACGGCCTGGGCACGTATGCACTCCAGGGCGTTATACAAAAAATGAGGATTAATCTGGTTCTGAAGCGTCAGAAGCTCAGTCTGTTTTTTGAGAATTTCATTCTCGTAGTATCTGGCCCTGTCAATCATGGCTGCCCGTGTATGTTCTTCCAGGAGCTTCTGCAATTTTTTTTCTGTGAGAAATTTCATGTTTCGTCCCGCCTTATTCTTCTTATCAACTGTATATCTTGCGGTAATCCTTTGGGGTAATGCCCACGTATTTCTTGAAGAGCTTGCTGAAATAACGGGCATCCTGAAATCCTACCGAATATGAAATTTCATTGACGGACAGGTTAGAGTCCTTGAGCTTTGTTTTTGCATGTTCGATCCGGTATGAATTCAGGTAATCCACGAAGTTTTCACCTGTTTCCTTCTTGAAAATGTTGGAGAGATAGGCCGGGCTTAAGGAAACCAGCAGAGCCGCATCCTCCAGGCGTATGGAATCCGCATAGTGTTCCTCTATGTATCTGAGGACCGTGCGCACAGGGCGGGCATTTTGGGCCTGCACAGCCTTGTGTATATTCTCAAATATATAGGATACCGGTTCAGCCACAGCAGCTTTCAGGGCCTCCAGAGATAATGCATTGTCAATTGCGTAATGAATCTGGGTGGAAAGATAGTCCAGCGACAGATCCCCCTGTTCCAGGGAAATATCCATATGTATCAGCATCTGGCAGATATCCTGCATCATGGATATGACATCAAACAACGGAAAAAGATGCTTTGGTTTGAAAAACAGCTGGTTCAAGGTGGCCATGAAATCCGCAAAATGAACGGATTCCACGGCTTTTCTGAATTGATGGAGATATGCTTCCTTTTCTTCCAGTGACAGGTGGGGAACAGGCGCAGTCTTTTCCCAAAACAGGATTTGGCCGCATCCGGCCAGAATGCGGTAATACAATGCGTCTGTGGCATCCTTATAGGAACGGCTGAAGGAAGAAACCTCCGAGTAGGCAGCACCTGCCCCTATCGTGATTTTTAATCCTGCAAACATATCCAGAAGATTGTACGCTTTCTGGTAAAATTCCGTCAGGCAGGCTTGAAACCGGATGTCATCCATTACGGGATAATTTACGCCAAAGCAGATAGTGTTGTCCTCCACGCAGGAGAGTGTCTGGTAACAGAGATCCGCCAGGTCCTCATGGAACATGGAAATCAGTTTTTTATTCAGGGAACCCATGTGGTCAGGGTTATCTGCTCCCTGATTGTCAAAGTCCAGCTTGATGCAGAGGATGCGGAAAAGTCCGGGTTTGAAATCAATGCCATACTCTTCTGTCACATGCTCCAGCGTGATGGAGGAATCCTGTATTTCCCATATGATTCGTTTTAAAAAGAAGGATTTACCTGGGTGTTCGGTATGGACAGCACAAAGATCTTCACTGCCAGAGACAGGATGCTGCCGTAATTCCTCCAGAATTTTTTTAAGGGCCTGATTGAGTTCTGTTTCACTGATGGGCTTTAGGATATAATCATCCACAGCGTATTTCAGTGCATTATGGGCATATTCAAATTGTTTATAGCCGCTTACGATGATAAAACGGCAGGGGATATTAAGATACCTGGTCTGGCGAATCAGTTCGATGCCGTCCATAACAGGCATGCTTATATCAGTAATTACAATAGCAGGTCTGTGCTCCTGGATTTTCTGGAGTAGTTCCTGTCCGTTATGGGCAAAACCCGTAAACTCCAGGCCTAATTCTTCCCAACATATCATTTTTTTGATAAGTTCACATATCAGGTATTCGTCATCGGCAATCAGTACCTTCATTTTTTCAATAAGCACAGGAATCCTTCTTTCTCTCTTTGGTGTGTCAATAATATAGCACAATGAAAATTGGGTGTCAAATAAATGAAGGGTTAAAAGTGCACAAAAATAGTAGAATGAAGAGTGGAAAATAGAAATAATACACATATTCTAAAAATCGGTGCATTGTGAAAAAGCGAAAAGCACATTATGATAAGTTCCATCAGTAAACAAACGGAGGTATGAAAGGAGAAGGAGTATGAAGAAACAATTACTTGCATGTATTTTGGCGGCATCCATGATGGCAGGAACTCTGGCGGGATGTGGAGGTTCTGCCCAGGAACCGGGGACTACGGCAGCCCAGGATAAGTCCCGGGAGAGCGCTGCGGCAGACGGACAGGACAAAAAGAACCAGAAAGACGGTAACGGGGATATTACCCTTACCTTATGGCATATTGAAAATGATGCGAAGAGGCTGGAAGTGGTAAAACGCTGTATTGAACGGTTTGAGGCCAGCCACCCCAACGTTAAGGTGGAGCAGGTGCCTATGGAGAATGATCCGTATAAGACAAAGCTTACCACAGCCATGGCTGCCGGGGAGGAACCGGATATATTCATCTCCTGGGGCGGAGGATGGCTTCAGTCCTTTGTGGAAGAGGGCAAGGTTCTGGATATTGACCAGAATGTCAGGGAAATCTCAGATATCTATCATGAATCAGCCCTGTCTCTGTTTGAGATAGACGAGAAGTACTGGGCGGTGCCGTTCAGAGCCGGCGCGGCTCCTGTATACTACAACACAAAGATATATGAGGAATTAGGGCTTAAGGTTCCGGAGACAGTGGACGAGCTGGAGGCAAACTGCCAGGTATTAAAAGACAACGGTATCATCCCCTTTGCCCTGGGTAATTCCAGCCAGTGGCCGGGCGCCCTTACCTTTATCTGGCTGTCTCTGAGGGAAGGCGGTTCCCAGACATTCCTGGATGCGTTTAACAGGACAGGAAACGCCACCTTTGAGGATGAAAGCTTTATCAAAGCCGGACAGAGGATTCAGGACTGGGTTAAAAAGGGATATTACCCGGAAGGCGCTAACGGCATCAACTATGATACAGGCGGTTCCCGTATGCTGTTCTACAGCGGTCAGGCAGCCCATATCGTACAGACTAACAGCTTTGTTGCCAACTGCAAATCCGAGCAGCCTGATTTCTACGAGAACAACTTAGGATTATTCAATTATCCTGTGATTGAAGGCGGAAAGGGCAAGGCGGACGAGATTCTCGGCGGCGGCAACGGATATTCCATCGCTGCGTCCTGTGAGCATCCCCAGGAAGCCATGGAACTTGTAAAGGCCCTGACAGACCAGGAATATGCCCAGGATATGTCCGATACGGCGGGTATCCTTACCGGAATAAAGGGCGTGGACATTAAGGACAGCAAGCTGCAGCAGATGGAGGATCTTCTGGTAAATGCCTCCTACATGCAGAACTTCTATGACCAGTTCCTTCCTACAGAATTAGGGAATCTGCACAAGCAGACCACATATGATCTTTTTGGCCTTACCACCACACCGGAACAGGCGGCAGCTGATATGGAAGCCCAGGCACAAAAGGATTTGGCAAAGTAACAAAAGTTGATTTCGGTATGTGAGGGTGCTGCGGACAGCGCCCTCATTCCGGATAACGCTCTGTCAGAAGGAGAAATCATATGAGCAGAAGAAATAAACATATTGGAATCATAGCGCTGTTTGTACTTCCCGCACTGTTCTTTTACGGTACGTTTAATGTGGTGGGAATCGTCAGGACATTTTTCTACAGCTTCATGGACTGGAAGGGGATCAGCGCTAACCGGACCTTTATCGGACTTGGTAATTATATTGAATTGTTTGGGGATTCGTTTTTCTGGAATGCCATGAAAAACAATGTAATCCTGGTGATTGTATCCGTGGCAATCCAGCTTCCGGGAGCGCTGCTTCTGGCGCTTCTTATTAATCAGGAATTAAAGGGAACACGCTTTTTCCGCACGGTATTCTTTATGCCCATGCTTCTCTCCACCGTGGCAACAGGCATTATGTGGATTTTGTTTTATGATCCGTATTTCGGCCTGATGGCCAATCTCATGCAGAAGCTTGGGATGAAGAGCATCGCATTTTTGGAGGGAAGTTCCTCCATGCCTTCCATTATGTTCGTCATATGCTGGCAGTTCATCCCCTTTTACATGATTATATTAAAGGCAGGGCTGACCAATATTTCAGCCGATATTTATGAGGCGGCAAAAATAGACGGCGCCAATGGGAACCAGTGTTTCTGGCGGATTACCCTGCCTTTGCTCATGCCCACGCTGCGCTCAGCCGCGGTGCTGCAGCTGGTAGGTTCTCTTAAATATTTTGATCTGTTCTATGTAATGATGGGAGGGGCCCCCAACAAGGCAACGGAACTTATGGCCACCTATATGTATAAAAAAGGATTTACGGAGTTCCGCATGGGATATGCCAGCACCATTGCAGCCAGTATGTTTATCCTGTGCTTTGCCATAGCGTGTATATTCCTGTACATTACCAGAAATAAGGAGGCGGCATAATATGGGCGTATTGTTAAAAAGAAGAGTAATGCATACGGTTCTCTATGTAATCAGCATTGTCATTGCCCTGATTACAGGATTTCCGTTTCTGTTTCTGGTTATCAACAGCTTCAAGGAAATGGGAGAGTACCTGACAAATATCTGGATGCTGCCCAAAGAGCCGTATCTGGGCAATTACCAGATGATCCTGAAACCGGATTTTCTGAGATATTTTCTCAACAGTGTTATCGTGTCGGCAATCAGCGTGTTCATTATTGTAGTGGTATCTTCCATGATTTCCTTTACATTTGCCAGAATGCGTTATCGGGGAAAAAATCTGCTGTACTTTGCTATTATCGCCGGAATGATGATTCCTGTACATACGACCCTGATTCCTACGTTTACCCTGTTAAGCAGTATAGGGCTGACCGATTCCCTGGCCGGTCTGGTGGGACCCTATGTCAGCTATAACATACCCATCGCAGTGTTCATACTGACCCAATTTTTCCAGGAAATCCCAAAAGAGCTGGAGGAAGCAGCCATTATTGACGGGTGCAGCATTGTGGGAACGTTTAAAAATATCATACTGCCCTTGTCGGGACCGGCTATATCCACAATCGTGGTGTACACGTTTTTGAATATATGGAATGAGTTCATCAATGCCAATGTTCTGATCACCAGTTCAGCCAATAAAACCCTGCCGTTGGGAATCCGTGAATTTTACGGAATGCAGTCTGTTAACATACCGGCAGTCCTTACTGCAATCCTGGTGGGGTCCCTTCCCGTTATCCTTCTGTACTTTTTTGCGCAGGAGAAGGTGGTGAACGGATTGACACAGGGAGCGGTCAAGGGTTAAGGAAAGGAGAATGCGGATATGGATTTTGAGAAAAGAGCAAGGGAACTGGTGGGACAGATGACGCTGGAGGAGAAGGCTTCCCAGCTTCGGTTCGACGCCCCGGCCATCGGGCACCTGGGTATCCCCAGATATCACTGGTGGAATGAAGGGCTCCACGGAGTCGCCAGGGCAGGAACCGCCACCATGTTTCCCCAGGCCATCGGCATGGCGGCCATGTTTGATGAGGATATGATGCAGGAAATAGGCGCTGTGGTGGGGACGGAGGCCAGAGCCAAATATAATGCATATGCGGCCCAGGAGGACCGGGACATCTACAAAGGACTTACCCTATGGTCTCCCAATGTGAACATTTTCCGTGATCCCAGGTGGGGCAGGGGACATGAAACATTTGGAGAGGACCCTTATCTGTCCGGAAGGCTGGGAGTGGGATTCATCAAAGGAGTACAGGGAGACGGAGAGTACCTTTTGGCTGCTGCGTGTGCTAAGCATTTTGCAGTGCACAGCGGTCCGGAGGAAAAGCGCCATGAATTTGATGCCAGAGTCAGCCAGAAAGACCTTTGGGAGACATATCTGCCTGCGTTTGAAGCATGTGTGGTGGAGGGAAAGGTGGAAGGCGTCATGGGCGCCTATAACCGGACGAACGGGGAGCCATGCTGCGGCAGTAAGACTCTGATTCAGGATATCCTCAAGAATAAGTGGAAGTTTGACGGATATTTTGTTTCAGATTGTTGGGCTATAAAAGATTTCCATGAAAACCATCAGGTGACGGATACAGCCGCAGAGTCGGCAGCCATGGCATTGAAAAACCGCTGTGATATCAACTGCGGCAATACGTACCTGCACATTTTAAGCGCATGGGAAAAGGGGCTGATATCAGAAGAGGATATCACACAGGCTGCGGTACATGCCATGGGTACCAGGCTCAGGCTTGGGCTGTTTGACAGAGAATGCACATATCACAATATTCCCTATGAGACAGTGGGATGCAGAAAACACCGCAGACTGGCCATAAAGGCAGCAGAAAAATCCATGGTTCTTCTGAAAAATGACAATATCCTGCCCCTTAACCGGAATATGAAGAAGCTGGCAGTAATTGGCCCTAATGCGGACAGCCGCTGGCCGCTTATTGCCAATTACCATGGAACGGCGCCCAGATATGTGACGGTTCTGGAGGGGATTGAAGCCCTTTTGGGAGAGGATACCCGAATCTACTATTCGGAAGGCTGCCACACTATGAAGGAGAAAGTAGAACGGCTTGCCGCCCTGCCGGGTGATCGCATAAGCGAGGCGGTAACAGCGGCCAGGGAAGCCGGTATTGCCATTGTTTGTATCGGACTGGATGAACGCTATGAGGGAGAACAGCAGGATTTGGGCAACCGCTTTGACGAGGCGGTGAGCATGGCGGACAAACCTTCGCTGGCATTTCCCAATTCCCAGAGATGTATGTTAAATGCCCTCATTGAGACAGGCATACCTCTTGTGGTGGTAAACATGACAGGAAGCGCCATGGATTTAAAGTGGCTGTCCCAGGCAGAGAGTGTAAAGGCAATCCTTCAAGCGTGGTATCCCGGTGCAGAGGGAGGAATTGCGGTGGCAAAAACTCTTTTTGGTGAGAACAATCCTTCAGGAAAACTTCCTGTTACATTTTACCGGTCCGAAGATGAACTGCCGCCCTATGAAGATTACAGCATGACCAACAGGACTTACCGGTACATGGAGGGGGAAGCGCTTTATCCCTTTGGATTCGGCCTTTCCTATACCAAATATAAGTATGGGAACCTGACTTGCCTGCCGGATGAGAATGGGAATGTCCTGGTATCGGTTGCGGTCAAAAATGACGGGATGCTGTATGGGGAGGAGGTAGTACAGGTATATGTGAAAAATCTGGATTCCCCGTTGGCGGTCAGAAACCACACCCTTTGCGCATTTGCCCGTGTTGGCCTTGAAGCAGGACAAGAGAGAACGGTGAATTTTTGCCTTCCGGCCCATGCATTTTATGTGGTGGACCAGAGTGGGCAGAGACGGCCGGATGGCCGGAGGTTTCATGTATTCGCAGGCGGAAGCCAGCCGGATGACAGAAGCTGCTGTCTGATGGAGGAAAAACCTTTGATGGCACAGCTGGAGCTGTGACAGCGAATAGAAAAAGGGAGAAGGAGGAGAGAATATGGATTTTTTGCAGGTAAAAAACGGAAAAATTGTGGACCAGTCCGGCACGGAGGTCTATCTCAGGGGAACCTGTGTAGGCGGCTGGATGAATATGGAAGACTTCATTAATGGATACCCTGGCACAGAAAGCGGTATGAAACGGGAGTTTGCAAAAGCAATGGGGGCAGGAAAGGCGGAATTGTTTTTTGAGAAAATTCTGGATAATTTCCTGAATGAAGACGATATAAGGTTCATTGGGGAAACAGGGGCCAATTGTATCAGGCTCCCGCTGAGTTATAAGCATTTTGAGGATGATATGAACCCCTTTGTGTATAAGGAGGAGGGATTTAAACGTCTGGACCGTATACTGGATGCCTGCGAACAAGAGGGAATCTACGTAATATTGGATATGCATGCCCTGGCCGGCTGGCAGAATTGCCATTGGCACAGCGACAATGAGAGGGGCGCGGTGATGCTGTGGAAATACCGTCATTTCCAGGAACGGATTATCGCGCTATGGGAGGAATTTGCCAAGCGGTACAGGAACAGGAGCGCGGTAGCCGGGTACGATCTTATGAACGAACCTTCCACCGGCACGCCCACCGGTGAGCATGCCTATGATTTTTACGAATTCTACCAATCCGACTGGGATGCCATTAACCGGCTGTACCGGGAAATTGGGGAGGCAGTGAGAAAAATAGATAAAAGACATATACTTTTCCTGGAAGGCGACAATTACTCCAGAGATTTTGCCGGACTGGACGCTCCCTTTGAGGAAAATCTGGTTTACAGCAGCCATAATTACATTCCGCCAGGGTATGGTCCGGGTAAATATCCGGGATATTATGACGGGGTATATTGGGATAAAAACAAACAGGAAAATGCATTTCTGGACCATCAGGGCACCCGCTTTGCCATGAAACATCATGTGCCCTTGTGGGTGGGAGAGTTTGGCTCCCAGTATCATGGGTATAAGGAGGAGATACCTTACCGGCTTAAATCCATGGAAGACCAGCTGGGCATTTACAATGCGCACGGGGTCCACTGGACCACCTGGACGTATAAGGATCCGGGAATTATGGGTTGGGTATTTTTGGATCCGGACAGTGAATATATGAAAATTATCCAGCCGGTACAGGAACAAAAACGGATTCTGGGAGCTGAAAATTTTGTGGCAGATTACGCTGGCGTGGCTGAGGGAAGGAGAAAATCACGCGTACTGGCCGACTATATACTGGATGTGATGGGAGAAACGCGGATTGACAGGGCGTCCAATGCGTTTGTTATGAATTATGGAGTCCTGAACGGATATGCGGGAGCCATGCTTCAGCCTGCTTATGCCAGACGCTTTAGAGGATACGGGGAGGATAGCCTGGAGCGTATCGCGGGTGCTTTTAAGCTGGAAAACTGCGTGAAAAATGAGGGGTATCTGGAAGTGCTGAAGGGAATGCTGCATTGATAAAATACAGGTTCTCTGATAAACTTAAGCTATTATTTACTTAGACGGCGGCGGGCTGTTATTACATATGAAAAAGGGGCAGATGTCATGATGCAGAGGAAGAACATGGTTTGGAAAGAACGAATGTCGGAGTACTGGATGATTGGTCTGCTCCTTTTTCTGATTGCGGTTTTTTCGTATATCTCCCCGGTCTTTGCCACCAGAGGAAATTTGTCCAACTTCCTTCGTTCCATACCTGTGTTGGGGATTG
>OBVC01000718.1_pt1 | contig 12770 bp, 6 predicted proteins | sample 1494991 | NCBI WGS metagenome assembly OBVC01 (sample SAMEA2579955, study PRJEB22360) | human gut metagenome
AAATTCTTCCAGTTTCTGGGTCCCCGTCCCAAAGGGCGCGATAAACGGGGAACCGCAGGACGGACATCGATCCGGCAGCGGCCGTTCAAATCCGCAGTAGTGGCATTTTAACCGTCCGTTTTTGTGGTATGTAAGACTCACATCACAGTGTGGGCATTTCATAGCCTTTCCGCAGGAGCGGCAGGACACAAAGCCCGCATATCCCCGCCGGTTCATGAACAGCATCACCTGCTGCCTGTTCGCCAGCCGGTCCTCGATCAGCCATTTTAATCTCCGGCTGAAGATCGAGCGGTTTCCCTCTGCGAGTTCTTCTCTAAGATCCACAATATGGACCCCCGCCAGACGGCTGTTCTCCTTTGCCCTCTTTGTGAGGGTCAAAAGCTTATACTCGCCCTGTTCTGCCAGATAATAGCTCTCCACGGACGGTGTCGCAGAGCCTAAGACTACGGCTGCCCGGCTCATATCTGCCCGGACCTTTGCAACCTCCCTGGCATCGTACCGCGGTGCTGTCTCACTCTTGTAAGCTCCCTCATGTTCCTCGTCGATGATGATAAGCCCCAGATCCGGAAACGGTGTGAAAAGAGCGGAACGCGGACCGATCATGATATCGATCTCCCCATTTGCCGCCCTCTCCGACTGCTCATAGCGCTCTCCCGCCGAAAGTCTGGAATTCATGATCCCAACCCGGTTTCCAAATCGCCGGTAAAAACGCATCACGGTCTGGTAAGTCAGGGAGATCTCCGGGATCAGGACGATGGCCTGCCGGCCTTTCCGAAGGACGTAGTCGATGAGCTCCATGTAGACCTCCGTCTTACCGCTTCCCGTGATTCCGTAGAGCAGATAGGTATTACGCTGTCCGGAATCATAGTCCCGGATCACGGTCTCCGCCGCGTTCTTCTGTTCCTGATTCAGGGCAACAGGTCCGGTCTCTGGAAATCTGTTTCCTGCTCCCGGTTCTTTTTTGACTGTTTTCAGGTCCACGATCTCTTTTTCTACTAACGGTTTCAGCATCGCAGCCGTGATGCCGAGCTTTTCGGAAGTCAGCTTCAAAGGCAGCTCCCCGTTTTCAAGAAGTGCCCGGTAAAGCCTTATCCGTGCCCGGTATTTCTTCTTTTCCGCTTCTATAAGCAGCGTTTCGATCTCATTCTTCGGTTTTAAGGAAACGATCACACGTTCTTCCCTCGGCATCACCTTCGCCTTTACGGGAAGAACCGTCTTCAGTGCCTGATTCATCGTGGTGGAATAGCGGTCCTTCATCCAGAAGGCGAGGCAGATCATCTGAGTACGGATCGGGACAGCGCCTGTCTCCACATCCAGGAGCTCTTTCATTTTTTCAGGGTCATAATCTGTCTCTTTTGAGAGACCTACCACGATCCCTTTCCGTTCGGTATTTCCCTTTCCGAAAGGGATATTCACCTGAACTCCGGGCTTTACAAGCTCTTTCAGATGGTCAGGGATCCGGTATTGGAAGATCCGGTCCACATTTTTTACGGAAAGATCAATGATGACATCCGCATACGGTTCCATTTCGGATCCCTCCCTTCTCAAAACTTCCGTCCATTCCTACCTTCCGGCCATCTCCACGAATTGATCTGCCACAGCAGACAGTCCCATGGAGTTGGATCCCTTAAAGAGAACGCAGTCTCCGTCCCGGATCTCCGCTTCCAGATATTTCACCATCTCCCCGCAGTCTGAAAATTCCACCACCGGAATCTCCTTCACCGCACGAACGCCTTCTGCCAGACTCCTGCATGCCTCGCCCAGCGTCACAACAAGATCCACGCCGGAATTGGCCGCGTACTCGCCCACCTCCCTGTGGTAGGCCAGATAATTCCCGCCAAGCTCCTTCATATCCGCGAGGACAGCGATATGGCGCTTTCCGGTGAGCCCCTGAAACACATCAAGGGCCGCCTTCATGGATGCCGGGCTCGCGTTGTAGGAGTCATCCATCACCGTAAATCTTCCGTCGGCATAGACCTGCTGACGGTGTTTGAAGCCATGGAAAGTCAGAAGACCCTCCGCGGCTTCTGCCATCGTCATACCGCGTTCACAGCAGACCGCAATGGCTGCCAGGGCGTTCATCACATTGTGTGTGCCCATGACGTTCAAGAGGACTTTCTGGGTTTTTCCCGCATGAACAGCCGTAAACTCCGTCTTTCCGTCCATGAGGACGATATCCACCGCGCGGTAATCACAGGTTTCCCCGGTGCCATAGTAGACTGTCTTCACACCGGCCTTTCCTCTGGTCCTGCAAAGCATATCATCGTCACCGTTTAAGATGAGGATGCCGCCATCGGAAAGTCCGTCCTGGATCGTCAGCTTCTCTCTGTAAATATTCTCGCGGGATCCAAGCTGCTCGATGTGGGTGATCCCGATGTTTGTGATCACTGCCACATCCGGCTTCGCGATCCGTGCGATCACGGTAAGTTCACCCGGCTCGCTCATTCCAAGCTCCAGAACACCCACTTCATCTTCTTTTGTGATCTCGGACACGGTAATCGGAACTCCTACCTGACTGTTGCTGTTGCCCGGAGTCTTGTATACATGAAACCGCGCGGAGAGTGCCGCCGCGATCATTTCCCGCGTTGTGGTCTTTCCGACGCTCCCTGTGACACCGACAATGGGCAGTGTCAGACGTTTTCTGAGGTAACGGCCTACGGCCTGAAGTGCTTTTTTCGTGTCATCCACAGCGATCCAGGCACAGGAGGTCTCCGCCATTTCTTCCGTTTTTTCCTTATGCTCACTTGTAAGCACCGCACCGGCTCCCTTTTCGGCAACCTGTTCCAGAAATTTATGTGCATCTACTTTCTCGCCGATGATCGGCACGAAAAGATCTCCGGTCTCAACCTGTCTGGAATCCAGGCGGATCTTGTTTAACATGACACCGTCATCTCCGGAGAGCAGTACGCCTCCGGTGGCAAGGACGATATCCTGAACGCTTACGTTCTCCATTCCTTTCCAATCTCCTTTACTGCTGCAGTCTGCGTCCCTCTGCGGACGATCGTACATTATCCTTTTACCGCCTCTTCCACGACTTCCCGATCCAGAAAATGATGTTTCACACCTTCGATCTCCTGATAATCCTCATGGCCTTTTCCGATAATGGCGATCATGTCACCCTCCTCGGCGTTCCTGATCGCGTAAAAGATTGCTTCCTGTCTGTCCGGGATCACAAGATATGTTCCGTCCGTCTTCGCAAGGCCCACCTCGATGTCCTTGATGATGTCCTCGTTTTTCTCAAAACGCGGATTGTCGGCCGTAATGATGCAGAGATCCGCCATCTTTCCACCGATCTCCCCCATTGAATATCTGCGATCTCTGGCGCGGTTTCCACCGCAGCCGAATACACATACGAGACGCTTCGGATGATAATCCCGGAGTGTTGTCAGAAGACTTTCCATGCTGACCGCATTGTGGGCATAATCCACGATCACACTGCACTTTTTCGATACGTGCGCGATCTCCATGCGACCATCCACGCGGACCTTCACGAGGGATCCAAGGATTGCCTGTTTTGTATGATCATCAAGCACCCCGCTTCCACCGGAAAGCGCCAGAGTGCAGACCGCCAACGCCGCCAGAGCATTATCCGCGTTGAATTTTCCCGGCATCCCTACGCGGACTCTTCCGTCAAGCATGCCGTGGATTGAGAATTCAATTCCCACAAAATCGTGATTTGATGCATAGTGAATGTCATCACCCATGAAATCCGCGTTTCCATTCAGGGCATATGTAAGAAGTCTGCAGGTCGCATCCTTTACGACCTCATCGTAGTGGTCTGTCAGACGATTCACGATCCCCGTTTTGCAGACAGTAAGAAGCCTTGACTTATAAAAAAGATACTCTTCAAAGCTCTTGTGTTCCTTCGGCCCGATATGGTCCGGAGAAATATTTGTGAACAGACCGTAGTCGAACATGATCCCGCCGACCCTGTGAAGCATTAAGGCCTGAGAGGAGACCTCCATCACACAGCACTCACAGCCAGCTTCCACCATTTTATGGAAATAATCCTGCACCACATAGGATTCCGGTGTCGTATTGGAGGTCGGGAATTTCACATCCCCGATGACTGCGCCATTCGTTCCGATGAGACCTGTCTTCTTTCCGGCTGCCTCAAGGACCGCCTTGATCATATAGCTCGTCGTGGTCTTTCCCTTCGTGCCGGTGATCCCGATGGTGATCAGTTTCTCTGCCGGATAACCGAATCTCGCCGCAGAAAGCTCCGCCAGCGCGAGTCGTCCGCTCTCGACCCGGATCACAGTCACATCCGCCGGTACTTCCACTTCTTTTTCTACCACAAGAACTTTACAGCCAGCCCTTAATACGTCCGGAATAAACTCGTGGGAATCCCTGGTGCTGCCCTGAATGCACACGAATACGGAATCCGGTCTTGCCTTTCTCGAATCATAGATCACTTCATCTACGTTCTGGTCCAGACTGCCGCAAACCAGATCGTATTTCATGCGTTTTAACCAATCTCCAATTACCACTGTCGTCATCCTTTCTCATAACCCACACAGGCGGGAACATATGCGCCCGCCTGTGAGGTTTCTTACTGCTTTTTTAGAATAATACTATGATCTTTCCGTTCTCGTCCACGTCAATATTGTCCGCTGCCGGTTTCTTCGGAAGTCCCGGCATAGTCATGATGGAACCGGTAAGCGCAACCACAAAGCCTGCGCCCGCGCACACATACGCATCGCGCACAGTCAGGTCAAATCCTTCCGGACGGCCAAGCTTCTTCTGGTCATCGGATAAGGAATACTGGGTCTTCGCCATGCAGACCGGAAGATCGCCAAAGCCCATCTCTGTGATCTTCGCGATCGCCTTTTTTGCCGCCGGTGAGTAGCTTACGCTGCCCGCGCCGTAGATCTCCTTCGCAATGGTCTCGATCTTATCGGAGATTCCCATCTCATCCGGATATAACGGAGCGAAATCACTCGTCTTTTTCTCCAGGGTGTTTATTACCTTCTCTGCGAGTTCAATTCCGCCGTCTCCGCCTTTTGCCCATACCTCGGACAGCGCAAACTCACAGCCTCTCTCCTCACAGAAGTTCCGGATAAATTCATACTCTGCCTCTGTGTCCGTGAGGAAGGAGTTTAAAGTAACAACAACCGGCACATGGTATTTCTGGATGTTCTCGATGTGTTTCTCAAGGTTTACGATACCTTTCTTCAATGCCTCAAGATTCTCCTCGGAGAGCTGGTCCTTCGGAACACCGCCGTTGTACTTTAACGCGCGGACAGTAGCCACGAGAACAACGGCATCCGGACGGATCCCCGCCTTGCGGCACTTAATATCAAAGAATTTCTCTGCGCCGAGATCTGCGCCGAATCCTGCCTCTGTGATCGCCACATCCGCAAGCTTTAATGCGGTTCTTGTCGCCATAACGCTGTTGCAGCCGTGGGCGATATTCGCAAACGGTCCGCCATGTACAAGAGCTCCCGTGTGCTCTAAGGTCTGTACCAGATTCGGTTTGATGGCATCCTTTAAGAGAGCTGCCATGGAGCCGACCGCGTTGAGATCCTTCGCTGTCACCGGCTCACCCGCAAAATTATACGCTACAATGATTCTTCCGAGGCGCTCCTTCAAGTCTTTCATATCCGTTGCCAGACAGAGGATCGCCATGATCTCGGAGGCAACCGTGATCACAAAATGGTCTTCGCGGACGAAACCGTCTGCCTTTGCGCCGAGTCCCACTACAATGTTTCTCAGCACACGGTCGTTCATGTCAAGACATCTCTTCCAGAGGATCTGTCTCGGGTCGATTCCAAGAGTATTTCCCTGCTGAATATGGTTGTCAAGAAGTGCTGCCAACAGGTTGTTCGCTGTCGTGATCGCATGGAAATCACCGGTAAAATGAAGGTTTAAGTCCTCCATCGGAACGACCTGGGCATATCCGCCGCCGGCTGCTCCGCCCTTGATTCCAAAGCACGGTCCGAGGGATGGCTCACGGAGAGCAAGCATCGCTTTCTTTCCGCACTTTGTCATCGCCTGTGCAAGTCCGATACTGGTTGTGGTCTTTCCCTCTCCTGCCGGAGTCGGGTTGATCGCTGTCACCAGAACGAGTTTTCCATCCGGTCTGTCCTTGATCTCCTGCCAGAGCTCATTGGAGATCTTTGCCTTGTACTTTCCGTAAAGTTCCAGATCGTCCTCAGTAATTCCATACTGGGACGCAACGGTGGTAATCGGGAGCATCTTCGTCTCCTGTGCAATCTCGATATCGGTCTTCATAATCGGTATCCTCCTTTTGTAGTAGCATATCATTTCTGTGGATCTGCGGATTCCGCAGCCGGCAGCCATTTCAATTTCAACAGCCGCAAGCTTTAGTACCCCGCTTCCAGGAATTCTTCGAACTCTTCCATGGACATCAGGATCTTCCTTGGCTTCGTTCCTTCCTCTTCCCCTACAACACCGGCCTCGGCAAGCTGATCCATGATCCGGGCAGCACGGTTAAAGCCGATCTTGAACATTCTCTGAAGCATGCCGATCGACGCTTTATCCTTCTCGATAATGAACTTGCCCGCATCGGTAAACAATGCGTCCCGCTCATTCTGTCCGCCCGCTCCTCCGGCTAAGGAGGACTGGGTCAGTTTTTTCTCGATTTCCGTGTTATATCCTGTATCCTCGTTCTGTTCTTTTAAGAACTCGGTTACATTTGACACCTCGCCGTCCGATACAAAAGCGCCCTGCACGCGGAGCGGCTTCGGATAACCGGACGGGTAAAACAGCATATCGCCGTTTCCTAACAGTTTCTCTGCGCCGTTCATGTCGAGGATCGTTCTTGAATCCACACCGGACGCAACTGAGAACGCGATCCGCGATGGCACGTTCGCTTTGATCACACCTGTGATGACATTGACGGACGGACGCTGGGTCGCGATGACAAGATGAATTCCCGCTGCCCGGGCAAGCTGTGCCAGACGGCAGATCGCGTCCTCCACCTCGTTTGAGGCAACCATCATGAGATCCGCCAGCTCGTCGATAATGATCACGAGCTGCGGCAGTTTCTTCGGAATCTGGTCCGCAGGGATATCCCCGCTCTCCGCCAGAGTCTGTACCTTCGCGTTATACCCTTTCAGGTCGCGGACATTCGAGGAAGCGAACTTATTGTATCGTTCCATCATCTCCGCAACTGCCCAGTTGAGGGCACCGGCCGCCTTCTTCGGGTCGGTGACTACCGGGATCAGCAGATGTGGGATTCCGTTATAGACGGAAAGTTCAACCACCTTCGGATCGATCATAATGAGCTTCACATCATCCGGGGATGAGCGGTAGATCAGGCTCATGATCATCGTGTTGATCCCTACTGATTTACCGGAACCAGTCTGCCCGGCGATCAGAAGGTGCGGCATCTTTGCGAGGTCTGCAATGACTACCTGTCCGCCGATGTCCTTACCCACCGCAAAAGCCAGTGTCGATTTATGATTTTTAAATTCCATGCTCTCTAAAAGGTCACGCAGATAGACCATGCTATTGACCTTGTTCGGCACCTCGATTCCCACGGCTGCTTTTCCGGGGATCGGCGCCTCGATACGGATATCTGCCGCCGCAAGGTTTAACTTGATATCGTCCGCCAGCGACAGGATCCGGCTCACTTTTACACCCTGCTCCGGGTGAAGTTCGTACCGGGTAACGGTCGGCCCACAGCTGATATTCGTCACGGTGACTCCGACACCAAAGTTTCTTAATGTCTGCTGGAGCTTGATTGCCGTATCCTTAAATTCCTGTTCCGACTGCCCCGTCACGGGAGCGCCTTTCTTTAAGAGGTCAAGCGGTGGGATCATATAAGGTTTCTTTGGTTTTTCTTCCGTCTGCCGGATCTCCTTTAATACCTCGTTTCCTGCCTCTTCCCTCTCGGCTGCTTCCCGCTTTCTTACTTCCGCCTTTTTCTTTATGATCTCTTCCGTATCCGTTTCAATGACTTTTCCGGACGCGGTCACGACCTGACGGTGTTCTTCGGACGGTTCCTTAGCGGCCGGGCGTTCAGGGGATTTCTCGCTGCTGCCGTGTGCTGCCACATATGCACGGCTTCCCGGCTCTGCTGCCTGAATCCAGTAGTCCTCATTTTCCACATAAGGCTCTGTGTCGAGAAATTCGTCATCTGAAAGAACGCTCATGGATTCTTCTTCGGAGGCAGGAATTCCGGCCGTCTTTTCATTTTCTTCCGTCTCCGGGAACTCGTTTTTTTCCTCCTCTGCCGTCTTCGAAGTCTCTGCAGTTTCGTCTGGCTCTGCAATTTTGCCTGATTTGGCATTCTCTGCACGGAGTCCGTCCGCTTTTCTCTCCGTGTTTCTTCTCATGGACGCAAAGATCTCGTCATCATCCGCCGCGGGCTCATCCAACGGGATATCCGGGAGATTGGATAAAACGGACACCTTCGGTTTTTTCTCCCAGGCCTTTGTCTCCCTTTTCTTTTCGTCCGGGAACATATCCTCATCATCAAAGGCACTCTCCCCATGACTGATAAACACGTCCTCATCCTCATGGATTCCAGGCGGGACAGCATCTTCCTCAAACGGAACGCGTTCCACATCCTTCATCGCGTCTTCTCCGGACCGGCCTTCCTTACTCTGATCCTCACTGGAAGACTCCGGATTTTCTACCGGCCTACCTCCCATCGTGATCTTTCCTTTAAAGATATCTGCAGGATCCGGCTGCATACTTCCTGTCTCCGCCTTCGGATCCGCCGTTTCTTCTTTATATGTATCGGAAACATTTATTTCCTGTTTCGTCTCATCTGCCTCGGACACAGCCTCAGCATCCACAACGCCCAGATAGCCACCGGCAATTCCACCGAAATCCGGAGTTCTCGAGAGATCGGTCGCAGCAAGATCCACGCCCTGAACGCGCTGCTCTTCCCGGAGTCTGCGTTTTTCCTCCTGACGTTCCTCGTGGAGCTCTTTTCTTCTGCTGTAGTCTTCCTTTGCATACCGATATGCCTTTCCACTTCCGCTCTTAACAGCGGACACGAAGGATTTTTCCGTGATGCACACCAGTGAGATGATCATAAATACGAGAAGGACCACATAGGCCCCGATGGTTCCCACCGCTGTGTGGAGAACCATAACAAGGACACCGCCGATCACGCCGCCGCCAAGTCCACTTACTCCGGCGGACTTATAGATGTCGAGGATCGTCTGACCTTCCCGGTATCCGCCGCCGAACACAAGCTGCGCAAGACCACAGAGCACGATCAGAAGGACTTCCACCGCGATCATCTTGTAGACTGCCCGGATATTTCCCTTATTCGAAGCGTAGAATAACAGTTCTGCGAACAACAATAACGGAGCCAGATAACCGATACAGCCGAACACGCCCAGCATGATCCGGCTGAAAAAGTCACCGAGGAATCCGCAGATATGGAAGTTGCTCAAGAATAACAGCACACATACCGCGAAGGTGCCGAGGATCACTGCCTCAGACTGTAAGAATCCGGTATCTTCCTCATACTGCGGTTTCGTTTCTCTTCTCTTTTCGGAAGCTCTCGCCCCTGTCCTTGTTGTCTTATTCTTAGGCGTCTGTGCAGATTTCTGCGTTGTCTTTGATGTGGTTTTTGTTCTTGCAGACACCTGTGATTGTTTTGTCGTTTCTTTTTGTTTTCTGGTTCCAGCCAAGTGCTTTTCCCCCTTTAACTTTACGGGGCAAGTACCCCAAAATATAGTATACAAAAAAAAATGCCAAAATGCAACCGTAAGAAATTATAAATCGAACATATTTTCGGTCAGTCGTTTTTTATCAGCGCATTCAGCTTTTCGATGGCGTCCCTGATTCCGCCTTCTCCGTCGATCAGTCCGCACTCCACCGCCTCTTTTCCGACCAGGACCGTCCCGAGATCCTTCGTCAGCATCTTCGTATTGTGCATGAGCCGTTTCATTTTTTCCCGATCGATCCTGCTGTGCTCTGATACAAAGCTTATGATCCGTTCCTCGATCATTTCAAAATATTCGTAGGTCTGTGCCGTCCCGATCACCATCCCGCTCATGCGCACCGGGTGCACCAGCATGGTCCCGGTCGGCACGATAAAGGAATAATCTGACGCCACCCCCGCCAATGGCACCCCGATGGAGTGGCTGTCCCCGATGACTAAGGAAACCGTCGGCTTGCTGAGGGAGGCGATCATCTCCGCCAGTGCAAGCCCGCAGCTCACATCCCCTCCGATGGTATTCACAAGGATCAGGACCCCTCCGATCTTCTCATCGCTCTCCACCTTCGCAAGTTCCGGCAGAATATGTTCATACTTTGTAGTCTTCGTACTCCCGGATAGATTGTCATGCCCTTCGATCTCCCCGATGATAGATAAGAGATGGATCCTCTTACCGTTCTCTTCCAGCGTCACCTGTCCGTTCTCCCGGATCCGCTCCTCCTCCGCCTTTGTCTCCTTCTGTTCCTTTTCATTCATAACAAAAAAACTCCTTTCTGACATGCCAAGTACACCCAGTATGTCCAGAAAGGAGTTCTCATATCCATTTTTATCACAATTTACCCGATCAGGACCTGTTTCCAATTACATCCACGATGCACACCGGAGTTCTGTAGTTCCAGGTAGAGATCTTGATTCCGCTTCTTCGGCTCGCTGCGTGGATGATCTGTCCATTGCCGATGTACATGGCAACATGGTTGATCCTTCCGCGGCTGCTTCCGTAGAAGATCAGGTCGCCCGGCTTCATCTGGCTCGACTTGATCCGTTTTCCGCTGTTCGCCTGGGAACCGGAGTAATGCGGAAGGGAGATTCCGAAGTTTTTCATAACCGACATCGTAAATCCGGAACAGTCCGCGCCCTTTGTAAGGCTCGTACCACCCCAGACATATGGATTGCCCAGGAACTTCATCGCATAGTTTACGATCCGGCTTCTTAAGGAAGCGCTTTCTTCCGTCGGTGAGAATTTGATCGCCTCAGACAGGGCATATCGTACTTCCACAAATTCTGAGGAGACATAAGCGGAAGAAATTTCATCGTTTCCATCACCTTCTCCGCCTTCATCAAATTCGATCTTTACCCAGCCGTCGAGCTGCTCCGCTACATGATACCGCTCATTCTCGGAGATCTGGGTCCAGATCTTCGCGTCGGTGGACGGCTCTGTTCTCGCGTTTAAGCGGTCCGCATGGACGATCGCCATAAGCTCCGCATGGCTCATGGCCGCTTCCTTCGCCGCGTCACCGGTCAGGATATATTCACTTTTTACATATCCTGTGATCCCTCCGGAGCTGATCTTATACCAGCCGTTGACATCCTCTAAGATCTCACATCCGGCATAGCTCGGGAGCTTTCCGATGATCTTTTCGCTCTCACCTGCGCCCGCACGGATATTTAAGTAATTGGAAACGTTGGATACGCCCGGACGGTCATAGAAATTTAAGACCATCGCCTTCATATCCAGCTTGTTTGCCTCATTCATACAAAACCGTTTTTCCGCGTAATCCGCAGAGATATAGCCGCCGGAGATCTGATACCAGCCATCTGTCTCCCCGAGAAGTTCATGAAGTTCACCCTGAAGGCACTTACCAACGATGTTTCCATCCATAGACGGTGTCTCACGGATATTTAAATTGTCTGCGGTAATATATGCACGTTCCTTTACAAGGTCTTTCGCCGCGGTCTTTGCTTCATCCCCGGTCAGGATATATTCCGCGCTGGCATATCCTTCGACCTCGCCGGAGCTGATCTTATACCAGCCCTCCAGGGTCTCCAGGATCTCGCAGGCACTTCCATCGGAAAGTGTTCCGATCACATTCGCTGCCTCATTCGGGTCTTTCCGGATATTTAAGTAGCCTGTGACCTTCGCGATACCAAGATTCGAGTAGGAATCGATCACTTCTTTAATCTTTGCATCCGTTTCCGCCGACTCGGATTCGATCTCTGCACGGCTCTCCTCCTCTGCCTGAAGAGAAGCTTCCTCCGCACTCTCGCTCTCCGAGACGGACTCAGATGCAGCCTGCGCCGCCGCCATTTTTCCTTTTACGGCGTTCACGGCCTTTCCGCCAAATACCACCGCCACAACGATCACTGCAAGAACAGCCGCTCCGATCACAAGGATTCCGTACTGTTCCCAGAAAGACGGTTTCCTTCTCCGCTTTCTGCTCGCCTTGTTGATAGAATCCATATAGTTTACTGTATCTTTATCATCATTCATGTGTTTATCTCCATTACTGTTTTCCGTCTTCCTGTACGATACATACGAACAATAGTGTAACATATTTGTAATAAAAAATCAAAATTTTTTCTATTAAAAAAGTATGAACGGATTCGGGGCGGTTTTGTATTTTATTTAACACAATTTCAATTCATAATTGATAATATTGCCGGTTTTCTGTATAATATTTTTAAATATTTGTCCATATTGCTGTAGTTTTCCACCACCTGCAGCACATTCCAAGACAAAGCAGCAACCCGTCCACCTCTGCATAAGTCACCAAGACTTCTCTATACCCCGGGAGGTACCAGCTCATGAAGCACTACACAAGTCCCCGCATCCAGAGAGCGCAGCTATTCCTTATGAAAGTCTCCTCCTATCTGGAGATTGTCTGCGCTCTGATCCTGATCGTCGCGATCCTGATCGCCTTTGTGCCGGTTCCCCACAACCTGTACAGCCTGTATCTCGACAATGGCTTCGATCTTTCCGATTTTATGAAGAAAAGCTTCGATCTCGTCATTGGCGTAGAGCTTTTAAAAATGTTCTGCCGCCATGACATCGACTCCATCGTCGAAGTCCTTCTCTTCTCCGTGGCAAGACAGATGGTCATCGACCACCTTGCCATCAAAGAAGCTT
>OBVC01000720.1_pt1 | contig 12757 bp, 9 predicted proteins | sample 1494991 | NCBI WGS metagenome assembly OBVC01 (sample SAMEA2579955, study PRJEB22360) | human gut metagenome
CGGCCGCCTATAAGGGGGAGCCGGTAATTGGAATCCCGCATCACGTGGCGTATCAGCCCGGATCGAGAGGAAAAAACTGGGATACTCACGATGAAGTATTTTCTCCGTTTGCGGAAATTTATTCCTGCCACGGATGCAGCGAGACGGATGACGGTCCGCTTCTCATGAAGCGCCATGTCCACATGGGGCCGAGGACGGGAGAGACGGTATTCGAGCGGGCGATCGAGAAGGGATACCGGATCGGAATGATCGCGGCAGGCGATAATCACAGCGTGCCTGCGGTCTTTGAGCATGGCAGCATGTGCGCTCTGGCCGCAGACTGTACGAAGGAAGCGATCTGGGAGGCTTTTGTGAACCGCAGGGTATACGGGGTATCCCAGAGCCGGATCGAGGTGGATTTCTCCGTCGATGGAGCCGAAATGGGAAGCGAGATCACGACCGGTGGGGAGGCGGAGCTTTCGTTCCGGATTAAGGGAACGGCTGCGGTCGACCGTGTGGAGATACTGAGAGATAACATTCTGGAAAAAATGGTGGTGCACTCAGGAACCTGGGAAAGAAAAGAACAGTCTGGCGTGATCCGGTTTAAATTCCGCCTGGAATTTGGCTGGGGACCGGATATCCGTGTCTATCCGGATGCAATCTGCCGGGTCTGGAACGGGCTGCTGAAAGTGGACGGAAAGCTGCTGGGAGTGGAAAAATGCTGGAATAATTTCGGACAGGAGCTGACCTCCCAAACGGAGGATTCCTGTGAATTCTCACTTACCACCTATCAGTCCACGGCTACCGGCAAATGGATGGGGCCCAGCAATGTGACAACAGAAGGCTTTATCTTCGAGGTGGAAGCGGATGCAGACAGTTCCATTCATCTGACTGTGGAAGGAAAAGAGTACGCATTTCTGGTGAGAGATATGCTGAAAAGCTCCAGCGTAACGGCGCTGTGGGACGAAGTGGAAAAACTGACGGAGGATACCTGGGGGAAAATCACCCATTACAGAGATGACCCGTGGTGGCACAATGCATACAAGTTTAAAGTAGGCCGTGCATATCCGGAGGACAGCTACTTACTGGAGCACCATGAGACGATAAACGTGGAAGAGGACTGCTGTTACCGCCTGCGCGTATGGCAGAAAAATAATGACGCCGCGTGGACTTCCCCTGTATTTTTAAGAACCGGCCAGGGGCTGACAGAGAAGAAGGAGGATTAACCGGATGCAGGAAATTGTGAATGTAAGAATCGATGACCGCCTGATTCACGGTCAGGTGGCCGCGGTATGGAGCCAGTATACGAAGGCAACCAGAATTATGGTGGTGGACGACCAGGTCGTGCATGACGTGGTCAATAAAGAGGCGCTGAAGATGGCCTGCCCGCAGCAGTGCAAGCTGTCTATTCTGACAGCGGAAAAAGCAGCGGCTAATTTATGCGCGGGTAAATACGATGGAGAAAAGGTATTTATTGTGGCGAAGAATCCGAAGACGATCCGTTCCATTCTGGATCATGGGTTTGTGATGGATTCCGTCAATGTGGGCAATATGGGTGGTAAGCAGAATACCAGAATGCTGAAAAAGGCCGTCAGTGTGTCGGAGGAGGATATCGAAAACTTCCTGTATCTGGCCGGGCACGGTGTGAAGGTTACGGCCCGCATGGTGCCGACGGAGGAAGCGGCAGACTTTATAAAGCTGATTGAGGAAGCGAAATAGAGAGAAAAAGAGGATTCCGGGAAAGAACCTGCCGGAATCCTCTTTTTCTCTCTACTCTTCGCGATTATAACAGAAGCAGGAGGTCATATGATCGTTGACCAGCCCGACCGACTGCATGTAGGCATAAATAATGGTAGGGCCTACAAATTTAAATCCCAGGTTCTTTAAATCCTTACTGATTTTTTCTGCTAACGGAGTGCTGGCAGGAACGTCAGCCATGGTTTCCCAGGCATTTTTGATGGGTTTGTTATCCACATAGGACCATAAGAAATGGTCCAGGGAACCGTATTTTTCACACAACACGAAGTAAGCCCTGGCGTTGGTGATGGCCGCGTTGATCTTTAAACGGTTTCGGATGATTCCGGCGTTATGCATCAGCTCTTCGATCTTCTCGTCGCCGTATGTACTGATGATGGCCGGATCGAAATCATCGAAGGCCTTTATGAAGGCATCCCGCTTCTTCAGGATGGTAATCCAGCTTAAACCTGCCTGCATACCCTCCAGAATCAGCATTTTAAATAGTGTTCTGTCATCGTGAACGGGTTTCCCCCATTCGTTATCGTGATACTCCTGGTTCAGTATATCGTGGGCGGCCCAGTCACACCGTGTGAGTTTGTCTGACATTGGTTCTCCTCTTTCTGCGCAGATGTTGAAATCTGCCTTTTTGTGTGCTCTTGCCAGTGGTTCCATATTCTTCAGCCTATTATAATAAAAATTTCTGCTCACATCAATACTTGAGAGTAAAAAGTTTATACCTGGCTGTGATGGCGAACCGAAAGCTATTGAAATAGCCATTCCCAAGCATACGCCGCATAGAGACGGCAGCCATTTAGTAAAGCCGATTCGTCCAGATCAAAACACTCGTGGTGGAGCGGCCAGGAGGTTTTCTGCGTTCCGTCACTCGTTCCTAAGAATACCATGGCGCCGGGGACAGCCTCTAAATATCGGGAGAAATCTTCAGAGGTCATGCTGGCTGGACGTTTTATTAAGTTGTCTTCCCCCCACACGGTCATGGCCGCGTTTTTTGCCGTGCCGCAGCAGGCGGCATCATTGACAGTCGGGAGCAGGGACGGCGTGTAGGTGACTTCAGAGGAGCAGCGGTACATCGCGGCTGTGTGTTCACTGTAACGGGTAAGGGCTTCCTTAAAATAACCGCTGAGCTCCTTGTCGAAGAAACGGATATTTCCCGATAATACAGCTTCCTGAGCCAGCAGATTGACCTTTGTGCCGGCCTGGAAGATTCCGATGGTAAGGACAGCCGGTTTCTGCGGGTCAATTTCTCTGCTGACGATTTGCTGAAGATTGACAGCCAGATGGGCGCCGGCAAGGAGCGTATCCGATCCGAGATGGGGCGTCGCGCCGTGGCCTCCGGGGCTGGTAAGGCGGATGGAAAAGTCATCTACACCTGCCATGCAGGGGCCGGGCAGAATACAGATTTTTCCCGTTGGAAGATCGGGCGCCACATGGATCGCGAATACGGTATCCACTCCGTCAAGCATCCCGCGATCGATCAGCGTTCTGGTTTCTCTGCCGGTTTCCTCCGCCGGCTGAAACATGAGCCGCACGGTGCCGGAAAAATGGTCACGGCTGTCCCAAAGAAGCTTTGCCGCCCCCAGCAGCATGGCCGTATGGGAGTCGTGTCCGCAGGCATGCATGACGCCGGGAGACTGTGAAACATAGGGCGCGTCTGAATTTTCCGTAATAGGAAGGGCATCCAGATCGGCGCGCAGCAGAACTGTTTTACTGTGCTTTTCAGGCGGTAAGTCAGTGGTTTCCCCCGGGCGCGTCTGCAAACCGGCAATCTCAGCCAGAATATCGGTTTCATGCAGTGTACGGTGTGGAATACCCAGTTTGTCCAGTTCACTTCTGATTAACTGCTGGGTCTGAAATTCCTGGCCGCTCAGCTCCGGATGCTTGTGAAGCGTTCTCCGTATGCCGATGATATAGTCGGACAACATTGAAAAATCGGTCATATTAATAATCCTCCTGTCGGTGTGTCTCTTCTTTGTACTGTGCCGGTGTCATATTTGTATATTTTTTAAACAGCTTCGAAAAATAGTTGGGGTCGCTGATGCCGACCGATTCTGCAATTTCGTAAATCCGGAGATTGCCGGTCTGAAGCAGTCTCTTCGCTTTCTCAATCCGCAGGCTCGCTAAGTAGTCTACAAAATTCATCTGTGTGACTTCCTTGAAAATCCGGCTTAGATAGGACGGATTGACGTAATTGATCTCCGCGATTTTTTTCAGCGTCAGAGTCGATGTGGACAGATTTTCGTTGAGATACTGCAAAATCGTGTGGATGAGCTTGTTTCCCTTGGCATCGGTATATAGATTTACCTGGTAAAGCGTGAAGCGCACCATCTGAAGGACGTATTGCCGGATGTCTTTTTCATCGGTCAGCTTCAGGATATGCGTGTAGGGAAGGTGATCCGTATTGTAAATTTCATTGTAGGAGATTCCCTTGTCTCTCAGTGTTGCGAGCACAATGTTTACAATGGAGAGCGACAGCACCATGACATCGGAGAGAACATGGCTGGGGATTCGTTCCAGCGAATCATAGGCCGCATCAACGCGCCGCAGAGCGGTATCCTCCTGGGGAAGCTGCATATACAAGGGAAGCTCTTCCGTCACCGTATTGATTAAATTCTGTAATTCCTGCTGATTCTGTTCCTGGGGCGGATTGGCCAGAAATGACTTGTTATGGCTGTATTTGGCGACCTGGGAGTTCTGGTAGGCCTGACGGTAGGAGCTGCGGATATCCTCGAGGCGCTCCACCGGCGTCCCGACGCCCACATACGATTTGATCCCCAGCTTGTCCTTCAGCAGGGTAGAAAAATGGAAGCCGTAATTGTATAAGTTGATTTTTCTGTTTTCGGTCAGCAGGACCAGGTTCATATGAATATCCTGAAAGACCAGGAGGCCGCTTAGCCGCTCCGCTGCCGTTTGGATGATTTCCCGGCACTGGAACTGCTGCATGATGCTTTCTTCAATGTCCTGGCTGACATTCAGCGTCAGGAGAAGGATATTATAGAAACCGGAGTCACGATGCAGCGGTATCTGGTAATAGCTCAAATTTTCCCAAAGGTAATCGGAGGGGAGGCTGCTGACCATCATGTTGCTGAAAAAATTCTGGATTATGTAGTCACGGTTTTCGTTCAGCTTCTTTTGAAGGAGTTCGTGCTGATAGAGCTTCTTTTGCTCTTCCCGGATGGAGCTGCGGATATCGGTCACGGTCCGGATCAGTTCCTCACGTTTAATGGGTTTTAAAAGAAAACTCGATATTCCGATTTCCAGCCCCTGCTTGGCGTAGTCGAATTCATCGTGGGCGGTAAGAATGATGATTTTAATGTGCGGATATTCTTCCAGAACCATTTCTGCAAAGTCCAGGCCGTTGATAAACGGCATTTCAATATCGGTGATGATGACATCCGGTTTTCGTTCGGCAATCAGCTCCAATGCCTGGTTTGCGCTGGATACATCATCCGTAATGACATAGTCCAGTTGCTCCCATGGGATGCAGATCCGCAGCAGTCCCCTCATTTTATCTTCATCGTCTACAAGCATCACTTTTATGGGCTGTGGCTGATACATATCGGCAGACCTCCTAAAACGGTATTTTAATGATGACAGAAGTTCCCTTTCCTTTTTGGCTGAGCAGCTCCACGGCACCCTTTTCCGGGTAAGAAATATGGACCCGCTCAATCGTGCCTGCCAGACCGAAGCTGTCTCTGGGCGAGGGGCTTAAGGAGCGCAGGCTTTGCAGCAATTGATCGTCCATCCCGACCCCGTTGTCGGTAACCGTGAGACAGATCTGGGTCTCCTGGCGTTTGACGGATATCAGGATGGTGCCGGGTTCCCCGAGCGGTTTGATTCCGTGGTAGACCGAATTTTCGACCAGGGGCTGAAGCAGGAGTTTTATGATCTCGTGCTGGTACAGCGTTTCATCCACATCATAGTTTACAGTAAATAAATCCTCATAGCGCAGGGAGAGAAGGGAGGTGTAATCCTTTATGATCTGCAGTTCCTGCTCCAGGGTGATGTACTGTTTCCCCTTACTCAGACTCTGTCGGTAAAAACTGCCCAGCGCGGTGATGGCGTCATAGGCCTGATTGGTGTCTCCGGTGAGCACGATGTATCCGATGGTATCCAGCGTGTTATACAGAAAATGCGGTTTCATTTGTTCCTGTAGCGCGCGGAGCTCCGTCTTTCTTTTCAGCTTCTGTTCCTGCACCAGCCGTTCCATGAGAAACTGAAGCCTGTCGATTAATTGGTTGTAATGAATCTCCAGAAGACCCAGTTCGCTGTTCGGATGGCGGACGGCCACCGGTTCGAAATTCCCGTTTTCCGCGCGGCCCATGGCCTGAATCATCTGGGAGACAGGCGTCTGAATCGATTTTGCAATAACGATGACACAGATCAGCATGAGCACCATATTGATGAAGAAAATCCAGAAGGAGATCTGGAGCAGGGAGGTGCTCAGTGTGGACTCGTATTTCAGAGGGAAGGTTGCGGTTAATTTCCACTGGTATTCTGGAATATAGATTCCGGCCGACAGCGAATTCTTGCCGCTGGCACTGTAGTAAGCAGACGCGGGACCGATGAAGGGGCTGATATTGTGGTGATTTTCCCCTTCCTTTGTACTGCCGTAGGTGCTGATGATCTCCCCGGAATCGTCATACAGGGTAATCTCGATATCGGATGGCTGAAAGACGTGCTCAAATATCTGGTTGATGGAGCGCGTCGGTATGTTCATAATAGAGAAGCCGATCGGTTTCTGGGTTTCTAAATCATTGATGACCCGGACTGCCGACAGAAAATCTTCGGAGTAGTCAGGAAGAAAAATATTGCCGGCATGAAGCGAAAGAATACAGCTCCCCTTGGCGTCCATGGCGCTTTGATACCAGGGGGCCTCTGTGACAGAGTGAATCACCGGTGTCTTGATGCCGAACTTATCGACTCCATAGAGCTGCCCCTTTAGATTCATAATATAGATAGAATCGAGATGATTGTAGCTGTCGATGATGGTAAAAAGATAATTGTCATAAAATTTCCGGTCAGTTGGTTTCAGTGGAAGCTTTGTGAGATCAGAGATACCGCTTTTCAGCAGAAGGCTGTAGCTGTTATTGGTATTTTCCACCATTTCCACGATGTTGGAGCGGATCGAAGTGAGTGTCTGTCTGGAATGCTGTTCCATGTTGGACAGGACGTATTCTTTCGATACATAGCGGTATGAAAAGTAAGTCAGAATAACACTGAGCAGCAGAAAACCAAAAAAGACCGTGCTGATTTTTCTCGATATTTTACTGTGAAACGCCCAGTTCCACAGATTTAAAGCGCTCACTTTCCGTTTCCCCATAAATGCATCCCCCCTGCTATTATGTCATCATATCACGGTGAATTTTAAAAGTAAACAAAGCGGAAAATGAAGTAAAAAATCTACTAGAGAAAGTAAGCGATTTACTATACGGCTAATGGCGAAGCCGGAAAATGAGACGTGAACCACCGGGAAAATAGTAAGTTAATCACCAGAAACAGTAAAATCTCTCTCTTCCGTGAAAACGCTGAACTGTGTAAAATAGAGTTACATTCACAAGCGCTTTTGAATCAGACAAATCATATTGGAGGAGCGGAATCATGAAAAAGAAAACATGGAGAACCGTCATGGCACTTGCACTTGCGGGTACTATGGCGATGGGACTGACTGCCTGCGGATCGGGTGCAGTAAACAGTACAGCCGGAGGAGATACCAGTGCTGCACAGACGGCTAAGGAAACCACACAGGAGGCCAGTGGTGATACAGGGGAAGTGCCTGTGATCAAGCTGTGGCATATATTCGGAGGGGATACCGATCCCAATAAGGCAATTATCGATCAGGTCGTAAAAGATGCGGAAGAAAAGTTCCATGTAAAGATAGAATCCGACACGGCTGAAAATGAGGCGTATAAGATGAAATTAAAGGCGGCCATCGCGGCCAATGAAACGCCGGACATCTTCTATACCTGGGGCCATGGCTTCATTAAGCCGTTTGTCGAAGCGGGAAAGGTAGAGGCGCTGGACGATTATCTGACCGATGATTTCAAGTCACATCTGGGGCCGTCAACCCTGACCGGCTTCCAGTTCGATGAAAAAACGTATGCGCTTACGACAGACCAGTCGGTAGCCTGCATGTTTTATAATAAAGAGATGTTTGAAAAACTGAATCTGGAAGTCCCGGAGACCTTTGATGACTTCCTGACAGTATGCCAGACCTTCCTCGACAACGGAATCACACCGTTGACCGTAGGCGGAAAGGAACCGTGGACGATTGCCATGTATCACGATCTTCTGGCCTTAAGGGCTGTTGGAAGCGAGGGCGTAAAGGCTGCCACCGGAAAAGAAACTGGATATGACGATCCTGGATTCTTAGAGGCGGCCCAGTGCCTGAAGAAGCTGGTGGATATGGGCGCATTTCCGGATGGCTCCGCCGGTATCTCAAGAGAAGAATCGGAGGTTCCGTTCCTTCAGGGACAGATTCCGATGTACTTAAACGGAAGCTGGACGGCGACGAGAGTGTATAAGGACTCTTCCCTGGTACAGGGGAAAATCGGAGTATTCCCATTCCCGGTATTAAAGGATGGAAAATCAGGAGTGACAGACTTTACCGGCGGGCCGGATACGGCCTTTGCGGTCAGCGCAGCCACCAGGGATCCGAAGCTTACAACCGAAGTTGCTCAGTATATTGCCTATGAACTGGCGATCGGAAAGTACAAGATCGGTTCCAGCATCCTTCCGTATGTGAACGTGGACGTAGATAAATCGGAAATCAATCCGCTCTTAATGGAGATCTATGATTTCACAAAAGACGCCACAAGCTATACAATCTGGTGGGATAATCTGATGGAAGGAAAAGATGCAACCGTATATTTAAACAAGCTTCAGGAGCTGTTTGTCGGCAGTATTACGCCGGAACAGTATGTGGCTGAACTGCAGAAATTAAATCAGTAAACGAGGAGCGCTCCCGGAAACGGTTTTTTGAGAGCGCCTCCAAACCGAAAGGGGGCTGGAGACAGTCCCCTTCATAAAAAGATAGGAGGTTTTTTGTGAACCGGGTACTGTCAAATAAAAAAGCCGTGTTTATTTTCCTGCTTCCGGCGCTGGTCCTGTTTTTGACCATTATTATCGTACCGATCTTTATGTCCGTGACTTACAGCCTCACAGAGTGGGATGGGATCGGGAAAAAGGTATTTACGGGGTTTGATAACTATAAGGAGCTGTTCCTCACCAACAGTGATGGATTCTGGAGGGCAGTTAAGAATTCTTTGATTTTTGCAGCGGGATCTGTCTTTGTGCAGCTGCCGATTTCTCTCATCCTGGCGCTGATTCTGGCAAGAGGAGTAAAGGGGGAACGTTTTTACGTCAGCGTCTATTTCATCCCGGTTCTGATTTCTACCGTGGTGATCGGACAGCTCTGGATGAAGATTTACAATCCGCAGTACGGGCTTCTGAATACGGTCTTAAGATCCATGGGCTTAGAACAGCTTACGGGGAACTGGCTCGGAGACACAAAAAAGGTGATCTTTGCCGTGATCGTGCCGGTGCTGTGGCAATACATCGGTTACCACATGCTGCTGATGTACGCCTCGGTGCGCTCCATCTCAGAGGAGATTTTTGAAGCGGCCCGTATCGACGGCGCCAATGGGATTCAGACTGCATTACATATTACCATTCCGCTTATGAAGCCGATTCTGAAGGTCTGCGTGACCTTTGCGGTGGTGGGATCTTTAAAGAACTTCGATCTTGTGTACGTTATGACGGGCGGCGGACCGGCGGGAGCGAGCCAGCTTCCGAGTACGCTGATGGTTGAGACCATTTTCTCCAGAAATATGTATGGTTATGGAAGCTCGATGGCAATTTTCATTATTCTGGAATGCTTCCTTTTTGCATGGCTGATTCGTGGGGCATTTCGTGACAATGAGTAAGGGAGGACCTATGAAAAAATTAAATTTATCCCGGGCAGTCATTCAGGCGTGTCTGATCTTTTGGGCCGCGCTTCAGATATTCCCCTTATACTGGCTTTTGACGTTTTCACTGAAGGACAACACAGAGATATTTCAGGGAAATATGGTTGGCCTCCCCTCGGTCTGGCGCTTTGAAAATTACACCCATGCCTTTATGGGCGGAAATGTGGGGCGTTATCTGGCCAACAGTATTATCGTTACGGCGGCCACCATTCTGATCGTCTGTATTGCATCTCTGATGGCTTCCTATGCCCTGATCCGGATGAAATGGAAGCTTCAGAAGACCTTTCAGCTGATTTTTATCATGGGAATCACCATACCGATCCACGCAGCGCTGCTGCCCGTATTTATCATGATGCGGCAGGTGCATTTAATCAATACTGGTGCCTGATTATTCCGTACTCAGCCTTCGCAGTGCCAATGGCGATTATGATCAGCTCCGGTTTTATCTCTTCCATTCCGGGGGAGCTGGAGGAAGCCGCGTGTATCGATGGATGCAATATATATAAAATCTTTATTCAGATTATACTCCCGCTGATGAAGCCGTCGCTGGCCACGATTGCTATTTTTACGTTTTTGCAGTCCTGGAATGAGCTGATGTTTGCGGTCGTGTTTATCAGCAAGCCGGCATACCGGACGCTGACGGTTGGAATACAGTCCCTGGTAGGGCAGTATACGACAGACTGGGGCCCCATTGGGGCCGGGCTGGTGGTCGCCACGTTCCCCATTATCATTATCTATGTGATATTGAGCAGGCAGGTTCAGCAGAGCCTGATTGCCGGTTCTGTAAAAGGGTAGGTGAGCGGAGATGAATACAGGCTGTTTTGATGAGGTGATCAGCAGAAGAGGGACCAACTGCGCGAAATACGATGAAATGGATGAAAAGTACGGGAAAGATATCCTGCACTGCGGTGTGGCCGATATGGATTTTCGCGCGCCGGAACCCATACGGGAGGCGTGCCGGAAGGTGACAGATCACGGAATATATGGCTATACCAATCTTCCGTCCTGTTATCCCGCTGTTGTGGGGGAGTGGATCCGCAGAGAATACGGATGCAGGGTCGAAGATGAGTGGATCCTGTTTTCCCCGCGAATCAATATTGGGCTAAACATGGCCGTGGAGACGTTTACAAAGCCGGGGGACAGGATCATTGTTCACACGCCGGCTTACCCGGCCCTTACGGATGCTGTGAATAAGCATGGCAGAATCATGATCGGGAGTTCGCTGGAGTGGGACGGAACACGCTGGAGTATGAATTTTGACGCATTGGAATCGAAGATGGATGCTTCTGTGAAAATGATGATTCTCTGCAATCCCCACAATCCGACGGGCAGGGTCTGGGAAGCGGAGGAATTAAAGGCGGTGGAGTCCTTCTGCCTGCGCCATGAACTGTTTCTTTTATCCGATGAGATTCATGCCGATATAATAAGGGAAGGCAGACGGTTTTGCAGCATACTGTCGCTCTCCGAACCGATGAGGAAGAGGATGATCGTATACCAGTCCGTGACGAAGACGTTCAACATTCCGGGAATTATGTTTTCCAATATGATCATACCCGACGATTCCATGCGTCAGGCGATGAAGGCGACGGTAGACCGGGAAGGATTCCATAATCCAAACATATTTGCGGCAGCAGTGATAAAACCAGCATATCAGGAGTGCGGACCGTGGAAAGAGGAATTAAATCGCTGTCTGGACGAAAATATGAGCCTTCTGGCCGGATATTTAAAGGAACACATGCCGCTGTTTGAACTGAGGGAACCGGAAGGAACCTTCCTGGCATGGATTGATTACAGAAAGACAGGGATGACGGAAGCGCAGATTGTTAAGTTCTTTCTGGAGGAGGCGAAGGTATCCGTCTATGAAGGCAGCCATTTTGGGGAAGCCGGGCTGGGATTTATCCGGCTGAATGCGGCAGTTCCGAAACGTGTGCTGGAGGAGATTCTGGACAGGACGGGAAACGCGTATTCTTTGAGATTCAGAGGTAAAGAATAGAAGATTCATACCTGCTCAAAAGCGAATGAGGTCTTCCACGAGTTTAGTGTTTGTGGTACAATGAGACACAGCCGACAGTGTCCGGTGAGAGATTAAATTTGATTTTGGAGACAGAGATATGATAAACCGGATTATTATGATCATTATGGCGCTGGGCGCCGTGGCTGGGGGAATTGACCGTATCCTGGGGAACCGTTTTGGGTATGGGAAGAAATTTGAGGAAGGCTTTCAGTATCTGGGGCCGACCGCGCTGTCCATGGTGGGGATCATCTGCCTGGCCCCGCTGGTATCGGGGACGCTGGGAAGGCTTATCATTCCGGTTTACCGGTTCCTTGGGGTGGACCCCGCCATGTTTGGAAGCCTTCTGGCCATCGATATGGGCGGATATCAGCTTTCCATGGAGCTGGCGGAGAATCCGCTGATCGGAAGGTACGCGGGAATCGTGGCGGCCTCCGTGTTTGGCTGTACGATTGTCTTTACCATTCCGGTAGGGATGGGGCTGATCGAAGAGGGCGACCGCCCTGTATTTGCAAAGGGGATTATGCTGGGACTGGCTGCCCTGCCGGCGGGGCCGATCACCGGGGGGGGGAACCACCGCCTGGGGATCGGGGAGATTCTGCATCAGAATCTTCCTGTTCTGGTTCTGGCCCTTCTGCTGGGAATCGGTCTGTTCCGCATTCCTGATGGCATGGTGAAAGGCTTTGAGGTGTTCGCTGTTCTTATCCGTACCGTGATAACCGCCGGGCTTGTGCTGGCGGCGGTTACATATATGACAGGATTTGTGGTGATTCCCGGAATGGCTCCCATCGAGGAGGCCATGGCGGTGGTTTCCTCCATCGGTGTGGTGCTTCTGGGAAGCCTTCCCGTGACGGAATTTTTACAGCGCCGGCTGAAACGGCCCTGTACCGCGCTGGGCGCCAGAATGGGGCTGGACAGCATCAGTGTCCTGGGGCTGCTGGTCAGTATCGTGAGTCCCATACCGGCACTCGTCATGATGAAGGACATGAACACGTTTGGCAAGCTTGTCAATGTGGCGTATATGGTGAGCTCCGCCTCCATGCTGGCC
>OBVC01000726.1_pt1 | contig 12624 bp, 10 predicted proteins | sample 1494991 | NCBI WGS metagenome assembly OBVC01 (sample SAMEA2579955, study PRJEB22360) | human gut metagenome
CCGCCAGCACTGAACGGAAAGAGGTAATCGCTTCGGTGCTCGGCTTGTCGTGAATACGGAACAGTGCCGGTTCTTTCGCTTTCTCAACGAAACGCGCCGCCGAGATATTCGCCAGAATCATGCACTCTTCAATTAATTTGTGCGCGTCGTTACGCTGGGTCTGTTCGATACGTTCAATACGGCGTTCAGCGTTGAAAATGAACTTCGCTTCTTCGCTCTCAAATGAGATCCCACCGCGTTCTTCACGGGCTTTATCCAGCACTTTATAGAGGTTATGCAACTCTTCGAGATGCTTAACCAGCGGGGCGTACTGCTCGCGCAGATCCTGATCGCCCTGCAGAATATGCCAGACTTTGGTGTAGGTCAGACGCGCGTGAGAGCTCATCACCGCTTCGTAGAATTTGTAGCCAGTCAGGCGGCCTTTCGACGAAACCGTCATCTCGCACACCATACACAGGCGGTCTACCTGCGGGTTGAGCGAGCACAGGCCGTTAGAGAGCACTTCCGGCAGCATCGGGATAACCTGCGAAGGGAAGTACACCGACGTGCCACGGTTACGCGCTTCTCTGTCCAGCGGCGTTGACGGACGCACATAGTAGCTGACGTCGGCAATCGCGACCCATAAACGCCAGCCGCCGCCGCGTTTTTTCTCACAGTAAACTGCATCGTCAAAGTCACGGGCGTCTTCGCCATCAATGGTGACCAGCGGTAAATCGCGCAGATCAACACGGCCCGCTTTTGCTTCTTCCGGCACTTCTTCTTTCAGCCCGGCAACCTGTTGCTCAACAGCCTGCGGCCAGATGTACGGAATTTCATGGGTACGCAGAGCGATATCAACCGCCATGCCGGTGCCCATATTGTCGCCAAGGACTTCGACGATTTTACCCACCGCTTTGGTACGACGAGTCGGGCGTTGAGTCAGTTCGACTACGACCACAAAGCCCATCCGCGCGCCCATGATCTGATCGGGCGGGATTAAGATATCGAAGCTCAGACGGCTGTCGTCAGGAACCACAAAGCCGACGCCCGCTTCGGTAAAGTAGCGACCAACAATCTGGCTGGTTTTTGGCACCAGTACGCGGACAATACGCGCTTCACGACGACCTTTACGGTCAGCGCCCAGCGGCTGCGCCAGCACCTGATCGCCATGAATGCAGGTTTTCATCTGCTCACTGGAGAGATACAAATCATCTTTACGTCCTTCAACCCGCAGAAAGCCGTAGCCATCACGGTGGCCAATAACGGTACCTTTCACCAGGTCGAGGCGTTCCGGCAGCGCATAGCACTGACGACGAGTGAAGACCAGTTGACCATCGCGCTCCATCGCGCGCAGGCGGCGACGCAGGCCTTCAAGCTGCTCTTCGCCTTCAATGTGCAGTTCTACCGCCAGCTCATCACGGCTGGCCGGTTTTTCACGTTTGGTTAAATGTTCGAGGATAAATTCCCGACTAGGGATGGGATTCGCGTATTTTTCAGCTTCGCGTTCCTGGAAAGGATCTTGTGACATCTCGGTTCCTCCGTTGTCATCTCTGATGAAGATTTTCGTCACTCCACCAGCAATAATTTATAAAGCGGTTGATTCTCTTCAACCAAATCGGCAAGCGTGTAGTTATCCAGTTCCGTAAGAAAACTTTGCACGGCCTTAGAAAGTGCCTGTTTCAACCTACAGGCAGGTGTAATGTGGCAAAACTCACTGCTGCAATTCACCAGCGATAAGGGCTCCAGCTCGCGCACCACATCACCAATACGTATCGCACTCGCCGGTTTACCGCCATTTTTTCCACGAACAGCAGTCACGTAGCCGGCACGACTAAGTTGATTGATTATTTTGACCATATGATTACGGGAGACGCCGTAGACGTCAGTCACTTCAGAAATACTGGTCATCCGCCCTTCTGGCAATGACGCCATGTAGATCAGCGCACGTAATCCGTAATCAGTGAAACTCGTTAACTGCACATCAACCTCAAAAGGGAAATCGGGAAAAAATACATTTATATTGATGATAAACCAGCCACAAGCTGTGTCGCTAATTTATTTCAGTTCGGGGAAGGAAAAAAGCGAGGATTTAACCCTGTGTCGGATAGCGTAATGGCTTACCCGACACAGCAATGTATCACACTGTTAGCCCGGCAGGCAAAATATCTGCCAGGCGTACCAGAATTACGCGTCGAACGGGTCGCGCAGAATCATGGTTTCAGTACGATCCGGACCGGTAGAGATGATATCGATCGGCACACCAGTCAGCTCTTCAATACGCTTGATATAGTTCAGCGCCGCCTGCGGCAGGCCGCTACGATCTTTCACGCCGAAGGTGGATTCAGACCAGCCCGGCATGGTTTCGTAAATCGGCTCTACACCTTTCCAGTCGTCAGCTGCCAGCGGAGTGGTAGTCACTTCGCGACCATCCGGCATACGGTAAGCCACGCAGAGTTTCACCTCTTTCAGGCCATCCAGAACGTCCAGCTTGGTCAGGCAGAAGCCAGACAGGGAGTTCAGCTGTACCGCACGACGAACGGCAACGGTGTCCAGCCAGCCGGTACGACGACGACGCCCCGTAGTTGCGCCGAATTCGTTACCCTGCTTGCAGAGGAACTCGCCAGTTTCATCAAACAGTTCGGTCGGGAACGGACCTGCACCTACACGAGTGGAGTAAGCTTTGAGGATACCCAGAACGTAATCAACATAACGCGGGCCCAGGCCGGAACCGGTCGCCACGCCACCAGCAGTGGTGTTGGAAGAAGTTACGTACGGATAAGTACCGTGGTCGATATCCAGCAGCGTACCCTGCGCACCTTCAAACATGACGAAATCGCCACGCTGACGCGCCTGGTCGAGCAGGTCAGAAACGTCAACCACCATAGAAGTCAGGATGTCGGCAACAGCCATCGTATCATCCAGAACTTTCTGGTAATCAACCGCTTCAGCTTTGTAGTAGTTAACCAACTGGAAGTTGTGATATTCCATCACTTCTTTCAGTTTTTCAGCGAAGGTTTCTTTGTCGAAAAGGTCGCCAACACGCAGACCGCGACGTGCTACTTTATCTTCATAAGCAGGCCCGATACCACGACCGGTGGTGCCGATCGCTTTCGCGCCACGCGCTTTCTCACGCGCGTTATCCAGCGCAACGTGATAATCAAGGATCAGCGGACATGCTTCAGACAGCAGCAGACGCTCACGAACGGGGATGCCACGGTCTTCCAGTTCTTTCATCTCTTTCATCAGCGCGGCCGGAGACAGCACAACACCGTTACCGATGATGCTGGTTACATTCTCGCGGAGAATACCTGATGGAATAAGATGGAGAACGGTTTTTTCACCGTTGATTACGAGAGTATGGCCTGCGTTGTGACCGCCCTGGTAGCGTACAACATATTTAGCCCGTTCAGTCAGAAGATCGACGATCTTACCTTTACCTTCGTCACCCCATTGGGTGCCCAGTACGACGACGTTGTTACCCATTTTTCAAAATCACCGTTTGCTTAAAAATGGATTCTACCATCGCTTTTTCAGAGTTACAGCACTTTTTGCACTCAAAAATGACCTCGATCAGTCTGTTTTTTGTTCAGCCAATCGTTTTCCTCAACATGTAGTAGACCACAACGCCCGCAACCACAAGTCCACCGCCAAAACGACGTAAAATATTATCGGGCAAATTGGTCATCGCAGAGATCATCTTCTTCCATGCCTTCGGGTAAAGCATCGGCCCTAAACCTTCCAGTACCAAAACCAGGGCAAGCGCCAGCCAGATTGTCGAATTCATTCATTATCCTTATAGAAAAAGAAAACCACCGACATCCCTGAGGATGCGGTGGCTTTATTGACCTGTACCGCAGTCGTTATATTAACGCGTTGCGGAAGTCGGCGTCTTCATGTAGCGGAAGAAATCGCTATCCGGGCTCATGACCATCACGTCCTGATTGCCAGAGAAGCTGTTCTCATAAGCACGCAGGCTACGGATGAATGCGTAGAAGTCCGGATCTTTACTGAATGCATCAGCAAACAGTTTGGCTGCTTCGGCATCGCCTTCACCACGCATGATGCGGCCCTGACGCTCAGCTTCTGCCAGCGTTCTGGTCACTTCATAGTCGGCAGTCGCGCGCAGTTTTTCCGCTTCTTCCTGACCTTGTGAACGGTGACGACGCGCTACCGCTTCACGCTCGGCGCGCATACGGTTGTAGATCGCTTCAGACACTTCGGTCGGCAGGTTGATCTGCTTGATACGCACATCGACAACTTCAATACCCAGCGCCGCCATACTGTTCGGGTTGATGACCGGAACTTTGCCCTTCGTCTCAGCCGTTACGCGCTCTGCCGCTTCGGCAATGGCGTTATCTGCCGCCGGGGTAGTAACTTCATCTTCTGTACCCGCAGAACCGGAGTTCAGCGCGTCACGTACTTCGAGGGTCAGACGACCACGGGAATCGGTGACGATATCTTTCACGTCCAGGCGACCAATTTCAGAACGCAGACGGTCAGAGAACTTACGTTTCAACAGCACTTCCGCTTGCGAAATGTCGCCACCACCCGTTGCCAGGTAGTAACGGCTGAAATCGCTGATGCGCCATTTGATGTAAGAGTCGACGATCAGGTCTTTCTTCTCTTTGGTCACAAAGCGGTCGGCCTGGTTGTCCATGGTCTGAATACGTGCGTCGAGCATTTTCACCGTTTCAATGAACGGTATCTTGAAATGCAGACCCGGCTCATAAACCAGAGGTTTGTTGTCATCGTCACGCAGTACCTTACCAAAACGCAGCGTAATACCGCGCTCACCTTCTTTGACGACAAAGACAGACATGTAAAGCACTACCAGCACGATGATGATAATCGCGATAACTGACTTACGCATCGTTATTCCCCCTGACGCTGGTAGTCGTTACGCTGCGCGTTGGCGCGGCGTTGGTCCATAATATCGCCCTGACTGGTGGACGACGTGTTGCTTGCTCCACTGGTTGTGGAGGAAGAGGCTGGCGGAAGCTCAGGGCGGCAGACGCAGCAGATTGCTGGCACCGTTATCGCTCTTCGCCGCAGGGGCGTTACCACCTTTCAGCATCTGGTCTAACGGCAGAACCATCAGGGTGCCACCTTTATCGTTAACCAGCACTTTGCGGGTGTTGCCCAACACTTTTTCCATCGTCTCGATATACAGACGCTCGCGAGTAATTTCCGGCGCGGCTTTATATTCCGGCAGAAGTTTAGCAAAGCGCGCCACTTCACCCTGGGCTTCCAGGATGGTCTGGGCCTTGTACGCACGCGCCTCTTCGAGGATACGTTGCGCCTGACCGTTCGCACGCGGCTGAACTTCGTTGGTATACGCTTCTGCTTCACGAATGTATTGCTGTTCGTTTTCACGCGCGGCAATCGCATCGTCAAACGCCGCTTTTACTTCTTCCGGCGGACGAGCAGCCTGGAAGTTGACGTCCAGCAGCGTGATACCCATGTCATACGGACGAATCGTCTCTTCCAGTTCGCGCTGAGTATCGCTACGAATCACGGTACGACCTTCCGTCAGAATGCGGTCCATGGTGTATTTACCGATAACTCCACGCAGGGCGCTGTCGGTAGCCTGACGCAGGCTGTCATCCGGGCTGGTCACGCTATACAGATATTTTTCCGGATTGGTGACGCGGTACTGCACGTTCATCTCAACGCGCACTACGTTCTCGTCCGTCAGCATCACACCAGAAGCGGCCAGTTCACGCACGGCTTCCACGTTCACCGGTTTGACTTCGTCGATAAACGTCGGTTTCCAGTTCAGACCCGGCTCAACCAGATGGCTGAATTTACCAAAGCGTGTTACCACGCCGCGTTCGGCTTCTTTAATGGTATAGAAACCACTGGCCGCCCAGATAATGACAATCGCTGCCGCTGCGATGGTAACGACACGACCGCCAAGCTGCGGGCGCGGGCCTTGCGATGAACTGCCACCGCCAGATCCGGTGCCTTTACCGCCGCCCAGACCACCGAGCTTTTTGCTCAGTTTGCGGAAGATATCATCTAAATCAGGTGGCCCTTGATCGCGACCGCCTTTGTTTCCATTTCCCTCAGAGTTGCCGCCAGGTTTGCTGCTTCCCCACGGGTCGCGGTCTTGTCCGTTATTACCGGGCTGATTCCACGCCATGTTTGTGCTCCATATTTGTTATGCGGTGATCCCTGTTGTCTTTCGACGCCAGAGGATATGACTCCACGCTTCAGACGCTACGCCGTTAGATCAGGTAATCGATCAACGCCGGTTCTTGTTTACAGAGGCGACGCCAGTCAACGATCGGCATACGAACTTGCAGACTTACGCTGCCGTCCTCCTCCATCCACTCTTTTTCTATTGCCTGAAGCTGATAAAAACGACTTCTCAGACGCCCTTCCTGCGGTGGCAGACGCAATGTATGCTGCGCCACCTCGCCGGAAAGCCGCTCCGTCAAAGCCTGAAAAAGCTGTGGTATCCCCGCTCCGGTCTGTGCGGAAAGCCAGACACGGATCGGTTTGTTCTCTTCGTCCCGATCAATACGCGGTTCGAAATCTTCCAGCATATCGATCTTGTTCATCACCAGCAGGGTTGGGATCTCGTGAGCGTCGATCTCTTCAAGAACCGTATTCACCGCTTCGATGTTTTCTTGTACACGCACATCCGCCGCGTCAATGACGTGCAGCAGTAATGTGGCTTGCCGCGTCTCTTGTAACGTGGCTTTAAATGCCGCCACCAGATCGTGCGGCAGGTGGCGAATAAACCCTACGGTATCTGCAAGTACGGTTTCACCGACATCTGCAACGTCAATACGCCGCAACGTCGGGTCGAGGGTGGCAAACAACTGGTCTGCCGCGTAGACCCGCGCTTCGGTGATGCGATTGAAAAGGGTAGATTTACCAGCGTTGGTATATCCCACCAGCGAAACAGTAGGAACGTCGGCTTTGATACGCGATTGCCGCCCCTGCTCACGCTGCTTTTCAACTCTTTCCAGGCGCGACTGTATCTGCACGATGCGATTACGCAACAAACGACGGTCGGTTTCGAGCTGGGTTTCACCCGGACCACGCAAACCTATCCCGCCTTTCTGTCTTTCAAGGTGGGTCCAGCCACGCACCAGGCGCGTAGCCAGATGGCGCAGCTGCGCCAGCTCAACCTGCAACTTACCCTCATGGGTACGCGCACGTTGGGCGAAAATATCTAAAATAAGGCCGGTGCGGTCGATAACACGACACTCGCACAAACGCTCCAGGTTACGCTCTTGCGCCGGGCTCAGGGCATGGTCAAAAAGAACGACCGAAGCACCCGTCGCTTTGACAGCTTCCGCAATTTCAACTGCTTTACCTTCACCTACAAAATACTTTGGGTGCGGCGCTTTACGGCTACCGGTAATCACCTGCAATGCTTCGACACCGGCGGAAGAGACCAGAGATTCAAACTCCTGGAGGTCTTCCATATCTTTGTCTTGCGTAAAATAGATGTGTACCAGTACCGCCTGCTCACCAGCATCATAACGGTCAAACAAGCGTATAACCCTCTAAATAGATCAGCGGGGAACGCAGGATCGCTGGCTCCCCGTGTAAAAAAACAGCCCGAAACCTTATTCGGTTTCTTCGCTGTCCTGTTGCGCGGAAGTATTCTGCGCGCTGCTACCATGATGGTAGTTACTGCTGGTACCGCCACCGGCGTTGTTACTGTGATGAGAAACCGGGCGAGACGGGACAACAGTAGAAATCGCGTGCTTGTAAACCATCTGACTGACCGTGTTTTTCAACAGGATCACAAACTGATCGAAAGACTCGATTTGCCCTTGCAGCTTAATACCATTCACCAAATAAATAGAAACTGGAACACGTTCCCGACGCAGTGCGTTCAGGAACGGATCTTGTAAAGATTGCCCCTTAGCCATTCTCTCTTTTCCTTATATGCTTATTTGTACTTTGAACCTTTCGATTCTGAAAAAATTGCGCACGATACGTCTCAATTGTACACATTCAGCCTGCGATAGCACCAACAACCTGTAATACTTCGTCACGCGCCTGTTCTGGTTTTTCACTGTCAAGCCAGTGAACCCCTTCCCAACCACGCAGCCAGGTTATCTGCCGCTTCGCCAACTGTCTCGTGGCGCAAACACCTCGATAAACCATTTCATCGTATGAGATTTCGCCTTCAAGGTAAGACCACATCTGGCGATAACCCACGCAACGAATGGAAGGCAAGTCCGTATGCAAATCTCCTCGGGCAAAAAGCGCCCGGACTTCTGCTTCAAAACCTGAAGCCAACATCTGATGAAAACGCTGCTCAATGCGTTGATGGAGCAGTTCACGGCTCGCCGGGGCGATGGCGAACTGATGCACCTGATACGGTAGAGCGTCTCCTGACGTTTGCGTCAGTTCCGTTAAAGTTTTACCCGAAATGAAAAAAACTTCCAGTGCCCGGGAAAGCCTTTGTGGATCATTTGGATGAATCCTTGCTGCCGCAACCGGATCTACCTCCTGAAGTTGACGATGCAATGACTCCCAACCTTGCTCTGCCGCCTGTTGCTCAATTCTGGCCCGTACTTCCGGGTCTGCCGACGGTAGCGGCGACAACCCTTCCAGCAATGCCTTGAAATACAACATCGTACCGCCCACTAACAGTGGGATCCGCCCCGCCGCGGTGATATCGGCCATTTCCGCCAGCGCATCGCGGCGAAAATCAGCAGCCGAGTAAGCCTGCGACGGATCGCGAATATCCAGCAATCGGTGCGGCGCGGCGAGTAACTCTTCAGCGTTCGGCTTCGCCGTCCCGATATCCATCCCTTTGTAAATAAGGGCAGAATCAACGCTTATCAACTCTACTGGTAAAATTTTACGCAGCTCAATGGCTAACGCCGTTTTACCGGAGGCCGTCGGCCCCATCAAAAAAATCGCCTTAGGCAGGCTCGCCTTACTGATATCTCTCATCTTTCAGGGCTTTTATCGCCGGATGTAAATCAACAGATTGTAACAGACCACCCGGCGGCGTTTTCACAAGTTGCGGACATAACCGTTCCACGTCCGCCAGCAGGGTTATGGCCTGTGCCATTGACCACTGCGCATGTTCGCTCATCAGATTTCGTGCAATCCACTGCGCAATATTGCCAGGTTCGAATACGGACTGCTTCGCCAGGTAGCCTATCAGTTCAGGAATCAAGATTTGTAAATTTTGTTGGCGTAAGGGTAAAGGCACTGCCCTGATGGTCACATGCTGTGCATCTGACTGGAAATCAATACCCAATTCCGCTAGGGCAGACTGCGCTTTTTCTAATGCCGATTTTTCTTCGGCAGAAACTTTTAGCCGCAACGGAATCAGCAGCGGCTGGGCGCAAACGGGCGCTTCACCCGGCGTCAATTGTGCCTGACGCAGCCAACGTTCTGCCACTGGCAAGGATAAAAGTGAAATGTTGCCGTCGCGCTCCAGCAACGCACAGTCGGAATGGACGATAGTCAGTACCCGACCAAAACTCTGACTGTTCGCCGCAAGTGCAGGTTCCTGCGGTTCCGGCGCTTTTAATTTTTGCATCGGCGCGGGCGTTTGCAAAAGCTGGCGATACACTTCACCTTGCTGTTTCTGGTAGCCTGGCTGCGCATTCGGCCAGGGGGCAGCCGGACGACTGCCTGATGCTGGCGCAGGAGTGTAGCGCGGAGCTACCGGCTCACGAGCTGCCGGGTCTGCAAAGGGATTGCGCCCCGCCGCCACGCGGTTTTCCGGAATGGAACGCGGTGCAGGTTGGGGTTCATCGTCCAGCGGTAGCGGCGTTTCCAGTTGCTGTTGTAGCACGCTCAGCACGCCCTGATAGATAAAATCATGCACCAGACGCGACTGATGGAAACGCACTTCGTGTTTGGCGGGGTGCACGTTGACGTCCACCTGATGTGGGTCGATCTCCAGATACAACACAAATGCCGGTTGCTGATCGGCCCCCAGTTTGTCTTCGCAGGCCTGGCGGATCGCGTGATTGATCAGGCGATCGCGCATCATGCGACCGTTCACGTAGCAATACTGAATTTCTGCCAGTGCGGGCGTGGTGTGATTTGGATCGGCCACCCAGCCGCGTAGCGTGAGATCGCCGTGTTGCCATTCAATCGCCAGCGCTTGTTCAAGAAAAGCGGTGCCGCAAATCGCGCCTAAGCGCCGTTCTTTTTGCCCGCCTTCCGGCACTGCGCGGTACTGACGCACAATTTTACCGTTATGCGACAGGTTGATCGTGACGTCGAAACGCGCCAGCGCAATGCGGCGGATGATCTCATCAATGTGGTTAAATTCGGTTTTCTCGGTGCGCAGGAATTTGCGCCGCGCCGGGGTGTTGTAGAACAGATCCAGCACCTCCACACAGGATGCGCCGCCGGTTTTACCGTCACGTTCATATCGCGCCCTTCGGCATAGGCCTGCCAGGCTTCCTGCTGTTCTGCGGTGCGTGAAGTGAGCGTCAGGCGGGAAACCGAACTGATACTCGCCAGCGCCTCACCGCGAAAGCCCAGGCTGATAATGGCTTCGAGATCGTCCAGAGAGGCGATTTTACTGGTGGCATGACGAGCCAGCGCCAGCGCCAGCTCATCTTTTTTGATACCGCAGCCGTTATCACGAATGCGGATAAGTTTCGCCCCACCGCGTTCGATATCAATATCGATACGCGTCGCACCTGCATCGAGGCTGTTTTCCACCAGTTCTTTGACTACCGACGCAGGTCGCTCGACCACCTCACCTGCGGCAATCTGGTTCGCCAGTTGTGGCGGTAAGACCTGAATTGGCATCAATCGTCCTTAGTTTGGCAGCGTGCGATCTGGCGTCGTCACCGTACTGGCAGTTTGTGCCGTTGCACCCTGCGGCGCAGATTGCATCGGATGCGCAAGGAAGTAATTGCGCAGGCCTTTGTAAATGGCTTCTGCCAGCTGTTGTTGGTAATCGTCGCTCGCCAGCAAACGTTCTTCGCTGTTGTTGCTGATAAAACCGGTTTCGACCAGTACTGATGGGATATCCGGCGAGCGCAGAACGCCAAGGCTGGCGTGTTCTGGTCGACGTTTATGTATTTCGCCAATGCGTTGCAACTGACTGATCATACTGGTCGCTACATCATACCCTACCCGCTGGGAATGACCGAACTGTAAATCCAGCACCGCCTGGCTTAAATAGGGGTCAGACTGACTGTTCGCCAGCACATCACCCGCCCCACCCAGCAGCTCCGACTGTTTCTCGTGCTGCTCCAGCCAGCTGGCCATTTCACTGTTGGCGCGACGGTTAGAGAGCACCCATACGGAAGCGCCAGTCGCACTGCGGTTCGGTGCGGCATCAGCGTGAATCGACACGAGGAAATTGGCGTTTTGCTTACGTGCCACATCACTGCGCCCCATCACCGAAATAAAGTAATCCCCGTCACGGGTTAAAACGCCTTTAAACATCGGATCGTCATTGAGCAAAGTGCGCAATTTACGCGCGATGGCGATGGGGAAATTTTTCTCCCGCGTACCACCGGGGCCGATAGCGCCAGGGTCCTGACCGCCGTGTCCGGCATCAATAGCGATGATAATTTTATCGCCAGTGTTAGCCGTCGCGCGCGCTGCCGGACGCGTTACCGTATTACTGCTGATAACACCCGTAGTGCGGTTACTTTCCGTTTTAAACGGATTGCGCGCCGGTTCGCTGACGCGCGGTGCGACAACCGCAGGCGTTTCAACGCGTTTCGCAACCACGGGCGGCGGAGGAGGCGGTGGCGGCACATCGGCGTTAATCGTAAAGACGACATTGTAATTGCTGCCATTCTGCCGCTTCACCGCTTCGGTTTTACCGTTTTCGGTAAGATCGACCACCAGCCGTAGCGTTTGTGCATCTTTAGGCGTTCCAGAGCGAATCGCCTTCACCAGATTATTGCCGCTGAACAACAACGGCAGTCCCTGAATCACGCCCGTTTGTTTGATATCGAGCGCCACGGTGCGTTTGCTTTGATGGCTAAACGCATAATCAGGATCGCCAATAAAACTCAACGTTATCCGCGCCTGTTGATTACCGTTAGAAACCTGAATATCAGAGAGCGTCGCGGCACCCACCGGCGTGCACAGCAGCAGCAGCGTCGCTACCAACCATTTCTGATGCGATACATCATCCCGCCACCTTTCAAAGGTTAACCGGCTAAACGCGCCAGCAACAATTCACCCGCAGAGGAAACCGCACTCACGCGCGCCTCACGGCCTTGTGCCTGATAATCAATGTGTATTTCGACATCCGGGTCAGGAAGAACACCTGTACCTTGTTGTGGCCACTCCACCAGGCAGATGGCATCGTTGGCAAAATAATCGCGGATCCCCATAAACTCCAGCTCCTCGGGATCGGCAAGGCGGTACAAATCAAAGTGATAGACCATTAAGTTGTCGAGCGTATAGGGTTCGACCAGCGTATAAGTGGGGCTTTTGACATTACCCTGATGACCCAGAGCCTGTAAAAAGCCCCGGCTAAAGGTGGTTTTACCTGCGCCTAAATCGCCATACAGATAGATTACGGTTGCGCCATCGCAGGCTTTCGCTACCCGCTCGCCCAGGTCTAATGTTGCCTGCTCATCAGGGAGCGGAATTACTCGATTCATCATGGTTTTTATCAGTCACTTCCGGGTTAACAATACGCTGTAGCGTGGAAAAGAGATCGGTTGC
>OBVC01000731.1_pt1 | contig 12538 bp, 6 predicted proteins | sample 1494991 | NCBI WGS metagenome assembly OBVC01 (sample SAMEA2579955, study PRJEB22360) | human gut metagenome
CGATTTAAATGATTTAAAACGGATCAATGACCAGCGTGGGCATCAGAAGGGGGATGAGGCCCTGATCTTTGTGGCAGATGCCCTGAAAGCTTCCTTTCAGGATAAGGAAGAGCTCTACCGCATAGGAGGCGACGAGTTCTGTGCCCTGTCCGGCCGGATTACCGGGAAAGAGCTGGAGGATTTTGCAGCCAGCCTTCAGAAGAAACTGGAGGAGGGGGAGACGAAGCTTGGATTTCCCGTCTCGGTGGCGGTCGGATGGTCCAGGGAGGACGAGTGCGGAATCGATCTGGCCTTTCGCCGCGCCGATTTTACCATGTATGAGAAAAAGCAGCAGATGAAGCGGGAACGAGAACAGGATGAAACGCGTTTAGAACCGTCGGAATGTGGCTGCGGAGGCATAAAGAATGAAACAGAATAAGAAACTGATGGAAGAAATACCGGACCGGTTCTGGGGGCTGTTCCGCTCGGTGAACCGGTCCACCTACATAGAAGCACTATTGAGAATTAATGAGGAATATGAATACAGCAACTACTTTTTGAGCCGTGAGGTCTGCATCCAGGTATTGAGCGAGTATTTTGCAAAAAAGCGGTACGTGATCTGGCAGGATGAGCTGGAGGATGAACTGGATACGCTGGAACCGCCGGCCACGAGGGTGCTCAACTGGCTTTTAAAGACCGGATGGCTCAGAAAAGTGGACGATTATGCCTCTATGACGGTGTACATTGTGATTCCGGACTACGCCGCCGTCATGACAGAGGCTTTTTTGCGGCTCGACAGCGAGGATGAGGATGAGACGCAGATCTATATTCAGAATGTTTACGCCATATTGTTTTCCTTAAAGAATGATCCGAGGGCCAGCATCAGCCTGCTGAATACGGCATTTGTCAATACGAAACGGCTGAACAAGACGCTGCAGGATATGCTGCATAATATGGACAAATTCTTTGCAAGCCTGTTGGAACAGAAGTCGTATGAAGATCTGCTCCGGGATCATTTAGAGGGGTATGTGGAGGAGATTGTGAAGAAGAAATACCACATTTTAAAGACCTCCGACAATTTTTACCTCTATAAGACCGATATCAAGAGATGGATCGCGGCCATGCGGGAGGACACGGAATGGATGGAGCAGATGAGCAGACGGAGCGGAGGAAAGGGATCTGCCGCCGATATCGCAGAGAAGCTGGACCAGATCGAGAGGGGCTTCGACAGCATCGAACACCGGATATCCAACATGGACCGGGAGCATTCCAGATATATCCGCGCCACGGTGACAAGGCTTAACTACTTACTTAACCAGGATGATAATATGAAAGGGCTGGTCATACAGCTGCTGAACCATCTATCCGAGGGCGAGGAGCAGGAGGAACGGATCCGGGAGGTGGGAGAGCACATGAACCTGTCGCAGATGACCATCTTGTCCGAGAAATCCTTATACAAGAGGAGACGGCCAAAGGCCGATTTCACCGGGAATCTGGAGGCGGAGGAAGAGGCGGAGGAGCTTTCCAGGGAAGAGATCCTGAACTTAAATAAGCTGAAAAACCGCTACAGCAAAAAAGAGATCGAGAGCTTCATCGAGGAGAACATGGAAGAGGGGCGTATGGAGGTAACAGATGGTTCCGTTCGCTCTGGTGAAGACTTTGAGAAACTGATTCTGGCCTACGACTATTCCACCAGGCGAAAGAGCCTCTACCGGGTGGAAGAAGCGGATGGAGAGCCGGAGATGATAGAGAGCGGAGGATACCGTTATCCGAAGCTGACATTTATAAGGAGGAAATCTTAATGGGGTACGAGGAAGAGACGACAGTAAATTTGGGGCTCCCCTATTATGACAGCCTTTTGCCGGAAGAGCAGCAGGAGGTAACGGAAGCCGTTAAGCTTCTGCTTCGTCAGACGTTTGTGCTGGAACGGAAATACGAGAAGCGTTCCGGACGTTTTACCAATAACCGGGAGTTTCGGATCTGCAACAAGCATCTGGAATTTCTGCGGAAGTATTTTGCCGTCAGCGGCGTGTCGGTGGTGGAGAACAGCCAGATGGGAGTCATCTACATCCAGGGGGAGACCCTGGTGGGCGACAAGCTTCCGAAGCTTGCCACTCTTTATTTACTGATATTAAAGCTGATTTACGACGAGCAGATGGCCACGGTCTCCACCAGCGTCAATATCTACACGTCGCTGGGAGAAATGCATGAGAAGCTGGGAAATTACCGGCTGTTCAAAAAGCAGCCGTCGCCCACCGACATCAGAAGGGCGGTCACCCTGCTGAAAAAATACCAGGTGGTGGAGCCGCTGGACCTGCTGGAAGATTTAAATGGCGACAGCAGACTGATTATCTATCCGTGCATCAATGTGGTGCTGTTCGGCGACGATGTGCGGGTGCTGCTGGAATCATTTGGCGAAGGAGAAGAGAACGATGACGAATCAGAGATTTGAGGCCCTGTCCCGGATCTGTTTAAATAACTGGCATTATATCAACCGCAAGACGCTGTCCTTTAACCGGGAAATCAATTTTTTTACCGGGCATTCAGGGAGCGGAAAGTCCACGGTGATCGACGCCATGCAGATCGTGCTCTATGCCAACACGGATGGCCGCGGATTTTTCAATAAGGCGGCCGCGGATGACTCCGACCGGAACTTGATTGAGTATCTGCGGGGCATGGTGAACATTGGAGAGAACAACGAGTTCGCTTACCTGCGGAATCAGAATTTCTCCAGCACCATTGTTCTGGAGCTGCAGCGCACGGATACAGAAGAATGCCAGTGCGTGGGCATTGTATTCGATGTGGACACATCGACCAATGAGATATCGAGACGTTTCTTCTGGCACCGCGGGCCTCTGTGGGACAGCGGTTACCGGACGGCCAGACGGACGATGTCCATTGCGGAGGTGGAAGGCTATTTACAGAGCCATTACGGCAAAGAAGAGTACTTCGCCACTTCTCACAACGAACGGTTCCGCAGGCAGCTTTACGATGTGTATTTAGGCGGCCTGGACTCTGAGAAATTTCCGCTGCTGTTTAAGCGGGCGATCCCGTTCCGCATGAACATCCGCCTGGAAGATTTCGTGAAGGAATACATCTGCATGGAACAGGATATCCATATCGATGACATGCAGGAGAGCGTCATGCAGTACGGGCGCATGAGAAAGAAGATTGAAGACACTTACATAGAGATCTCGATCCTGAAGGAGATGCAGGAGAAGTACGGCCTCGTCCTGGAGAAGGAAGAGAATATCCGGAAAAACGGTTACTTTACGGGCAGACTCGAGATTCTGGAACTGAAAGAAAGGGCCGGAGAACTGACGGATAAGGCGGCGCTTTCCAGAGACGATCTTCAGAAGCAGGAGAGCTTAAAGGACGGCCTCGACGAACAGATCGCAGAACTGACCGCCCAGGGAGAGGAACTGCTGAAACGGATCTCCTCCACCGGATACGAGGATTTAAAGACGCGTCTGGAATCGTTAAACGAGCTGATGGAGCATTTGAATAAGAGTGAGGTCAAATGGCGCCAGACCGCGGACCGCCTTAACGCATGGATCGACCAGGAGACCACGTCGAATCAGACGATCTGGGACATTGAGGAGTTTGAGAAAAACACCATAGACGGGGAGAAGCTGGAACGTCTTAAAAAGTCCATTGCAGAGATGCGGAAGGAGGCGGAGGATTTAAAGAGTGAGGCCGCCGCCGTCCTTCGCGATTTGAATCGCCAGGAGCGCCAGCTGAAAGAGGAGCTGGCTCAGTTAAAGGCCGGAAGCAAGGCGTATCCCAAGTATCTGGAGCATGCCCGTTCCTATATTCAGCGAAGGCTGCTGGAGGAGACGGGAAAGGCTGTGGAGGTTCACGTCATGGCCGATCTCTTAGATATCCGCAACGAGGAATGGAGAAATGCGGTCGAAGGATATTTGGGAGGCAATAAGCTTTCCCTCGTGGTGCCGCCGGCATACGCGGAGGAGGCCTTAAGAATATACAGTGAGCTGGACAAAAATGAATACTTCCGCGTGGCCGTTCTCGATACGGAAAAGGCCGGAAAGGATACGCCGACCGTTCTGGAAGATGCGCTTTGCGAGGAAGTTGAGGTGCGGGAGGCGTATTTAAAGCCGTATCTGGAGCGGCTTCTGGGTCAGGTGGTCAAGTGCAGGAGCATCGATGAGCTGCGTGACTGCCGCATCGGCGTGACGCCGGACTGCATGGTCTACCATACGTTCCGGCTGCAGCAGATGAATCCGGAGCAGTACACGAAATCTGCCTATATCGGTAAGGACAGTGTGAGACAGAGAATCCGCCTTCTGGAGAAATCCCTGTCGGAAATGGAGAAAAAGCGTGCTCCGGAAGAGACGACGGTCAGGGAATGCGAGGCCGTATTAAGCCTGGAGCAGTTAAGCGAGGAGATCTCCGTCTATCTGGAGTGGCAGAAGGATATGGGAGATTTGAAGGAGCGGCAGAAGGAAAAGAAGAGGCTGGAGCAGAAGCTTTTAAAACTGAAAGAAGAAAATGTGGACCAGTGGGAGAAAGAGCGGAGCGCGGTTTCAGCCCTTGCCGACGGCAAGAGGAGAGAACGGGACGCAGTGAGCCGCCGGATCTACGAGATCAACACAAGGATCACCCAGATGGCCCAGGCAGTCACCGCAGTGGAGCAGGAGCTGCTGGCAAAGGACCGGGAATTCATGCAGGACGATTTGCTGGAGGCGGAGTTTGCAGAGTACATGGCTGGAAAAGAAAATCCGCGGTATGAGAAACTTAAGGATTACTTTACCGGAAGACTGAATGCTGCTGCGGAGGCCAGGGATCAGGCGTTTCAGACGCTGATGGACGCCAGGGGAGAGTACGCGAGAAAGTATCCGAACCGGAATTTCTCCATCACGTCCAGGGACAACCGGGAATATGAGAAGCTGATGGAGATTTTGGCGTGCGATCATCTGGAGGAGTACCGCCAGATCGCGGCCGAGCAGGCGCGGTCGGCAGTGGAGCATTTTAAGGACGACTTTATGTTTAAGATCAGGAGCGCTATCCGGGAGGCGCTTCAGCGAAAGGACGAGCTGAACCGCATCATCAGCCGCCTCGATTTCGGCAAGGACAAATACCAGTTTGTTATCGGCAAAAATAAAGGGGCAGACGGCCGCTTTTACGATATGTTTATGGACGATTCCCTGGAGGTCAATCCCAACGAGCTCAGTGAAGCTGTGGACAACCAGATGAATTTGTTCACGATGGAGCATGAGAGTCAGTACGGGGAACTGATTGAGGAACTGATTAACGTCTTTATCCCGCCGGATAACGCGACACCGGAGCAGATGGAGGAGGCCAAACGCAATATGGACAAGTATGCCGATTACCGGACATACTTATCCTTCGATATGCAGCAGCTGATCCAGAATGAGGATGAGGTAATCCGGATCCGCCTGAGCAAGATGATCAAGAAAAATTCCGGCGGCGAGGGGCAGAACCCGCTCTATGTGGCACTTCTGGCCAGCTTTGCGCAGGCGTACCGCATCAGCATGCCGGAGAGTGTCCGGAGAAATCCGACGATCCGGCTGGTGGTGCTGGACGAGGCGTTTTCCAAGATGGATGCGGAGAAGGTGGCCAGCTGTATTGAACTGATCCGCGGCCTCGGCTTCCAGGCGATCATAAGCGCTACCAATGATAAGATTCAGAATTACGTGGAGAATGTGGATAAGACATTCGTATTCGCTAATCCGAATAAGAAGTCAATATCGATTCAGGAATTTGAGCGGGAAAGCTTTCCGCAGCTGATGAAGGAACTGGATGAGGGGGAAGAAGATGATTGATGATAAAAAGAGGAAGTTCAGAGTGATACTGGAGGACTGTCCGGTAATCGCCGCGGTAAAGGATGAGACGGGGCTGAAAGAATGCTTATACTCTGAGAGCCAGATTATATTTTTGCTGTTTGGCGATATCTGCAGTGTAGGCCGGTATGTGGAGATCGCAAAAAGCGCCGGGAAAATGGTGTTTGTGCACATGGATCTGATCAACGGACTGGGAAATAAAGAGGTGGCCGTCGATTTTATCCGGGAGCATACCGGAGTGGACGGGATCATTTCCACGAAACCCCAGCTGGTCAAGCGGGCCAAGGAGCTGGGGCTGTTCGGAATCCTTAGGATCTTCGTGATAGATTCCATGGCCTTTGGAAATATCGAAAAACAGTGCGCCTCCCTGGTGCCCGACGCGGTGGAGATTCTGCCGGGGCTGATGCCGAAGATCATCAAGAAGCTGTGCAGTACCGTGAACGTGCCCATCATCGCAGGCGGTCTGATCTCCGATAAGGAGGATGTGATGAATGCGCTGACTGCGGGGGCGGTTGCGATATCGGTGACGAATCAGAGGGTGTGGTTTATGTGAGCGGAATCCCTTTATTTTCCTGCTGAAAACAGGGGCCTGTCCTTCCCGAAAATGGGAAAACAGAAAATCATGGAAAACACGAACAAATGTTTGCAAAAATGAAAAAGCTGTGATATTATGAGATGGCAGACCATTAGAATGAGTGCTGGAAACAGCACAGATCATATAGTATTGATTATTTATTTCATACTTTCAGACAGGAGTCATATGTATGGCAAAGCAGTATATTAAAATCAGAGGTGCCAATGAGCACAATCTAAAAAACATCTCTCTGGATATTCCAAGAAACGAACTGGTGGTATTAACGGGTCTCAGTGGTTCCGGCAAATCTTCCCTGGCGTTCGACACGATTTACGCGGAAGGGCAGAGGCGTTATATGGAGTCGCTGTCTTCCTATGCCCGCCAGTTCCTGGGTCAGATGGAGAAGCCGGATGTGGAGAGTATCGAGGGGCTGTCCCCCGCCATTTCCATCGATCAGAAGTCCACGAACCGTAACCCGCGTTCTACGGTGGGAACGGTGACAGAGATCTATGATTACATGAGACTTCTCTATGCGAGAATCGGTATTCCCCATTGCCCGAAGTGCGGACGGGAGATTAAGAAGCAGACGGTGGACCAGATGGTGGACCACATTATGGGACTGCCGGAGAAGACGAAGATTCAGCTTCTCGCCCCTGTGGTAAGGGGCCGGAAGGGCGAACATGCGAAGGTTCTGGATCATGCCAGGAGAAGCGGTTACGTCAGAATCCGTATCGATGGCAGCATGTACGAGCTGTCAGAGGAAATCAAGCTGGAGAAGAACATCAAGCACAACATTGATATCGTGGTGGACCGTCTCGTGGTGAAGGAAGGGATTGAGAAGCGTCTTGCCGATTCCATTGAGACCGTGATGGAGCTTTCCGACGGGCTGATGACCGTGGATGTGATTGACGGCGAGCCGATTACCTTCAGCCAGAGCTTTTCCTGCCCGGACTGCGGAATCAGCATTGACGAGGTGGAGCCGAGAAGCTTTTCCTTCAATAATCCCTTCGGGGCCTGTCCGGACTGTTTCGGACTGGGATATAAGATGGAATTTGATGAAGACCTGATGATTCCGGACAAGAGCCTGAGCATCAACCAGGGCGCGATCACCGTGCTGGGCTGGCAGTCCTGTACCGATAAGGGAAGCTTTACCCGCGCCATTTTAGAGGCACTGAGCAGGGAATACAAGTTTGACCTGGATACCCCGTTTGAGGAGTATCCGAAGGAGATCCATGACGTCCTGATTAATGGGACGAATGGAAAGGAGATCAAGGTGCACTACAAGGGCCAGCGTGGAGAAGGCGTATACGATGTTGCCTTTGAAGGCCTGGTTCAGAACGTGGCCCGCAGATACCGCGAGACGTATTCCGAGGCATCCAAGGCGGAGTATGAAACCTTCATGCGGATTACCCCGTGTCCGACGTGCCGCGGCATGAGACTGAAAAAAGAGTCTCTGGCGGTTACGGTGGGAGATAAGAATATCTATGAAGCGACCAATATGTCGATCGTCAAGTTCCGGGAGTTCCTGGACCAGCTGGTGCTGACACCGATGCAGCATTCCATCGGCGACCTGATTTTAAAGGAGATCCGGGCCAGAGTGACGTTCCTGATCGACGTCGGCCTCGATTATCTGACCCTTACCCGCGCCACCGGCAGCTTATCGGGAGGCGAGGCACAGCGTATCCGTCTGGCGACGCAGATCGGCTCCGGCCTGGTGGGCGTGGCTTATATTCTGGATGAGCCGAGTATCGGCCTTCATCAGAGAGACAACGACAAGCTGTTAAAAACGCTGCTTCATTTGAAGGATCTGGGAAACAGTGTGCTGGTGGTGGAGCATGATGAGGATACCATGCGCGCGGCGGACTGCATCATCGATATCGGTCCGGGCGCAGGCGAGCACGGCGGCAATGTGGTAGCCGTCGGAACGGCAAACCAGATCATGAAGTGCAAGGATTCTATCACAGGCGCGTACTTGAGCGGCAGAATCAAGATTCCGGTTCCGGAGGAGCGCAGAAAGCCGACCGGCTACCTGACCGTCCGCGGAGCGAAGGAGAATAACTTAAAGAATATCGATGTCACATTCCCTCTGGGCGTGATGACGTGTGTGACCGGTGTCTCCGGATCAGGAAAGAGTTCTCTGGTGAACGAGATCCTGTATAAATCGCTGGCGAAGAAGTTAAACCGGGCAAGGACCATTCCGGGCAAGCACAAGTGCATTGAAGGTGTGGAACAGCTGGATAAGATCATCGCCATCGACCAGTCCCCGATCGGAAGAACCCCGCGTTCGAATCCGGCCACATATACCGGCGTATTCGATCTGATCCGCGATCTGTTTGCATCGACATCGGATGCGAAGGCAAAGGGCTATTCCAAAGGCCGTTTCAGCTTTAACGTGAAGGGCGGCCGGTGTGAGGCGTGCAGCGGCGACGGTATCATTAAGATTGAGATGCATTTCCTGCCGGACGTTTACGTTCCCTGTGAAGTCTGCGGAGGAAAGCGGTACAATCGTGAGACGCTGGATGTGAAGTATAAAGGCAAGAGTATTTATGACGTGCTGAATATGACGGTGGAAGAGGCGCTGAAGTTCTTTGAGAACGTTCCTTCCATCTCGAGAAAGATAGCGACCCTGTACGATGTGGGACTTTCCTATATCAGGCTGGGACAGCCTTCCACGGAGCTCTCCGGCGGTGAAGCACAGCGTATCAAGCTGGCGACGGAGTTAAGCAAGCGTGGGACAGGCTTTCCTCCGGGCAACCCCACTTTTCGGGGGGCGGAGCCGACGACGGGACTCCATTTCGCCGACGTCCATAAGCTGATCGAGATTCTGCGGAAGCTGTCGGAAGGCGGCAACACCGTGGTTGTTATTGAGCATAATTTAGATGTCATAAAGACTGCGGATTACATCATTGATATCGGTCCGGAAGGGGGAGACAAGGGCGGCACAGTGATTGCCCAGGGAACCCCGGAGGAAGTAGCTGCAAATCCGGTGTCATACACGGGGCAGTATGTAAAGAAGTATCTGGAATAAAGAATGAATGCCGGAATTCCTTGTAAAATCAGGGGCTCCGGCATTTTTGTTTTTACAAACAAGTTAAAATGAAAATAGCTGGCAATTATGGAAGAAATATATTTCCCTTTGGAAATACAGTAATAATCCTGAAGCATGGCTCCTCCAAGCGCAGAAACCGAAAGCTTCGTAAAGGGCTGTCCTCCTATATTAACATCCTCATATTCCAAGAGTTCATGCACCAGCTGAAAGTTTGAGGACGGGTCCGGCAGGATCACCATAAAATCATAGGCGGTTGTAAACCCTGCAACTTCATCCCCTCTACCCTATATTGAATAATTATATTTTAACAAACGCATATGGGAAAGGCAATAGATGAAAAGTTCTCCCAAAAAGGGAGGAAGCCGGCAAGAGGGGGATCCTGCCGGCTTTGAGTATGAAAAAAAGTTTTATGTTGAAAAAGGTGTTTACCTTGTTTACGAGTATTAATATACCCAATGAATGTGAAGATTATTTGATGAAAATGTGAAAATTATGTGATGAAGAGAATTTTTTTGCTGAATGGGATAAATGAGCAGTATGCGCTTCTTTTTATCTATACCAATTGATAAAATCCGAAAATCGGTTGACATGATTTTCGGATTGTGTTATATGTTTCATAAGTGCAGAGATGAAGGAGGAGTTGTGATGCAGAAAAAATATCTGGCAGTGAAGGAGTATCTTCTGGAGCAGATTAATTCAGGTGCATACCAGCCGGATGAGCCGATTCCGCCGGAACGGGAGATGGCGGCCATGCTGGGCGTGAACCGTATGACTCTTCGCAGAGCGGTGGAAGAGTTGATGTACGAGGGGCTTCTAATACGAAAAAAAGGAAGCGGAACCTTTCTGACCAAGGGAAAGGTGAGTAAGCAGGAGCTGATTACGGCGGCAGGAGGACAGGAGGGCGCCTCGATCAAGATCATCAGCTGCAAAAAATGTACGGAAGGCAATTACGGCTACAAAGCACTGCAGCTTGATCCGCAGGAGAGAAAACCATACTGGAGAATCCGGCGGGTGCGATATATGGATATGGTTCCTTATGCGTATGAGGACATTTATATGAATACAGATTTTTTTGAAACAATCGACTCCTCCTTCTATAATCTGGGCCTTCAGCAGATTGTGAAGACGAAAACGGAGGTTGAGGACATTGATTTGAGTGCGCAGGTAGAGGCACTTCTGTGTCTCCATAATACTGCAGTACTTCTGAATGTCAGGATTGACTCACCGATTCTGCAGATTAAGAGTACCTTTGAATCAAAAGGAAAGGTGATGATGTTTTGCAGGAGCTATCATCCTGGTGACAGCTACAGTTACAGCAGTATGAAGCATCGGATATAAGGTCAGAAAAGAGCATCAATAAGAAGAGTGATATATCAAATTCGCACAGATAAAAGGCAGACATGGAACGGTATAATTCGTTTCCGTATCTGCCTTTTTTTGTGCTTTAAAACACCCGGAAAAAATAAAAATTATATATACCAAAATAAACTTGACTTATACCAAATATGATTTTATACTATACGGGTATATATACCAAAAGAGAAAATAATAAAATAGGTATAGATAATTACAAGGAGGTATGCATGAGATACATTGGTAAAAGCTATCCCATACACGATGCCGGAAGCAAGGCTGCGGGAAGAGCGGTGTATGCAGGGGACATGGAGCTTAAGGGTATGCTGCATATGGCGCTGCTGTTCAGTACCATACCGCACGGCATTGTGAAACATCTGGACTGCAGCAAAGCCCTTGCCCTTCCGGGGGTCGTCGATGTTATTCACTGCTTCAACACGACGGAGAAAGAGTACAACCAGTATCAGACTCAGTTTGGACAGGATCTCGTTCACACTGCGCGTATTTTCAATTCCCATGTGAGATATGTGGGGGACAGGATTGCCGGCGTGATTGCAGAGACGGAGGCCATCGCCAGAAAGGCAGTTTCCCTGATCGAGGTGGAATATGAGGAGATGGCCTATTCCCTCGATATGTTTGACACACTTACAGGGAAGATTGACGGAATCCATGAGACAGGAGCCGTGTTTGAGGGCGGGGAGCATGTGACAGGGACGAAGCCTGAGGGAGAAGGGCTGGTGGAAATACATACGGCCACGGACTTATCCCGAATCAATCATATCTGTATGGAGACCCATGCCTGCGTCGCAGATTACGACCGCTATGGAGACGAGCTGACCGTATATTCACCGAATCAGACGGTGTATGGAATCCGTACCATACTGGGTGACATCTTTGAGATGGATTACAACAGGATCCGTGTAATTAAGACGACCATGGGTGGTTCCTTTGGAGGAAAGCAGGAATGGGTGCTGGACCCAGTGGCTGCTGCCGCTGCCTTACGGACAGGCAGACCGGTGAAGCTGGTATTTAACCGAAGCGAAACCATGGTGTCCACGTATTCCAGGGCGCCCATGCATTTTGATGCAGACTTTGTGTTTTCGGAGGATGGTACTCTGAAGGGGGTGGACTGTGATCTGCTTCTGGATGCAGGCGCCTATCTGGGGAACTCTTTGAATTATGCCAGAACGGTGGCTCATAAGCTGTTTCGCGGATATAAATACCCTTACTGCCGGTTCCATTCCAGAGTAGCTCTTACCAATACGATCATTGGCGGCGCTTTTCGTGGATGGACTTCTCCAGAAGCCACGATCATGTTTGAACACAATATGAATATGGCGGCAAGGAAGCTGAAAATGGACCCGGTTGATCTGAGAATTAAAAATGTGATGCATCCGGGAGATGAGGATCCGCTGATCGACACGCCAATCGGTAATTTTAAGGCGGAAGAGGCGCTGCGTCAGGGAAGGGAGCATTTTGAATGGGACAAACGAAAGGAAGAGGTCAGAACGTTTAACCAGGAGAATACGCGGTATAAACGGGGACTGGGAGTTGCCCTGGGCGCCCATGTCAACAGCTTTTATCCCTCCAAAACGGATTATGCCAGAGTAGATATGCGCCTTTCGGAAACCGGAAGCGTGCACTGTAATATAACGCTGCATGACCATGGCTGCGGTACGGTTACCGCCTTCCAGATGATTGCCGCCGAAGAACTGGGGCTTCCGCTTAATAAAGTGGCGGTAGGGGAGGGACTTCCTGCTT
>OBVC01000736.1_pt1 | contig 12433 bp, 10 predicted proteins | sample 1494991 | NCBI WGS metagenome assembly OBVC01 (sample SAMEA2579955, study PRJEB22360) | human gut metagenome
TAAAAATAGCTGAAAACAGAATTGGTGGTAGACAATCATTCATGCGTTTGTCGTGATCCGAAAAACGATCCGGTTGATTTCTATCCTGCATTTTGGTATGATAGAGGGAAGGAAAAAACATGATCCGCCAATCGGTCTATAGGCTTTGGCGGACCATAGAAAGGCTGGTATCTATTAATGGAAAATGTAACGTATATTGACCACCCGCTGGTTCAGCACAAGATCTCCATGTTAAGAAAGAAGACCACAGGAACAAATGAGTTCCGTACTCTTGTTGAGGAGATCGCAACTCTGATGGGCTATGAGGCGCTCCGCGATCTCCCGCTGGAGGACGTTGAGGTCGAGACTCCGATCGAGACATGTATGACCCCGATGCTCGCGGGAAAAAAGTTAGCCATCGTTCCGATTCTGCGCGCAGGTCTCGGAATGGTAAACGGTGTTCTCTCCCTCGTTCCGTCCGCGAAGATCGGTCATATCGGTCTCTACCGTGACGAAGAAACTCACGAGCCCCATGAGTATTTCTGCAAGCTTCCGAACCCGATCGAGCAGAGAACCATCGTTGTCACAGACCCGATGCTCGCTACCGGCGGTTCCGCAGTTGCAGCTATTGATTTCATCAAGCAGCACGGCGGAAAGCATATCAAATTTATGTGCATCATCGCTGCCCCGGAAGGTGTAAAGAGACTCCACGAGGCACATCCGGACGTACAGATCTATGTCGGACACCTTGACCGTGAATTAAACGAGAACGCGTACATCTGTCCGGGTCTCGGAGATGCCGGAGACCGTATTTTTGGCACGAAGTGATTTAAGAGTATAGGTTCCCATACTAAAAATAAAACCACGATATTTGTTAAAACTCAACATATGAGTTTATAGATAAATATCGTGGTTCTTTTTTTTATTATTGCATCTCATATTGCAGAAAAATCATCGCATGGATCGTTCTTTCACTGCCTCGTTCCTTTTGCAGTTATCAATTACTCCTGCACCTTCTTGGCAATCTCGCCCTGCTTCTTATAGATGGAATTCTCATCCACACATCCACGGACACTGGATAACGGGTAGATATTGCAGTTCCTTCCAATAACAGTTCCTGGATTCAGAACAGAACCACAACCGATTTCCACGCAGTCACCGAGCATCGCACCAAATTTCTTGATCCCGGTCTCGATATCGCCGTCCTCCGCATGGACCTTCACGAGAAGCTTGTCGGACTTCACGTTTGAGGTGATGGAACCGGCTCCCATGTGGGCGCGGTAGCCTAAGATGGAATCTCCCACATAGTTGTAGTGCGGAACCTGGACCTTATCGAACAGGATCACATTTTTTAACTCCGTGGAGTTTCCAACGACGGCTCCCTCTCCGACTAAGGCATTTCCCCGGAGGAACGCGCAGTGGCGGACCTCTGTGTCCTTTCCGATAATGATATTCTCGCCGAGAAACGCACTCGGCATCACCCTTGCGGTCTTATGGACCCATACGGTCTCCCCGCGCCTCTCGTACTCACCCTCCGGGAGTGTCTTTCCGAGTTCGAGGATGAACTCTTTAATATGGGCAAGTGCCTCCCACGGGTAGGTAAACTGGCGGAGGAAATCCGCAGCCTGGGTGTGGGAAAGGTCATAAAGATCGACGATCTTAGTCTCTTCTTTTTTCATAATGATTCTCCAATCTGCCATCTTGCCAGACAGCATTTATTTACGGCTGGACCGCCGAAAGCATTTTCGATAAGCTTTTGCAAACGGCTGCAGCATTGAAACAGACCTGTTGCTATTTTTTATAGAACTGAGCCGCAGCGTCAAAATATGGCCGCAGCATATAGGCGTTGTTCGTCTGCTTGACACCGTTTGTCCTGAGCGTCACAAAACGCTCCAGCTTTTCCATGTACTCATCCGGCGTGATGGTTCCCTCCGCCACGTAAGTGAGGCCTTTTTCCCAGCTTGCCGTGAGTTCCGGATTCAGGAGCTGCCGCATGGACGCCTGGCAGACATCGAAGACAATCTCCCCGAGAAGTGTCGGCGTGATGACCTGGGTCTTCTTCGCCAGTGCCAGATACTTGATGTTGAACAGCTTTTTTAAGATCTCCGCCCGGGTGGCGCTCGTTCCGATGCCGCTTCCCTTGATCTGGGCCCGCAGGTCCTCATCATCGATGAGCTGGCCCGCGTTCTCCATGGCAAGGATCATGGAACCGGAGGTGTAGCGCTTCGGCGGAGATGTCTCGCCTTCCTTGATATCAAATTTTAAAAGCTTTAATTTCTGTCCTTTTTTCAGGCCGGACAGCATGGCAAGAAGATTCTTTGCCTTCTCATCATGACCTGGATCCAGTTCTTCCGCCTGGTTTTCCTGTCCTGCGCCGGAATTTTCACCCCGGCTGTTTCCAGAATTTTCCATTTTTTTCTTGGACGGGACGTTCGCAACCTCCAGGTATCCCGCCTCCGCAAGGACCTTATATGCCGCGAAGAACTGTTCTCCCTGCTTTTCAATCCGCAGGGAAAACTTCTGGTAGACTGCAGGTGGATAAAAAATGCTTAAAAAACGCCGTCCGATCAGCTCATACACCTTTGCAGCCAGCGGTTTGAGACTTCTCAGTGCTCCAAATCCCTGCCCCGTCGGGATGATGGCGTAGTGGTCGGTGATCTGCTTATCGTTCACATACTTTGTCCGAGCGATCAGCTTCCAGGTTCCGCTGTCCAGCGCCTTCGCGGCAAAGTCCGCGAGAAGCCCGAAATTCCGGAGTCCGCCGATATTTTTATAGATCTCCTTCGCCACCGCAGTGGAGAGAACTCTGGCATCCGTTCGAGGGTAAGTCACCAGCTTTTTCTCATAGAGCTCCTGGATGATCTTTAAGGTCTCATCCGGGCTGATCTTGAACATCTTCGAACAGTCGTTCTGGAGCTCCGCAAGGTTATATAAAAGCGGCGGATTTTTCGTCTCTTTTTTCTTATCCAGGGCGATGAGCGTTCCTTCCATCGGGTCGGCGCTTAAAAAGCGGATCAGCTCCTCCGCTGTCCTATGCTCTTTAAATCCGTTTTCCTTATAAAGCGCCGGTGTGCCGAAGTATCTGGAGCCTTCCACCGCTCTCCATTCCGCCTCGATGACCGCGGTCTCATGATCCGGGACATCGAAGGAACCGATGACGCGGTAGAACGGGGTCTTCACGAATTCCCGGATCTCCCGCTCCCTGCGGACCACCATGCCGAGGACACAGGTCATCACACGGCCGACGGACAGTACCGCCCGATTTTCCCTCAGGTAGGACGCCTCCGATGGGCCGTATCTTAAGGTGAGCACCCTGGAAAAATTGATACCCATCAGGTAATCTTCTTTTGCTCTAAGATATGCGGAGGCTGCAAGGTTGTCGTACTCCGCAAGGTCCTTCGCCTCCCGGACGCCCCGGAGTATCTCATCCTCGGTCTGGGAGTCGATCCAGACACGGCGGCGGTTCTTTCCCTTTACCCCGGCCATCTGCTCCACCAGGCGGTAGATGTACTCTCCTTCACGCCCGGAGTCAGTGCAGACATAGATCGTGTCCACGTCCGACCGGTTTAAGAGCCCGCTCACGATCTTAAATTGTTTTTTTACATCGTCGATCACCTGGTATTTGAATGTCTTCGGGAGAAACGGCAGGGTTTCCATGCTCCAGCGTTTCAGGGCCGGATCGTAGGCATCCGGGTAACTCATGGTCACCAGATGACCCACACACCAGGTCACGATAGCCTGGTCAGACTCAATATATCCGTCTCCTTTTCTCCCGGAAACCTTTAGCGCCTTTGCAAATTCCTGTGCGACGCTGGGCTTCTCGGCGATAAATAGTGCTTTTCCCATGAAACCTCTTTCCTGTTTATATTGACTTCACAGCTGCTATTTTTTCTTCTGCGGGAGCTCCGATAAAAGAACTGCTGCGAACATCAGCGCACATCCGGCCAACATCTTTCCTGTCAGTACATCCTTTAAAAAGATCACGGAAAACAGAGTTCCGAACACCGACTCCATGGAAAGAAGGATCGCCGATGTAGATGCGCTCAGATATTTCTGTCCACTGTTCTGTAAGAGATAAGCCACTGTGGTGGAGAAGACTGCCAGGTATAGCAGTCCCCCGATCAGAGACTTATCCATCAGGACCGTGAAATCAAAGGATCCGTCAAGAAACGGTGCGCAGATCCAGTTGAAAATAGCTGCTGCAAGGATCTGGATCACCGTCAGGGCGATCGGGTCGTGGCATTCTGTAAACTTGTCGATAAATACCATGTGAACCGCAAACATCAGACCGCAGACCAGCGTCAGAAAATCTCCGTAATTGATCGAGAGATCTCCCTGCAATGACAAAAGCGCAAGACCGATGACCGCGAGAAACGCGGCGGCGATATTCCGGCCTGTAGGTCTCTTTTTACTGACGATCCAGTAGAGGAACGGCACGATGATGACATACAGCGTTGTGATAAAAGCATTCTTGCTTGCTGTCGTGTGCTTCAGACCGTAGGTTTGGAACTGATAGGACAGGCAGAGAAAAGCGCCTAAGATCACGCCGCAGAGGACCGTCTCCCGGTCTGCTTTCATCATATTTTTATGGAACAACAGGGCGAGCAGTACCGCGGACATGGAAAAGCGGACCGCCAGAAGGTATGTCGGCGGGATCACATCCACAGAATTTTTCATAACCACGAAGGCAAATCCCCAGATCATCGTCGTAAGGATCAGTCCCATGGATGCCAGGATCTTGATGCTGCGTTCACTTAAATTATTCATATCAATAATTCCTTAGTAGTTTTATGCAAAGCAAAAATCTCATCGGCGCAGCCGATCTGGAATGGATTTTTGCTTGTAACCATGAAGGTACTGAATCGTTGTCATTATTTTTCATAAATATAAAAACGGTATCCTGTCGCAGACGTCCACTCTTTCCCTGCCTTCACGATCGGTGATGGGAAGTGCGGTTTGTTGACAGCATCCGGGAAGTTCTGGGTTTCAAAGCAGAATGCGGTCCTTGCATGGTAGAACGCACCTTTCTTTCCCTTCTCCTGATCAAGCCAGTTAGCAGTATAGAACTGCACGCCCGGCTGGTCTGTGTAGACGTCCATAGCTCTGCCGCTCTCATCAGAGAAGATCTGTGCTGCAAGTCCGAAGTCGCCGCGGACATGGGAGAGACACCAGTTATGGTCATATCCATGCCCCATGACAAGCTGGTCGAAATTCTCATCGATCCGATCCCCGATCACATGGAAATCTGTGAAATCCATCGGAGTTCCCTTAACCGGGCGAACCTCTCCGGTTGGTATCGATGTCTCATCGGACGGGGTGTAAAAATCAGCAAGAATTCGAGCTTTGTGGTCAAGGACGGAACCTCCATTATTGCCGAGAAGGTTGAAATATCCATGGTTTGTCATGTTCACCGGCGTGTCCGCATCGGAAAGGACACGGTATGTCAGCGTCAGCATATCCTCGTCTGTCAGCGTATATGTGACGGATACGATGGCGTTTCCCGGATATCCCTGATCTCCGTCCGGGCTTAAAAGTGTGAAGGTGACAGCGTTTCCCTCCTCCTCCTTTGTATTCCAGAGACGCGCGTCATAGTAATCCAGACCACTGTGCAGGTTGTTCGGGCCATTGTTTACCGCCAGGGTATACTCTTTCCCGTTCAGGGAGAACTTTCCCTTCGCGGTGCGGTTTGCGATCCGTCCCACAACGGATCCGAAATGCGGACCATTGTTTAAATAACCAACTGCGTCGTCAAATCCCAGCATCACATCGTCCATAACCCCATTTTTATCTGGAACGACCATGCGGACCCAGACGGCGCCGAGATCTGTGACGGATGCCTCGAGCCCGTTCTTGTTTGTTATGGTGTAGAGACTGACCTCTCTTCCATCCGGCATTTCCCCAAAATGCTCTTTCTTCACTGACATAAAATTACCTCCTCGGTTTCGATCCTTATAAAACAGAATGTGCCTTGACACATTCGCGCGGTCACTTGCGACAGGCTGCATCTTCGCGCAAGTGCGCATCTTTGGTACGTTACGAAACAGCATCAGGTCATATACAGGCATATGTACTGATTCGCTGTCCGCGTAAAAAGGACCCGCAAAAATAGCGGGCCCATGAATTACGTTCTGATCGACAGATGATAACGGATATCCGTCGATATTATTTTGCAGAAATATATCCCTGCTTTGTGAGAAGCTCTGCGCAGAGAACGGCTCCGCCTGCAGCACCGCGGACGGTGTTGTGGGACAGACCGATAAACTTCCAGTCATAGACGGTGTCTTCTCTTAAGCGGCCGATGGATACGCCCATTCCCTTCTCGAAATCAACGTCCAGCTTAACCTGCGGACGGTTGTCCTCTTCCATATACTGGATGAACTGCTTCGGTGCGCTCGGAAGCTCTAACTCCTGCGGAAGTCCCTTGAAGTTTACAAGCTTTTCAATGAGCTGTTCCTTGGAAGCTTTCTTTCTGAATTTTACGAATACAGCAGCTGTGTGGCCGTTTAATACCGGTACCCGGACGCACTGGCATGTGATCACCGGCTCTTTTGCCTTTACGATCACGCCGCCTTCTAAGTGACCCCAGATCCTAAGCGGCTCCTGCTCACTCTTCTCTTCCTCGCCGCCGATGTACGGGATCACATTCTCTACCATTTCCGGCCAGTCCTTAAAGGTCTTTCCTGCTCCGGAAATAGCCTGATATGTAGTAGCGACTACCTCGTACGGCTCGAACTCTCTCCACGCACTGAGTGCCGGAGTGTAGCTCTGGATCGAGCAGTTCGGCTTTACTGCGATAAATCCGCGGGTCGTGCCGAGTCTCTGCTTCTGGAACTTGATCACCTCAAAGTGATCCGGGTTGATCTCCGGAATTACCATCGGAACATCCGGTGTCCAGCGGTGAGCGCTGTTGTTGGAAACCACCGGAGTCTCTGTCTTCGCGTAAGCTTCCTCGATAGCGAGGATCTCTTCCTTTGTCATATCAACGGCGCTGAATACGAAATCAACGGTCTTGGATACCGCATCCACGTCATTTACATTCATAACAACTAAATTTTTAACTTTTTCCGGCATCGGAGTCGTCATTTTCCAGCGTCCTCCAACTGCCTCCTCATATGTTTTTCCTGCAGAACGCGGGCTGGCTGCCACGGTCGTCACTTCGAACCATGGATGATTCTCAAGGAGAGAGATAAATCTCTGTCCTACCATACCTGTTGCTCCAAGGATACCAACTCTAAGTTTCTTTTCCATCACACATATCTCCTCATCTCAGCCCGTCAGCCGGTATCAGCTGCCAGCCTGCCATTTTCCACCCGTCGCGGACATATGTCTCCATGTACGCAACACCCGTGTTGTTGTCTATCCTAACTCAAAACGACAAAAAATGCAAGTAGTAAATGGCATGAGTTTACCATACTAACGTATTAAACGTTACTGCTCACGCCTTGCGCAAACAATAACTGATATCAGTAACGATTAAACGATTTCAAGCGCTACATGGATCATGTCAGCGAAGGATGTCTCGCGCTCCTCGGCTGTCGTCTTCTCGCCTGTCACCATAGAATCAGATACAGTCAGAATCGAAAGGGCGCGCGCCTTTGCGAGAGCCGCGTTTGCGTAGAGGGCCGCTGTCTCCATCTCCACTGCAAGTACACCCATATCCGCGAACTGGAGTCCGTCGTGTTTCTTTTTTTCCGGCTCATAGAACAGATCGGAAGTCAGGACGTTTCCAACGTGATATGGAAGGTTTTCCTGCTCTGCGTGGAAGACGGCTTTAACCAGGAGTCCGAAGTCCGCGATCGGCGCGAAATCTCCCGGGAGTCCGAATTCTCTGGCGAAAACAAGGTCACGGATATGGACATCCTCGGAGATCGCCCCTGTGGTTCCCACACGGATCAGTGTCTTTACGCCGTATCCCTCGATGAGCTCGTGGGTGTAGATTCCAATGGACGGGCATCCCATTCCTGTTCCCATGACAGAGACAGGTTTATCACGGTAAAAACCGGTGTAACCAAACATATTTCTTGTAGCGTTGAACTGCTTTGTGCCCGCAAGGAAATTCTCAGCGATAAATTTCGCGCGGAGCGGATCACCCGGAAGTAAAATAGACGGCGCGATCTCACCCTGTTTTGCTGCAATATGAGGTGTTGGTGTATTCATATAGGTTCCTCCTTTTCCCGGACAGGATCTGTCCGGATCATGATTTTCATTCAAGTTCAGATTAAAAGGATCGTACGATCCAATTCTATTATAACCGGACTTTCGTTCCTTTTCCATCCCTCTTTGCCGCTTTCAACCGGCCAAGAGCAACTTCTTTTCCTTTATAGACAGCGGTTCCGTCCATATCCGGCAGATATACATGTTCCAGAGTATCTTCCTTTTCAAGCCTGATGCCCCGCACACCACGGCTGTTCTTCTTGAGCTCTGGAATTTCTTCCAGCTGGAATTTTAAGAACATACCGTCGACAGTCTGGAGAACCACATCGCGGGTTCCATCGATCTCAGTGCCGATCTCCCGGATCTCCGTGAGCTTATCCTCTCCCGCTAATTTCGTCGCCACAACGGTCTTATTTGCCGTTACAAATTCCTCTCCCGGAACGATCTTCACCGCCGCCTGGGCCGTCGCGAACAGGAATTTCTTACCGGTAAATCCGGATGCCGGAAGCATAAAGAGGATCGTCTCCGTCTTCCCATCAAATTTGCTGACGTTCTCGATGGGGATTCCCTTGTCTTTCATCTTCAGTGTCGGGAACTCCGCAACCTTCACCTGATACATGTTTCCGGTATCCGAGAACATGCAGAGCTTATCGTCCGTCATCACCGGAAGTACCCGGACATTCTCGCTGTCCACGGTCTCCTGGTTCCTCTCGTAGATGGAGCGGTCCATGGTCTTGCAATAGCCGAAGCGGTCCATGACGAAAATCACTTCCTTCGCCTCTTCCTTCGCCTCCACGTAAACCATCTCTTCGCCATCCTCGATGAGTGTCCTTCTCGGTTCTGCGAACTCTGCCTTGATGGAGTCAAGGTCTTCCTTGATCACCACATCCATATTCTTCTGGTTGGAAAGAATATGCTTATATTCACGGATTTTCCGCAATGTCTCCTTGTATGCTTTCTGGAGCGCGAGGATCTCAAGACCGATGAGCTTGTAGAGACGCATCTCCAGGATCGCTGTCGCCTGGCGTTCGGTAAAATGAAGCTTCTTCGCGTCCGCCTCAAAGCCCGGCACACGGAACTTGATCTTCTCCGTATTTCCGGTCATCAGGCATTCCTTTGCGTCCTTCATGTTCTTTGATCCCCGGAGAACGGCGATAATGAGGTCGATCACATCGCATGCCTCGATGAGCCCTTCCTGAACTTCCTTCTTCTCCATTTCCTTCTGGAGAAGAACATTGTATTTCTTCGTCATGTTCCGGTACTGGAATTCCAGGAATGTATTCAAGATCTGCTTAAGGTTCATGGTCTCCGGGCGTCCATCATCAATGGCAAGCATGTTGACACCGTAAGTGTCCTCGAGCTTTGTCTTTTTATAGAGGATCGCCTTGATCTTATTGACATCCGCGTCCTTCTTTAACTCCAGGACAATGCGGATCCCCTCTTTATTTGACTGGTTTGAAATGTCCACCACATCGGTGAGCTTCCTCGTCTCAACGAGATCTGCCACATCCATGAGGAACTTGTTGATTCCCGCGCCGACCATTGTGTACGGGATCTCCGTGATCACCAGTTTGTCTCGGTCTGCCTTTCTTCTTCCGAGTTCCACCTCGATCTTTCCGCGGAGCTTGATCTTTCCAACACCAGTCTCGTAGATCTGTAAAAGATCACTCTTATTTGCGATGATCCCGCCAGTGGGGAAATCCGGTCCCGGCATATACTGCATCAGCTCTTCCACGGTGAGAAGACGGTTATCGATATAGGCCTTTACCGCGTCGATAACTTCCCCTAAATTGTGGGTCGGAATGCTGGTGCTCATACCGACAGCGATTCCCTCCGCACCGTTTACGAGAAGGTTCGGCACGCGGACCGGGAGGACCTCCGGCTCTTTTTCCGTCTCATCGTAGTTGGCGACGAAATCTACGGTCTTATCGAGATCTTTTAAGTAGACCTCCTCCGCAAATTTCTTTAAGCGTGCCTCAGTGTATCGCATGGCAGCTGCGCCGTCACCCTCTATGGAGCCGAAATTTCCGTGTCCGTCCACCAGAGCCATTCCCTTTTTAAAGTCCTGGGACAGGACAACTAAGGTCTCGTAGATAGAGCTGTCGCCGTGTGGGTGGTATTTACCCATGGTATCGCCCACGATACGTGCCGACTTTCTGTGGGGCTTATCGTGATCTAAGTGAAGCTCACTCATATCGTAGAGAACACGGCGCTGTACCGGCTTTAAACCGTCTCTGGCATCCGGGATCGCACGGGAGGTGATGACGCTCATGGAGTAGTCCAGATAGCTCTTCTGCATTTCCTCCGAATATTCAGTTCGCAATATTTTTTCAGACATGGTAAACTCTCCTTCTATGCGTCGATCTCCGCCTCATCGGCATGATCATAGATAAATTTCTTTCTCGGCGGAACGTCGCTTCCCATCAGAAGCTCCGTCACTTCACTTGCCATCCGGGCATCTTCGATCTCCACCCGTTTTAAGACGCGGTTCTCCGGGTTTAGCGTCGTCTCCCAGAGCTGATCCGCATCCATCTCACCGAGACCTTTGTAGCGCTGCAGCGTAAAGTCCCCGGCGTGGCTCTTCTTATATTCTTCTAGCGCCTTGTCATCGTAGAGATACCGCTCTTCTCCGCGTTTCGGAACTACCTTATAGAGCGGCGGCATTGCAATATATACATGTCCGTCGTAGATCAGCTCCGGCATAAAGCGGTAAAGGAACGTCAGGAGCAGCGTGTCGATGTGGCTTCCGTCAACATCGGCATCGGTCATCAGGACGATCTTATCGTATTTCAATTTCGTGATATCAAAGTCATTTCCGTATCCCTCAGAGAATCCACAGCCGAAGGCATTGATCATAGTCTTGATCTCAGCGTTTGCCAGGACCTTATCCATAGACGCTTTCTCCACGTTTAAGATCTTTCCGCGGATCGGCAGGATCGCCTGGAACTGTCGGTTTCTTCCCATTTTTGCGGAGCCGCCGGCAGAATCTCCCTCGACGATGAAGATCTCACACTTTGACGGGTCACGACTCTCACAGTTTGCAAGCTTTCCGTTGCTGTCGAAGGAGAACTTCGACTTGGAGAGCATGTTTGTCTTCGCCTTCTCCTCCGCCTTGCGGATCTTTGCGGATTTCTCCGCACAGGCGATGATTGCCTTTAAGGTGTCGAGATTTCGGTCGAAAAACCTTTCCAACTCGTCTCCAGTCAGGGTAAACACGGCTTTTGTCGCGTCAGCGCTGGCAAGCTTTGTCTTTGTCTGTCCCTCGAAGATCGGATCCGGGTGTTTCACCGCCACAACGGCCGTCATGCCGTTTCTTGTGTCAGCGCCGGTAAAGTTGCTGTCCTTCTCTTTTAAAATGCCGAGTTCCCTCGCATAGGAGTTGATCAGCTGGGTGAATTTCGTCTTGAATCCCACCAGGTGGGTTCCGCCCTCCTGGGTGAAGATATTGTTGCAGAATCCGAGAATATTCTCCTCGAAGGCGTCAACGAACTGGAACGCCACCTCCACCTCGATCTGGTCCACACTGCCTTTAAAATACACCGGCTCATGAACCGGCTCTTTTCCGTTGTTTAACTCGCGGACATAGGCAATGATCCCATCCGGCTCGTGGTAGGTGATCATCTCCTCCTCACCGGCGCGTTTGTTCACATAGTGGAGCGCCAGGTTCGGGTTTAAATAGGCAGACTCATGAAGACGGCTTTTTAACCACTCCGCCTTAAATTTCGTCTTCTCGAAAATTGTCGGATCCGGCAGGAAGTTGATCTCCGTTCCTGTCTCCCTTGATTTTCCGATCACTGGAAGAAGTCCATCCTTCAATTCGATCACCGGATGTCCCTTCTCATACTCATCATAATAGACCTTTCCATCCCTGGAAATTTTTACCTTCATCCGGTCAGACAGGGCGTTTACGACCGAAGAACCGACACCATGAAGTCCGCCGCTGGTCTTATAGGAATTATTATCGAATTTTCCGCCTGCATGAAGCGTGGAGAGAACCACACGTTCCGCAGACACGCCTTTTTTGTGCATCTCCACCGGGATTCCCCGTCCGTTATCCTTTACGGTACAGGACCCATCCGCCTCCAGCGTTACTGTGATCTCCGTACAGAATCCAGCCAGGTGCTCGTCCACCGCGTTGTCGACGATTTCATATATCAAATGGTTTAAGCCCTTTGTTCCAACGCCACCGATGTACATTCCGGGACGCTTGCGGACTGCCTCCAGTCCTTCCAGTACGGTAATACTGTCAGCATTATACTGTGCTTTCGCCATGTAAAGACCTCCAATACAAGTCATAAAC
>OBVC01000746.1_pt1 | contig 12244 bp, 5 predicted proteins | sample 1494991 | NCBI WGS metagenome assembly OBVC01 (sample SAMEA2579955, study PRJEB22360) | human gut metagenome
GTCGGCTGCGTTGTAGAAGTCGGGCATTTCACCCAACTGCTGTGCCCAGTAGCACTTGTCGGTGCGGTCGGCCTGCAACTTCTTTGTCACCTCGCCGCTCTTGAGCTGCTCGGCGGTTATCTTCGTGCCTTGTGCCTTGCCGCAGGTGTTGAGGTAGTAGCAGTTGTTGAGGGTTGTGGTTGCGCCGTAGTAAGCGTCACCTACAAAGGTTCTTGAAAATGTATCCCCATTGCCGCTGCCAAGATATAGGCAGTTGTTCAGAGTGCAGGTGCCTTCCTGACTTCCTACGAATCCCGCCATTTTATCCTTTCCTATATCCGTCGTGGCAGTGATATTACCCTTTACAACGCAGTCATCGATGGTAACATTGGCACCGGGTTTTACAAAGTAAATCATGCCCGCCGCGTCGCATGCGCTAATTAGAATACTGCTCGTGATGTTCACATTGCTGACACAGTTAGTGAGGGTGGTGGTGCCATAGGCACTCATAAGCAATCCAGACAAAAACTTTTCGTTTGAGGTTATCTGCCCTTCGGTGCGCAGGTTTTTGATGGTGGCGCCTTCCACAACGCTGAAGGGAGCTATGTACCCGTTTGAACCGCTATCCCAGTTGAGCTTCAGCGTATATCCCTGCCCGTCGAACGTGCCGCCGTACTCTTTCGAATCATTTCCCACCATGTTGATTTCCGAGCCGAGGTCGACGTTGCGCATGAGCTTGGCGTCTACGGCGTTCTGTCCGCCGTTGACGATGTCGCAGAACTCTTTCCAGTTCTCCTTTGATGCGATTTCGTAGTAGTCTTTTTTGTTGAAGGTTACTGCCACGGTCCGGTCGGTGTTGACGGTGGTTGAGCCGTTGAAGCCGTCCTCAAAGGCGATTCCGGAATAATAATGGTGCTCGTTGTAGTCGCTGCCAAGGAGGTCCTTTGGTGTAAAGGTGGGCATGGAGCCGTAGATGGCCTTGCCGTGGGTGGCGTAGCACGTGGCTTTTACCCGGTTGTTGTAGGTAAACTCTACCTTGCGGACCCGCTTCGCGCCGTCGGCGGTGAGCAGGGGCTCGTCGTTCGTGCCGAGCATTTGTCCCCAGACGGTGTTGTTTCTGCCGTTCTGCAAATTATAAGCCACCTCGCCATTCCGCAGCTGCTCTGCGGTTACTTTCGTGCCCTGCTTGTATTCGCTACCGCAGGCGTTGAGGTAGTAGCAGTTGTTGATGGTGGCGTTGGCGGCGAAGGTGTTGCCGCCGGTGGCGTTGTTCTCGCCAATGTAGAGACAGTTAGTCAGGGTGCAGGTGCCATACTGGTAACATACAAATCCGCCCATGCCTGTCCTGCCTGCACCGGTGGCGTTGATTGCGCCCTTGACGAGGCAGTCGGTGATGGTGACTTGGGTGTTGGTGTATATATAGGAAATCAAGCCTCCAGCCCCGCATCTGTCGCTGGTATAGCTGCTCGTGATGTTCACCGCGCTGACGCAGTTCGAGATGGTGTTGTTATCGCCGGATGCCTCGTCAATCAGCCCTGCCAGAAAGTGACCGCTCGATTTGATAGTCCCTGCGGTGCGCAGGTTCTTGATGGTTGCGCCGTCCACCCTGCGGAAGGGGGCGATGTCGCTTTCGCCGGTGTTCCAGTTGAGCGTGAGCGTATGGTTCTGTCCGTCGAACGTGCCGGCATACTTATGGTCATATCTGCCTATCATCGCGATATCTCCACCGAGATTGATGTCGGCTTCGAGCTTGGCGTTGAGATTAGTCATGCCCTTTTCATTGACGAGTTTGCAGAACAGCTTCCACTCGTTGGCGTCCTTGATGAGTATCACGGCGCATCACGATGATGGTATGCGAGAGGGAGGCCGCCTCGTAGAAATTGGTCTCTTTCTGCGTGAAGGTGATAGTCGCCTCGCCTGCCGTGCCGCCGAACTTGAGATAAGGCATATCGTAGCGGAGGACGGCGTTGTTGCTGCTGGTAACGCTGAAGGACTCATCGTTATAATCAAAATTCTCGCCGCTCTTTGTTTTGCTATTATTGAGATAGTCGCGTAAGTTGTGAGGGGTGTTACTGAAAAGCACATCGGGCAGGCCTACTGAGGTAAAGGTTACTCCGTCGCGCTTCGTGGTGACCGTCGTGCTGCACTGCGCTTTGGCACAGTTCTCACTGGCACTGCAAGTGGCGGTGAAGACTACCGTTCCGGGGCGCTTGAACTTTAGGAATCCGCCCGAGGTGACAGTCGCAATATCATTATTGTCCACCTTGAACTCGGCATTAACGTTGTGAGTATCATAGTTGAGGACGGGCTTAAAAAAACTTGATGGTATCGATGTGTAGTACATATCGTACCTGTCCCGCTCGAACCTCACCTTGGGTGCCCTGACGTAACCCACGATGATGTCGCGTACCTTGAACTGGTCCCAATTTTTATTGTGGTGGCTCCACATATAGACAATTTTTTCTGGAGCATCATAATTGTAGACAACGATGTTGTTGTCGTCGTCATTGAGTTGATTTTGATTGCCTCCGCTTATATGCGAATTCGAGATGGCATTCCTCTCGAAGTAATATTTATAGCCCGGTGTAACGCTGCTGATGCGCTTGATACCTTCAGGATCGCTATAGCGCTTTCCACCCTCCGTGTCGCGCAGGATGACCCAGCGGATGGCATAGCCTTCGTCAACCTCTATTTGGATGCGGGTTCCCTTTTGCAGCTCAAAGATGGCATCGCTGCCCGTTCCACCGGAGGTCTTGCAATGGCTAAACCAGACTTTCACAGGTCCTTTTCGGAGTGTTGTTACTGTCTGGTGCTTGCCTAATTCGCGTGAGCGGAATGTCTTATAGCCCTCACGACCATAATTTGTCGCCACTGCCGGCAGTGCCAGCAATAGGGCGAAGAAGAAGAGGCATAGCCTCTGAATGATGTTTTTTGTTTTCATATAAATTGAAATTAAAAATTCTTTTGGTTATTTTTTTTGTGGCGTAGTTACTACGTTTTCCGGAAGACTTCCTTGTATATTTCTGTCTGTTCCCGATTACGTCGTACAAGATGGTTGATCGTATCTTTGGAAAGGGAATCCAAAAGATGCTTATGCGCCAAGCCGTCAAACGGTTCTTCAAACGGACGGAGATAAGACAGCTTTTCCTTTCGCGTGGAGATTTCGGTGAACTTTTTTCCATATCGAGTGAAAAGCCGATGATGAATTCTCCGGTTTTATTTTTTAAAATATATACCCAACAGTTGTTTTTCATTTGCTATAATCTCATTTTCTTTATGAATAACTCTTTTTGCTAATTATGAATTAAATATATTTCTACTTTCTCATTTTCTCATTTCGCATTCCTTTCTGCTGAATTTCGCATGCCTAATGGTGCTCTTCTGAGCAATTCCACAAGAAAAATCTTTGCGAGAGCAGCAAAAGATGATGCAAAAATAACATAAAGAGAATTGTTATTTTAAGGATTATGACAGAAAAGAGCATTTTAAAGGTATTTCCGCCCCCTAAAAACCTTAATATCCCCTTAAAAACACTTAATAAAAAGCTTGGTAAAGAGAAAATAAAAACGTATCTTTGCAGTCGTTATAAAAAGTAAAAACGGTAACAATGATCATTCATTTTCTCACAGAAAAGGTATCGGCATTCCTACGGTCGCGCACTACAAACACCATTGAGCGGCACCGCGTCATCGTGTATTTGCTCCACTCTGTACTCGTTGTTACCGTCATCTCCTTGCAGTTCATGGGGCTTGGAGGTTCGCAGGAAGCGTTGCCCCAGACGATGAGCGGCATCCATCTGGCGATGTGCCTCCTTTCGCTGTCGCTCTACCTCACGCGGCGGCTGACGCTTTCCAAGGCTTTTTCACTCGTGGCGCTCGTGGCACAGTGTACCATCGCCGTGCGCTTCTTTTATTTCGCTACGGTGCGCCCCGACCATTTTCTGCAGCTCATCCTTATCAATCAGATAACATCCCTGCTGGCGATCTTCTTCCTTGTGTTGAGCTTTGTCCGGCTCACCCCCTTTATCGTCTCTGCTATCAGTGTGGTTAGCTACGGTTGTGTGGCAGCCTATCTTCAAGAGCCTTCGCTTTGGCGCCTGTTCGGTTTCTTCCTCTTCGTGCAGTTTTTCCTCTGCACGCTGGGCGAACTGCTGCGATATAATGTGATGAGTGTAACGAAGGAAAATACCGATTTGCATCACCGTGAGACGACACTGATGCGCGCCGTCAGACTGAATAAACGGGAAATAGAGGCCTACCTGCGCATGAGCAGCAACGACCACCCATCGCCCGAGGACACCGACTGCCTGTTTTCCATGCTCAAGCCGAAATCGCAACGGAACCTCGTCAACGCCGTGCGCCTGCATCTGAAAAAACACTTGATGGATGACTGCGACCTAGCACACCACTTTCCCTGTCTGACTAAATCAGAAACAGATGTGTGCCGCCTTATCCTTGCGGGGAAAAAGCGTCGGGAAATCAGCCTGCTACTTGGCAAAACTGAAAACAACGTCGATGTGACACGTAACCACATCCGCAAGAAACTCAATGTACCCACTGACCAAGACTTGCAAAAATTTCTCATCAATTTATTGATAGAAAAAGAATATCCGAACACGGAGGAAATAAATAAATAAGATCCTCCACCAGAAACGTTCATATTTATTTATAACATGCCATTATCCGTTTTCCATACAGATTCGGATAATGGCTTCTTGTTTTTTCCCTGTATTTCCCGCTTTTCCCAAAAGTTTTCCAATCTCTTCATATACCTATAATTTAGCCGCTTGATAACAGTATTCATCATTAAAATTATCAAGCAATGGAATCAAACAACAATGACAACTATGTGCTGGTCTTGGAAGACCGCACGGAAGTGAAGAATGAGCAGGAAGTGGGTAAATTGTCCGTCGTATCCGGTGTTGACGACAAGGGAAATCTCAAGACCACCGAGGCTGTCGCTGCCAATCAGGCAGCGTTCTTGAAGTTCAACAACAAGGACGGACTTCTGAAGAACTTCATGACCAACTTCCTCAAACAGTTCAATAACCCGACTCATTTCGGGTTGTACAAGGTCGTGGCAGACAATGTGGAGCAAGGCGTGGACAACCTGCGCACCATGCTGCAAAGCCGTGAAAAGCCCGAAAGCAAACAGCAACTAGCAGAGATGGGCATTCCCTTTGGGGACTATCTGCCCCAGCAGAAGAATGCCACCACTATCGATCCTGAAAAGGTGGATTGGAAGATGCTCGGCAATCTCGGTCTTTCCCGTGAACGATTGGAGCAGAGTGGAGAATTGGAAAAGATGCTCAATTGGCAGAAGAGCAATCTCATTACAATTGCTATTCCTATCGGCGACACCACCATCTACACTGAAGCACGCCTTGCGTTCCGTACGGACGATAACGGCAATATCGGTTTGGCTATTCATCCTCTGAGAAAAGAGCCACAGCTTGACTTTCCCTATATGGGCTACAAGTTCTCTCCCGAAGAAAAGGAGCAACTCCTCACTACGGGTAATCTGGGCAAGACCATCGAGGTAACACCCAAGAACGCCGAACCTTTCTCTGCATACGTTTCTATTGACCCGCAAACGAATGAAATCATCGCCCTGCGTGCCGACCGTGTGAACATCCCTAAGGAGATCAAGGGCGTAACGCTCTCTGATGCCCAGTACAAAGAACTTGTGGAAGGCAAAGCCGTGAAGGTGGAAGGCATGACTGCCAAGAGTGGTAAGTCCTTCAATGCCACGCTTCAGGTCAATGCCGAGAAGAAAGGCATTGAGTTCATCTTTGACAATAACCGTGGATTTAAGGAACGCCAGCAGCAGACACAGCAGCAAGGCGTACCACATAAGCTCTGCGGCTTGGAGCTGTCAGATAAACAGCGTGAAGCCTTGGATAGCGGTCGTACACTATATCTAAAGAATATGGTGGACAAACAGGGACAATCATTCAACGCCTATGTCCGCATGGACAAGGAGCAGAACCGCCCACGTTTTTACAAGTGGAATCCTGACAAGAAGCAGGAAACCGGCAAAGAAAAGGTGGTTGCCGTAGCCGAAGAACACAAAACACAGGTAGCCGTGAATAACCACGGTAAGACGAATGAAGCCACCAAGAACGTGAAAGAACCACTCAAAACGGGACAGACACAGCCTACTGCCGAGCAGAAGCAAAAGCAGGACGAAAACAAACAAAAGAAGTCCCGTGGACGTAAGATGTAACCCTTAATTCTATTATCGACTATGACAACTTGTATTATTGCCGAGAAACCCTCGGTAGCCAGAGACATTGCCCGCATTGTCGGAGCAAACAGCAGACAGGACGGATATATGGAGGGTAACGGGTATCTCGTTACTTGGGCAATGGGACACCTCATCGCCCTTGCCATGCCCGAAACCTACGGTTTTTCTGCCTACAAAGCTGAAGATCTACCCATCCGTCCCAATCCTTTTCAGTTAGTGGTACGACAAGTACGTAAGGACAAGGAGTATATATCCGATCCAGCAGCACTAAAACAGCTCAAGGTGATACGATCCTGTTTTGATAAGGCAGACCGCATCATCGTCGCCACCGATGCAGGCAGGGAGGGTGAACTGATATTCAGATGGATTTATGCACATCTAGGTTGCCGAAAGCCTTTCTACCGCCTTTGGATTTCCTCGCTCACGGACAAAGCTATCCGTGAGGGCATGGCAAATCTCAAGTCAGGGAACCATTACGACAGTCTCTATTATTCCGCCAAGGCAAGAAGCGAAGCCGACTGGCTCGTGGGAATCAATGCGAGCCGTGCCCTTTCCATTGCCCGCAGGGGAGGCTATTCGTTGGGACGGGTACAGACTCCAACCCTCGCTATGGTCTGCCGTCGATACATAGAGAACCGTGATTTTTCTTCCGTGCCTTATTGGAAACTCTCCGCCCTGATGGAGAAAGAGGGCGTGTCGCTGAAAGCCATTGGCATTACCGACTATGAGAGTGAAGCATCGGCACAGACTGCCCTCGCTACGCTTCGCAGTCAGAGCCGGCTTAAAGTTGAATCGGTCGCAAGAAAGGTAACGCATACATCGCCACCACTCTTGTACGACCTTACAGCCTTGCAGAAGGATGCCAATAGACGCCACGGCTTTTCAGCGGACAAGACCCTCTCGATTGCCCAGAGCCTCTATGAGAAGAAAATCACGACCTATCCCCGCACTGGCAGCCGATACATCAGCGAGGATGTCTTTGAGGAAGTACCCGCCCTGCTGCGCAAGATAGGCAAGACACTATCCAATCCGCTTAACCGCCACTCGGTGGACAATACCAAAGTTACCGACCACCACGCCATCATCCCGACTGGTGAACCACCATCAGGATTGTCGGCAGATGAAGCGACCGTCTACCAGATGGTGAGCAATCGCTTTGTCGAAGCCTTTTCTCCCGATTCCGAGGAAGAGCGTATGCAGGTACGGTTCACGGATGGCACCAACACCTTTACTTGGAAGGCATACCGACAAATCTCTTTGGGTTGGAAAGCCGTACAAAAAGGTAAAAAAGTAGAAGCAGAGATGAAAGAATATGATGACGAACAGGTTTTGTCTTCATTGCCTGGTCTAACGGAGGGAGAGGTTTTGCCACTTGTTTCTGCTGAAATAACCGAGCATAAGACTAAACCTAAACCGCTCTACACAGAAGCGACACTGCTTTCTGCGATGGAGAACGCCGGAAAAGAGGTCGAAAATGCAGAGAGTAAGAAAGCGATGGCAGAGTGTGGTATCGGAACACCTGCCACCCGTGCCAACATCATCGAGACGCTTATTCTCCGTGATTATATCCGAAGGGATAAGAAAGCCATCATACCTACCGAGAAAGGCCTGGCAGTCTATGAGATTGTCAAGGATAAGAGAATCGCCAATGCAGAGATGACAGGTAGTTGGGAACTTGCCCTTGCCGCTATTGAAGCAGGAAAGATGCCATCTGAAAGGTTCGCACAGGGCATTAATTCATACGTGGGGACTATTTGCGAGGAACTCCTCTCGCTTTCTTCAGAGCAGAAGTCCTATCCTGTCTACCGCTGTCCAAAGTGCGGACAGCAGAGTGTCGGCATCTATGCCAAGGTAGCCAAGTGCAGAAACAAGGACTGCAACTTCCATATCTTCCGTGAGGTCTGTGGCACGCTGCTCTCCGAGGACAATATACGGGACTTGCTGACCACAGGTCGGACACCCATTCTCAATGGCTTGACCAGCAAGGTTGGTAAGAAGTTCAATGCCCGTCTGATTCTGAATGAAGACTATACCACATCCTTTGAATTTGAAAGCAGGAAAGGAAAACAACGAGGGAGATAATCCCGACAGAAACAAAGAGGAACAGAATTGGTCGGGAGGTAGCACGAGTATCTTCCGACCTTTTTCACTTTTCTTTAATTAAAGCATATTACTATGGCATACAATAAGAAAGCAGTCTTGGCGGCCAACACGGAAGCCATCCGTGTCGTGCTGCGCTTGGAGAAAGAACGCCGTGAAGCCACCGAAGCAGAGAAAGGCATATTGCGCGACTATCAGGGCTTCGGTGGCTTGAAATGCGTACTGAATCGATGCGACAGTCCCGATGACATTCGCTATTGGAGCAAGTCGGAGCAACACCTCTTCGAGCCTACCCAAAGGCTCAAACAGATGATTTACCGTGATGCCGTCGATGCCAATACCGCCAAACGTTATTGGGAGAGCATCAAGGCAAGCGTGCTCACGTCCTTCTATACCGATACCCGAATCGTTGCTGCCATTGCAGACACATTCTCTTCGGTAGATGTACCCATCCGTCGATGCTTGGACCCGTCGGCAGGTATGGGAGCTTTTACTGAAATCTTTGCGACAAAAGCCGGTACGGTCGATGCAATGGAGAAAGACCTGCTCACTGCCCGTATCTCACAAGCCATTCATCCTTATGGACAAGGCAACATCATAGTCCGCCAAGCCCCCTTTGAAGCCATCGGAGAGTTGGAGGACAAGGACAAGTACGACCTTATAACAAGTAACATTCCCTTTGGTGATTTCATGGTCTATGACCGGGAGTACAGCAAGGGAAAAGACATTCTCAAGCGTGAATCCACACGAGCCATCCATAATTACTTTTTTGTAAAGGGATTGGACTGTATCAAGGAGGGCGGACTGTTGGCTTTCATCACCTCGCAGGGCGTGTTAGACAGTCCCAAGAACGAAGCCATACGCCGCTATCTGATGCAGAACAGCCAGCTTATCTCCGCTCTCCGCCTGCCGTCGGGTATGTTTTCAGACAATGCTGGAACGGAAGTGGGCAGCGACCTCATTGTCCTGCAAAAGCAGTCGGGCAAGACTATCAGCGAGGGCATGGAACAGCAATTTGTTGCGTCCGTATCGGCTCCCATAGCCGAAGGCTCTTCTGTCGTATTCAAGCACAATTCGCTCTTTGACGGTGAATGGAAGGACATAGCCCACCGAACCATCGCCACAGAGCGCACGATGGGCAGGGACCCATACGGCAAACCTGCATGGGAGTATCACTTTGATGGTAGCATTGAAGATCTGGCGAAGAGTATCAGGACACAACTCTCCTTGGAAATTGAGCAACGCTTTGACCGAAAGCTCTATGAAACGGGCATACCGATGACGGAGGAGGAACGGCAGAAAGAAGCCGTGAAACAGTTGAGAAAGTTAGGGGTAACGGTAGATTTGCCGGAAGAGAAGCCAAAAACGGACAAGGAGGCGGATAACGCCTATAATCTCATGCCCGACAGCATCAGAAAGCAACTGCCCAAACTGTACAGCACAGAGAAAGGACTGATAGGCGATAAAGTCGCCTACGCACGCTATTTCTTCCCGATGGGAGCTTACACGGCTTACCTCTTGGAGTATGACCCCAAGACCCGCATCGGCTTCGGTGCTGTTACGATGGGCTACGGCTGGGAACTGGGCAATATGTCGCTTGATGAGATGGAAGGAGTGAAAGTAAGAGGATTGGGGATTGAACGTGACCTTTATTTCTCTCCTAAGAAACTGCATGAAATTGCGGAGCTGGAAGAAATCGTCAGAGGACAATATACCAAAGAAGAAGCGGTAATAAAGACAGAAGACACTGTTAAGGAGATTGTGAACGGTATTTCTGAAATCGAAACACCCAAGGAGGAATTAGAAACTGAAAAAGGAATTAATCTCGGGCAAGTCATAGAACCGGACTATTTTACCATTACCAAGGCACAGGCAAAAGAAAATACCGTTTCCAATGGAGAGACCACTCCATTGCAACCACCATCATCGGAGTATGAACCACAGCAATCAGTGTCAGAGCAACCGTCCATAAACGTTGAACCTGCGCCCGAAGGCGTACCCGCCTTGACACTTCATCATCAATACGAGCAGGAACCACAGGAAATCCGTACGGATATTGAAGCCCCGAGAGAGATGAACGGACAGACAATATTCTTTGACGATGATCATCATCCGGTGGTGGACAATAACATGGAAGACATCGGACAACCGGAGCAGCTGTCTCTATTTGCCCCAGAGGAATACAGCCTTTGGACTAGAGAGGTTACCCGTGTGAACCATGAAATCAAGGATAATTCAGGAACTTCACAGGCGCATCGTCCTATAACTCAAACTGCTCCCCAAAAATCATCGGACAGCAAGATACAAAAGTCAGTAGCTGTTCCCCGACGGCGTACCCGTGGCAGCAGGAAGGCAGTTTCTTCCTCTCCACGTGAGCCGTCACTCTTTGACTTCATGAACGAAGCCGAGGAGCGCAAGCCGCAGCCGATAGCGGAAGTCAGAAAGGAGTTTGACGCTTCACCGCGCCCTTTTCTCTCTTCGCCGGACTCTCACCTGAGAGATGGCTCCATTATCGTGCAGAAAGGGCAGGTCGGCTTTCTTTCTGACTTAAAGCGACATCCAACCTTTAACCCGATGGACTTGCCGTATGCGCAGCTTTCCCGCCTCAAAGCCTATATCGAGATACGGGAGTGCTATCATCGTCTCTATGACTACGAGGCAGAGAACCATGCAGAAGACAGGGAAGACCGCAGCAGGCTCAATCATCTGTATGATGACTATGTTGCACGCTGGGGCTACTTCAATCAGAAGGCGAACACCGACATCATCAAGATGGATGCTACAGGCGTGGAAATGCTCTTCTTGGAACGCTCCGAGAACGGCAGGTACATCAAGGCGGACATCTTTGACCATCCAACGGCATTTTCCACCACGGAACTGACCGTTGCCGCAGACCCGATGGAGGCACTGGGTGCATCGCTCAACAAGTACGGCACGGTGGAACTTGACTACATGAGTTCGCTTTTACCTGATATGGAGGAAAGCGACATCATTTCTTCCTTGGAAGGTCGCATCTATTACAATCCCGAAGAGAATGCCTACGAAGTGGCGGACAAGTTCATTTCGGGCAATGTAATAGAAAAGGCGGAGCGTATCGAGTCGTGGCTCTTGGACCATCCCGAACACGAAGAAGCAAAGCAGAGCCTTGCTGCCCTACGTGCAGCCACGCCAACGCCCATTCCATTTGCGGACCTTGACTTCAATCTCGGTGAACGCTGGATACCTGCTAAAGTCTATGGTAGGTTTGCCTCAGAGTTCTTCGGGACAGACATTAACGTATCCTACCATTCCAACATGGACGAGTACAGCATTGTCTGCGACCGAAAAAACGCCAATATATGGCACAAGTACGCCGTACAGGGCGAGTTCCGCCGTTATGACGGTATTAATCTCCTGAAGCATGCCCTACATAATACCATTCCCGACATCAACAAGAGCAAGGAGGTGACGGACAAGGTTACGGGAGAGACCAAGACCATAAAGGTGCGTGACGGACACGCCATACAGATGGCGAATGCCAAGATAGAGGAAATCAGACAGGGCTTTGTCGATTGGCTCGGACGCACACCAGACACATTCAAGCAGCAGCTCTCTGACCGTTACAACCGCCTTTTCAACTGTTTTGTACGACCAAACTTTGACGGTACGCACCAGACGTTTCCCGACCTTGACCTCAAACGATTGGGTATTGATGATCTTTATAAGAGCCAGAAGGATGCCGTGTGGATGCTCAAAACCAACGGTGGCGGTATCTGCGATCACGAGGTGGGTGCGGGTAAGACCTTGATTATGTGTACGGCAGCCTACGAGATGAAGCGGTTGGGACAGGCAAACAAGCCGATGATTATCGGACTGAAAGCAAATGTATTCGACATTGCCGATACCTTTAGGAAAGCTTATCCTAATGCTAAGGTACTCT
>OBVC01000747.1_pt1 | contig 12210 bp, 10 predicted proteins | sample 1494991 | NCBI WGS metagenome assembly OBVC01 (sample SAMEA2579955, study PRJEB22360) | human gut metagenome
ATTATATACAGATTAGCTAAAAAAGTATTGACTGTTGATAAGTCTTGTGATAATATCAGTAGTAGTAATAGAAATAATATTAATAGGGTATGGAGGTAGGCAATGACAAAGAGGGAGCGGGTAATCACTGCAATTCAGGGGGGTGAGGCCGATTATGTTTCGACTGGCTTTTCTCTGCATTTTCCTGCAGAACGCGCATTTGGAAAGGAGGCTGTAACGTCACATCTGGAGTTCTTTGAAAGGACTGATACGGATATTCTGAAGATTATGAACGAGAATCTCGTTCCGGATATCGGAGAGATACGGGTTCCGGAGGACTGGAATAAGATTCCGTCGTATTCCTTAAAAGACACCTTTATGCAGGATCAGATTCATCTGGTAGATGAGATTCTTCAAAAGTGTGATCCCAGTGCTTTCAAATTAGGCACCATTCACGGGATCTGCGCTTCGGCAATCCATCCAATTGAAGCGAGATACGGATACGAGGCTGTCAGAGAACTGTTCTGCACTCACATCAGGGAAAATAAGAAACCAGTAATCGAGGCATTTAAGCGAATAACCGATGGCATGTGCCAGTTGTCCCAGAAGTACATCGAGATGGGACTTGACGGTGTCTATTATGCGGCTTTAGGCGGAGAGAAGCATTACTTTACGGACGACGAGTTTGCAGAGTGTATAGAACCGTATGACAAGCAGATTTTACGTGCAGTGAAAGAAGCGGATGGGTACACATTTCTGCATATGTGTAAAAACAATCTGAATATGAACCGGTATGCGACGTATGGCGATTTAGCCGATGTCGTGAACTGGGGAGTTTATGAAACGGGATTTTCTCTTGAAGAGGGGAGACAGTTATTTCCGAACGCCGCTGTCATGGGGGGACTGGCGAATCGAAGTGGTGTCATGGTAGATGGTACCGGAGAGCAGCTCGCAGAGGCAGCAAAAAAAGTTGTTATGGATTTTGGAAAAAAGGGTTTCATCATGGGGGCTGACTGTACCCTTCCAACAGAGATTCCATATGAAAGGATTAAGATAATTGTAGACGCAGTAAGAAGCATTTAAAAGGAGAAGAATGTTATGAGAAGAAGAGGCGCAGCAACTTTATTAATGGTTTCCATGGCAGCATCATTACTGGCGGGATGCGGAGCAAAAGAAAGCAGTCAGCCGACTACGGCAGCGGTCCAGGATACGAAGGCAGCTGAGAGCAAAACGGCAGAGAAGGAGGAGACAGAGAAGGCAGCAGAAGCTACAGTATTTCCGAAAGGAACTGTAACCTTTTACATGAACGGCAATCCTCAGTACAGACAGCAGTATTTTGAGACGTGGCTCGATAATCACAGGGATATTGCACCGGAGGTTTCTGTAGAGTTCGTGCAGGTGGAGAGCAACGCGGATGCCAGAGAAAAAATTACGATGACTTCCCTGGCGGGGGCGGTGGAGGACCTGCCTGATGCGGTGTTCTTAGACAGGCTGAATCTGATGGATTTGGTGCAGGCAGGATTACTGGTTGATGAGACTGACTTTCTGGAGCCGTTTGTAGAGAAAATGGTTGACGGCGCTGTTACAGACGGCATGGTAAGCGGCAGGATGTACGGACTCCCGGATTCCGTGAGGCCGCAGCTGCTGATGTATAACAAGGAGATTTTCGACAAGTACGGCGTAGATCCGGAACAGATGTCTACGATGGATGGCTATATTGAGGCGGGTAGACAGCTGAAAGAAAAAAGCAGCGGTGAGGTTTACTTATCCTGGATAGGCTCTAATAATATGACCTGGAAGTGCTGGGGAAGGCGCGGACTCATGCCGCAGGCGAATGCGAAGGTCTGGGACGATGACGGAAATGTCATTATAGGCAGCGATGAAGGGACAAAGACAGCCCTGGGTGCATTGGATACCATGTATTCGGAGGGCCTCCTGATGCGTGTGGAGATGTATGATCCCGCGTTGTACGATGCGGTCAACAGCCAGAAGATCGCTACCTTTGATATTGGCGCCTACTGGGACGAGTTTATGAGACAGAACTGCCAGGCCGTAGCGGGACAGTGGAGAATTATGTCGGCGCCGGTATTTGACAGTGCAGGCAGGGCGGGCGCCCCTGTATCCAGTTATTTATGCGTGCTTGAAAAGGGAAAAGACGGCGTTTATAAGGAACTGGTAGAACAGATGTGGAAAGATTTCACCTTTGATAAAGAATCAAAGGAAGCATGGGTTAAATCGATGGAAGAGCAGAATGCGCCGTATACGAACCCGATTTCCTTAGAGCTTTTAGAGGACGATTTCTGGAAGGAGCCTTCTGATTATTATGGAGGACAGTCCTTCCGTGAATGGGAGGCCCTGACTCTTAAAAATGGTGCAGATAATATGGTGGTAACGCCGCAGGATGCGGAGGGAGACGAGATCATTTCCGCCGAAATTGAAAAATATGTAGCTGGAGACCAGACGATGGAAGAAGCAATTGCCAATATGGATAAAAATCTGAAGGCTAAGATTGGAAAAGCTGAGATTGTAAAATAACTTCTATTGCAGCAGAGGGAGATATGACGGCAGACGGCTATTTCTGCTGTCATATCTTTATAGGTGAGAAGATGATTAAGACGATAAAAAAATATAAAGCCCCTTATTTGTTTATACTCCCATTTTTTATTCTGTTTTTAGTATTTCAGTTAATTCCCACGGTATGGACTTTTTACATAAGCCTTACGAAATGGAGAGGAATCGGAGCACCGGAATTTGTGGGGCTGGATAATTTCAGAAAGATGCTGATCGACGGCATGTTCTGGGAAGCTCTGTGGAATACGGTAGTGTATTGGCTCACCGGACTTGTGCTTATCTTATTTCTTGCGATTCTGATAGCCTCCCTGCTGAACAGCCAGCTGCTAAAGGGAAAGGCGTTTTTTAAGACGGCCACTTTCCTGCCGAATATCTGCGCAGCTGTAGCGATGGGGTTGATCTTCAGAATGCTGTTCGATGAGAATGTCGGTTTAGTCAACGAGGTGTTGGGAAAGAAGATTCCCTGGCTGGCCAGTACAGCGTATTCGAAAATACCGGTAATCCTCCTGATCGTCTGGAGAAATACCCCGTGGTATACCATGATTGTATTATCGGGGCTTCTGAATATATCGCCGGATTACTATGAAGCTGCCACTGTAGACGGGGCCAATACCTATCAGAAATTTGTCTATATTACGCTGCCTTCCATAAGCAATATCCTGCTGTTCTGTTCCATTACGCTGACCGTGGATATGTGGAAAATATTTAATGAACCTTATATTCTTCCAGGTCCGGGAACGTCCAATACATCGCTGTTCCAGTACATGTATGAATCGGGATTTAATGTATTTAACATGGGCTATGCGTCGGCAATCGGTGTTATATTGATTGTATTGCTGACCATCATTTCACTGGTGCAGTTCATCGTCAGAAAAGGAGGCAGAGAGACCGTATCATGAAAAATACAGGAAAGAAAAAATGGCAGTCCTTCATGGTTCACGCGATTTTGATCGTTATCGTAGCTTTCTGCCTGTTTCCGATCTTATGGATGTGCCTGATCTCATTTAAGAGTACATCGGAAAGCATGACAGGATTTCATTCTCTGTGGATTGAGCATCCAACCTTGTCCAACTTTAAAAGGCTGTTCGAGCTGATCCCGATCGCCCAGAATACGTTTAACAGTGTGTTCACTACGGTGGCAGGAACCCTGACCTCACTGTTTTTCTGTGCCCTGGCCGGTTTTGCATTTTCGAAGTATCGTTTTCCAGGAAGAAAATTCTTATTCTATTTTATTATTGCGACAATGCTGGTTCCGGTGGAGGTCGGCGCGGTTCCCCTGTTTATTATAATGAGAAAATTAAATCTGGTAAACAGCTTATGGTCCCTGATTGTGCCAAGAATAGCCACCGCAATCGGAATCTTTTATATGAATCAGTATATCTCAGATGTGCCGGACGAACTGGTGGAGGCTGCCAAGATTGATGGCTGTAATGATTTTGGGATCTTTATGAAGGTGGTGGTACCTATTATTAAACCGGCCCTGGCTTCGTGGGGGGCGGTCACATTAATTTCCAGATGGAACGATTTCTTCTGGCCGCTGCTTTATCTGCGGAAACAGGCCAAATACACGTTGATTGTAACGATATCGCTGCTCCCGATCAGTGAAGGGCTTTCCACTCCGTGGCCGGTAATCCTGGCTGGAACGACGCTCATCATTATTCCTATCATAATTTTATACATTATTCTGGAACGATTCCAAAAGGGAGGCAGTTTTGCAGGAGCTGTAAAGGGATAAGAGAAAGCCGGAGAACGGACTGTCAGATAAAAATGGAGAAAAAGCTATGGGAAAAATAAATCGAATTGAAGTGCTTCAGAAACAGATGAGAGAAAAAGGGATAGAGGCCGCTCTGATCGAGAACCGGAGAAACCGGGAGTATCTGGTTTATACAGATATTTGGGAAGGCAGTATGCTGATCACTCAGGAGGAAGCAGTACTGTTGGTGGATTTCCGCTATTATGAGATGGCGTCATTATCAGTCCGGGACTGCGAGGTACGGCTGTGTAAGAGTATCGAAGAGGCTATGAGACAGATCGTAAAAGAACGGAAGCTGTCCTCTGTCTGCTGCGAAAAGAATATATCCCATCAAAGGTATCTGTATTTAAAAGAAGTTCTGGAGGGGATTTGTCTCGACGATACGTACTGTATGGATTCCATCATTAAGGAAAATCGGAAACGAAAAGATGAATACGAATTATCCTGTCTGAGGACGGCACAGGAAATCACGGACCGAGCATACGAGTATATTTTAACACGCGTAAAAAAAGGGATGAAAGAGTCTGAAATACGGATTGAACTGGGAAGCTTCATGATCCGGCAGGGATCGGAGAATTTCGATATCGGCTATATATCATCTTCCGGAAGCAAAACCTCACTGCCGCATGGCGGGACCGGCGATAAGGTGGTGGAATCCGGTGATTTGATCATGATTGATTTTGGGGCGGTAATCGGAGGCTATCATTCTGATTGTACCAGGACATTTGCGGTAGGGAGCGCCACGGACCGTCAAAAAGAAGTTTATGAAATTGTGCGAAGGGCCCAGGAAAAAGCGCTGATCAGTATCCATCCGGGAGTCAGAGGCTGTGATATTGACCGCATAGCCAGAGATTATATTAACGAAAGCGGATATCAGGGCTGCTTTGAACACGGATTAGGTCACAGCATAGGCCTGGAGGGCCATGAAAACCCGAGATTTAATGAAACCTGTCAGGAGATAATCTGTCCGAATGTGGTGATGACCGTGGAACCGGGGATCTATCTGGAACATGATTTTGGAATTAGAATTGAAGATATGGGAGTTATAACAGAGACTGGTTTTGAAAATTTCACGAAGGCCTCAAAGGAATTTGCCATTATATAAACTTGTTATTATTCCAGCTATTGTGGTATATTTAGTACAGAAATTCCGAGAGGCAGGACTGCCAGCAGGAAAAGGACAACAGAGAGGAAACAAGGGTATGGATGGAGCAAAAAATCAGTCAATCAAAGAACTTGTTTATGAGGGAATCCTGAATGATATCATTCAGGGAGTGTACCCGGCTAATTCAATTTTGAATGAGAGGACGTTAGTAGAAAAGTATGGTGTCAGCAAGACACCGGTGAGAGAGGCTTTGGTTCAGTTATGCGGTGAGGGGATTTTAAAGAATATTCCAAGATACGGGTATCAGCTTCCTGTAATTACACCTTCTGAGATCAATGCGATAATCGAATACAGAATCGTCCTGGAGACAGGTGCGCTTAGAAAGACGATGAAGATCATTACAAGGGAACAGATTGATAAGTTAAATGCTCATGCAAAGCATGCGGGAGCTTTGGCGCAGAAGCGTGATATTACGACCCATTGGGCGACGAATATGGAGTTCCATCTGATGCTGTGTGAGTGTTGTTCCAACCAGTTTATGTATAAATCGTTAAACGATGCGTTAAAATTCTGTTCCAGAGGGGCAAGTCAGTACTTTAATAAGTCCTGGGAGACAGGTAATCCGACAGATGCCAATGGCCACGTACAAATTATGGAAGCAATCCGCCATCAGGATGGAAAACTGGCGGAAGAACTATTGGTAAAAGATATTGAATGCCTGTGGAATGAGATTCTCGGGCCGTAGAAATGAGCCTCTCGGATAAAAAAAGAGATGGAGAAGTATGAAGATAGACAAGAATATTTACAAACAGTATATTGCCGTGCTGGAGGAGGAACTGGTTCCGGCCCTTGGCTGTACGGAACCGACCTGCATCGCCTATGCGGCGGCTCTGACGGCCGGATGCCTTGGCGGTATGCCGGATCATCTGGTGGTGGAGAGCAGCGGAAACATTATAAAGAACGTGAAAGGCGCCGTAGTTCCTAATTCCGGCGGATTAAAAGGGCTTGAGGCCGCGGCGGTGCTGGGGGCGGCTGGAGGTAATCCGGAATTAAAACTGGAAGTATTGACCGGAGTAACAGAAGCGGCGATTGAATTAACGAAAAAACTGCTTGAAGACCGCGATTTCTGTGAAGTCAGGGTTATGAAGTCCCCGGCGAACCTGCATGTGAGAATTACCGGGATGCGTGATGGCCATGAAGCAAAGGTGGAATTGATACATCAGCATACCAATCTGGTGAGAATCGAGAAAGACGGTCTTGCTTTGTACGAAAAACCGTATCAGCCCGGCAGCTTTGACGAATCCCTGACGGACAGAGGCTGCCTGAATGTCCTTGATATTCTGGCATTTGCAGATGAGGTTCAGATGGAGGATATTCAGGAGCTGATCGACCGCCAGATTGAATATAACGAAAGAATTGCGCAGGAGGGCATGCAAAAGGAGTACGGCGTATCCGTTGGCGCCAATCTTGTGAAATACTACGGCAATGACGTGCAGGTCAGAGCACGCGCCATGGCGGCGGCCGGAAGCGATGCGAGGATGAGCGGCTGTCTTTATCCGGTTGTGATCAATTCGGGAAGTGGAAATCAGGGCATTACCGTGTCGGTCCCGGTGATTGAATACGCAAAAGAGATGGGTGTCAGCCATGAAAAGCTTGTGCGTGCACTGGTCTTCAGCAATCTGATTGCGATTCACCAGAAGACCGGAATCGGAAGATTGTCGGCATACTGCGGAGCGGTCAGCGCGGCATGCGGCGCAGGCGCCGGAATTACATATCTTTCAGGGGGATCGTATGAGCAGATCTGTGCTACAATCACAAATACATTAGCCAACGTATCAGGAATGATCTGTGACGGTGCCAAGCCATCGTGCGCGGCCAAGATAGCAACCGCCGTGGATGCGGCGATTATGGCGCACTGCCTGTCGATGGAGGCGGAGGAATTCCAGCCGGGAGACGGGATTGTAAAGGACACCGTAGAAAATACGATTGAGAGCGTCTGTGAGATTGCATCACAGGGAATGAATGTGACCGATGCGAAGATATTGGAAATTATGGTAAGGTAAACAGTGAACAGTAAACAGAAGGGACAGTAAAATCATACGATTCATGATTTTACTGTCCCTTAAAATGCCAGCAGTTCTGTCCCCTTCAAACGTCATCAGTTCTGTCCCCTTCAAACGTCATCAGTTCTGTCCCCTTCAAACGTCATCAGTTCTGTCCCCTCTAAACGCCTTCAGCGCCGGTTGCCAAGCGAAGCCGGTCTGCCAGGCGGAGGACTGTTTCAATGGTGGGGCGGATTCATGAAGTAACCGTTCCCGCCCTTCCTCTTAACCTGATACAGCGCCTCGTCGGCCTTCTGATACAGCGTCTGGAAGTCCTTTCCTCCGTAGGGATAGAGCGAAATTCCGATACTGACCGTGACCGTTCCGGACAGGGGGCCGGACTCGAAGAGCTGTGCAGTCTTGTGCTTTAATTCCCCGGCCTTTCGAAGCGTCGCGGAAGGGGAGGGAAGGTCGGTCAAAAAGACGGCAAATTCGTCCCCGCCCATGCGTCCGATGACATCCGTACTGCGGAAATGCTGGGAGAGCAGCGCGGAGATGCTTTTTAACACGGTATCTCCCATGCTGTGCCCCCGGGTATCGTTGATCTCTTTAAAATGATCGATATCTAACAACAGAAATGCGTTAAGCCGGCCAGGATACTTCTTAAGACGGCGTTCCACCTGCCGCTGCAAAGCCATCCGGTTCAGCAGGCTGGTAAGGGAATCGCGCGTGGCCTTTTCCTGCAGGAGCGCGGTCTCCTGCTTGTAGTCATCGATGTCACTGAGCAGGCCGATGGCATGAACAGGCTTCTTCTCACTGTCAAAGATAGTGGTCACCCGGTTCCGGCACCACAGGTAGGTGCCATCCGCCCGTTTTGCCCTGTATTCTGCCTCCGCATAGGGCGCGCCGCCCAGTATGGCAGAGATCATATCTTCTACATTTTTCTTGTCGTCCTGATGGACAATGTCGTACTCCGTCAGGTTCTTTATGGAAACATCGGGAGGAGGAGGAAACCCGAACATTTTCTCATAGACAGGAGAGAACTGGATCCTGTCTTTAAGAATATCCCAGTCGAACACCGTGTCTCTTGTCTGTTCGGAGATAATCCGGTACCGCTCTTCGTTGAGTGCGGTCGCCTCCCGCTGAAGCTTCTCCTCGGTGATGTCAGAAATGATAAACTGAATGATCTGGCCGGTTTCCATGTCGGAGCGGAAGCGAAACGCCCTGGCGTGCATCCATTTCACATCTCCCTGCCTGGTGCGGATTCTGTAATCCATGATACAGCTGTCCAAATCAGACTTTACGTAGTCGAGAAATTGCGTTTTCACCATCTGACGGTCATCCGGGTAAATGATCTGGTAAAATTGAGAGAGCGGACTCCCGGGAGGAAGCTCCTCAGGCTGCCAGCCCGTCTGCCGATAAAATTCTTTGTTTACATAACGTACCATATTCTTTTTCCCAATCAGCAGCCGGATCAGGCTGTCCGGAATGGTATTGATCAGACTTTCCAGCTTGGTTTCTGCCTGATGCTTATCGGTGATATCGATGAAAAAGACGTTTACCGTCCGCTCGGCGCCGGTCTTATCCACCCGCGCGCAGTAGGCCGTATTCCAGGCGATGGATTCATCTTTCTTTTGGATCCGGTAGGTGACGGTGGCAGGCTCATTCGTTACAAGAAGCTTCTGCAGCGCCTCCGTGACGATCGGGCGGTCCTGAGGCACGACGAGATTCATTCCTTTGCCGCAGAAGGGGGGAGACTGGCTCTCCGCCTCCGTATATCCGGTCATTCGGTAGTAACCGTCAGTGGCCGTAATGATACGGAATTCGTCGTCCACAGACAGACGTGCGGTTCCGCCAAGCACGGTCTCAGACAGCATATCCAGTTCCTTCTGGGCCTTTTTCAGCTCCATCATCAGATCATTAAAATGCTCTGGTGTAATAGGAACACCATTTTCAACCGGTAAATTACAGGTATTTTCCATAGCTTGCATACAAAAACCGCAAAAAGCGGAAATCGCATATCCTCCTTCCTGCCGATGAAGGTATAATATCGGTATTATATCCGAATTATAGCGCGAAGGCGGGAAAAAATCTATGCGATTTCCGCTGGTCTACAGAAACAGTGAAAATTTTACTTAAATAGTTTGATGCCAGGGATATGCTAACATTTATCCAGACAGCACAAGGACAGAGGGAGCGGAAACCAGTTGATCCGGCTGTTTCTGCTCACCAGGGCACGGGTTTCCTGATAATCAGGAGAAAAGAGAAAACGTATGGCCTCTGTTTCGGACAGCGGCGAGGAGGATATTTCGCTGGTGCGGGAGACGAAGGGAATTCCATCGGTCACAGTCAGCAGGTAGCTGCCGTTGTTTTCTACCGACAAGATGGTGCTTCCGTCCATGAGCGGTTCCGAGGCTGCTTTCAGAGAGAGAAAGAATGACAGCACTGCCTCAAAGTCGAGTATCCGGTAATTGTCATCCTGCCTCATCTGCCATCTCTCACAGCATGCGGACAACGTCTCCATGCGGCCAGTCTCGTGGGGATAAACCTCCAGCAAAAGTTCCGGATCGGAAATTTCCCGGAAATACGTCTCCAGGCAGGAGAAAACCATGGATTCATCTTTCAGGAGCAGCTCAGAGACCGTATTTTTTCCCGCAGTTAAGTAACCGGCGAAGGCGCCGCTGTGAAGAACCTCGTAAGTTTTTTCGTACCAGCTGCCTGAAATGTCTTTAAAGTCAGCGGCTGAACGGTCTGCGCGGTATGGCAGTGCTTTATGCAGGCGGGCGATTTCCTCCCACACAGGGTCCTGGACTCCGGTCACTTCACGCAGGCTTACATCGTAATGAGAAAAGGCATGTCTGCAGTGACGGAAATTATCACGGCTGAACCGATAAGTCATGACGCTGCCGCATGGCTCAAAACCGAAATAGCAGTAACGCTGCCTCAAGCCGGTGAGGCAGCTGAGCGCCATGTGATTTTCCTTCATATCCCGGATGGCATCGTTCATCAGGCGCTTCATGTAGCCTTTCCGGAGTCCAGGCGGTCCGGTTGGCCCGCTCCGCTGCCTATGGCGGCGCATGTAAGAGAACGGCTGCCAAAACGGAGTGTTACGGGCAGAGAGCAGACGACCGCCTTGATTTTCCCTTCCTCAAGGGCCAGAAAATGGCATGGCTCGGTATTTTTTCCGTTCCCATATAATTTGGGGACCAGGGAGGCAAAATCATGGGGGGTGCCGGAAAGGCTGAAAACCATGTTGATAAATTCAATGATCTGCGGTAATTCCCCGCAGAGGGCTTTTCGGTATTCTGTCATAGGCGGTCCTTTCCTAGCGGGAAGTGTCTCCCAATGTCTGTAAGTGTCTCATATCCCCGTATAATTCAGTGAGATGGCGGAACTGGTCTTCGCGGTAAAAGCTGCATTTGCCGCTGCCATAATACTTGGCCGCCTCGATGACGAAGCGGGCCGTCTCCTCCAAATCGGCCGGATGGGTGGCCCCGGTGGCGCATCCGGCTACCATGGTCTCCGTCGTGATAGCGACTCCGACTACGGGCGCGTCCGTGGCCGTGGCCGGCTGAAGGATACTGTTGATATGGTATAAATCGTTGCCGTAAGGCGTGATATCCTGAGTCGCCAGAGGAAATACGCGGGGAAGCTGTCCGGTGGTAGTCTGCATGATGTCCAGAAGATCGTCGGAGACACTTAAGATATAGCCGGATTTTACAGTGTTGGAGATGGCAAATCCTCTGTGATTGATGATCCGGTTCCCTTTTGTGGTATCGACCGACAGGATAGCATCCATGGCGGACAGCACTTCCGTCTCATTGTTCTGATGCATTTGCACGGGAGAGCCCATAAATGGGACGGGATCATGCGGTTCCGTTGGGGCGTCAGGGCAGATATGGGTGGCGATAATGACGTCGCCCTCCAGGATATCCCCTTTTTTCTGCATATCCAGCAGCTTGGCGGCGACGGTAAGAACTGTGCATGCGCCATCCCCATCAGAGACAAATCCAGTCATGGCCGGCCGTGCTCCCAGGCCGCCGAGCCTGCCGATGATTTTACCGTTTTTTCCCGGAATCAGAACACGGATTACATCCGTGCTGCCTTTCGGTCCGGTGAGAGGAAATACCTCAACGTTTGCAGCCGGATTGACGGAGAGAAGATAATCTTTCATGCGCGCACCGCTTGCCGCGCTGTCGTCAAGAATATCGAAAACTTCGAGAAGTTGTTTCATTACCATTAGGAAAGCCTCCTTTATTTCATGTTGAGTCATTATAGTATAGTGAAAATTGAAAATCAAGAAGGCTCTCCCAGGTTTTGACTGTTAATTGGAGAAAATTCAAAATATAGAGCGTTAATTGTGCAAAACGCATTAAATATAAAAAAAACCATGTGCATGGTAACGAAGCCATAAAATAAAAAATCCGATATACTTGATCTCAGTGAAACGTCGGCAAAGAGGCGGACCGTTGGATTGGGGACGGTCCGCTATTTTTTAAAAACCAAGGAGGAATGATTATGAGAAGGAAGAAATGTTTGGCAACTCTTACAATGGCGGCCATGGTGGCGACGTCTCTGGCAGGCTGCAGTTCGTCGGGGGAAAAGACGGATAACAGTCAGGCGGCGGTCAGCGGCGAGACTACGGTTTCAGACAGCGGTGAGAAAAAGAAAGATTCCGGCTCTGCGACGGTGGTCAGCATGTGGCATATGTGGAGCGGCAGGGAGGCCGAGGCATTTCAGGCGGTGATTACGTGCCGAGG
>OBVC01000755.1_pt1 | contig 12062 bp, 8 predicted proteins | sample 1494991 | NCBI WGS metagenome assembly OBVC01 (sample SAMEA2579955, study PRJEB22360) | human gut metagenome
GTCGGCACGGCCGCTCAGCGTATCGTCGTCCAGCTGGGCGGCGATGCGGCGGCCTACCTCATCGGGACCGCAGTCGTCGCGGCGGCAGGTGCGCTCGATGCGCAGTTCGCGCGGCGCGAGGACCGCGACAGTCTTGTCGACGCACGTTTCGAGACCGGCTTCGAAGAGAATCGCGCTTTCGAGAATCACGTAAGGCCCCTCCTGCCGGGCGGCCCACGCATCGAAATCCGCCATCACGACGGGATGCACCAGCGCATTGAGGTCGGCGAGCGCCTGCGGGTCGCTGAAGACAACGCCTGCGAGGTAGCCCCGGTCGAGCTGTCCTTCGCGGAAGGTGCCGGCGCCGAAGCGTCCGGTGAGCCGCACACGCAGCGCATCGTCCTGCTGCATGAGCCGTTTGGCCGCGGCGTCGGAATCGTAGACCGCGACGCCCTTTTGTGCGAAAAGACGGCATACAGTGCTTTTGCCGCTGCCGATGCCGCCCGTAATTCCGATTTTCATCATGGTTTCTGTTCGGGATAATCCAGTTCGGGAACAGCCCCGATGGAGACCACCTTGATGTCGCTGTAGCGTACCGAAATGGCGCTTTGCAACGACTGGGGGTCGATCACCACCTTGCCCTCGTGCCCCTCCTCGCGCGAACGCTTGTATTTGAGTTCCGAAAGCGGGATGCGCAGCGTCTTGTTCATGTAGACCCGGTAGCCGAACAGGTTGGTGCCGACGCCCTCGACGACGCACGTCACCTCGAAAGGCTCCCCGTCCACACTCACACGCACGACCTGCTCGGTGGTATAGGTATAGCTCAGTTTGGCGATATACCACAAAATGAACGACGCGACGAGCAGCGCCAGAAAGACCGGCGAGACGTAGCGGTGCATCCATTTCAGCAAATTATCCAATGTGCGTTGAAGTTCCATGATGCAAAGGTAAAAATAAAATGGACTGCAACAAACCGTGCAGTCCATTTTATTCGAATAGATATAAGGTGTATTACGCCTCCTTGTCGAGTTTGGCGCGTTTGGACATCAGGTCGTAGGCGATCGGGGTGGCGATGAAGATCGTCGCGACGGTACCCACGATAACGCCGACGGTCAGCGCGAAGATGAAGCCGCGGATGGTCTCGCCGCCGAAGAAGAAGATCGCCAGCAGCGTTACGAGCGTCGTGCCCGAAGTGTTGATCGTACGCGACAGCGTCGAGTTGATGGCGTTGTTCACGTTCTCCTTGAGGTTGCGCTTGGGATACATGCCCAGATATTCGCGGATACGGTCGAAGACCACCACGGTATCGTTGATAGCGTAACCGATGATCGTAAGGATCGCGGCGATGAAGGCCTGATTGACTTCGAGGTTGAAGGGCACGAAGCCGTAGAGCATCGAGAAGAGACCGATGATGAACAGGGCGTTGACCGCAAGGGCGATCGTGGCGCCCGAAGCCCACTGCCAGCGCTTGAAGCGGAAGGTGATGTAGAGACCGATGGCGATGAGCGAGAAGAGCACCGAGTAGATGGCGTTCCACGTCATGTCCTTGGCGATCGAGGGGCCGATCTTGTCGGCCGTCAGGATACCGTTGACGTCGGTCTGGGTATTGCGGAACTGCTCGAACGAAATGTCGTAGGAGTAGAGCGACTTCATGGCGTCGTAGATGATCTGCTCGACTTCGGCCGTAGCTTCGTCCGACGTGTCGTCGTAACGGTACTGCGTCACGATGCGCATCTGGTTCTCGTTGCCGTACTGCTTGACCTCGAAGCTGATCGCCGAAGCGTCGGCATCGGCATGCTGCGCGAAGACCTGACCCAGATTCTGACGAACCTCCTCGGCAGAAACGGGCTTGTCGAAGCGGATGACGTAGGCACGGCCGCCGGTGAACTCGGCGCCGAGGTTCAGACCGCGGGCGACGAACGAGATGCACGACAGCGCGAGCAGGGCGATTGCGACGGTGTAGGCGACCTTGCGGACGCGGATGAAGTCGAAATGCGTATTGGTCAGGAAGTTCTCGGACCACTTGCGCGAGAAGGAGATATTGCCCCACTTGGCGACGATCCACTCGATCAAGAGGCGGGTGATGAACACGGCGCTGAAGAACGAGGTGATGATACCGATGATGAGGGTCGTGGCGAAGCCCTGCACGGGACCGTTGCCGAAGATGAAGAGGACGATACCGGTGATGATGGTCGTCAGGTTACCGTCGATGATGGCCGAGTAGGCTTTCGAGAAACCGTCCTTGATAGCCAGCGAAAGGCCCTTGCCGCCGCGAAGCTCCTCCTTGATACGTTCGTAGATGATGACGTTGGCGTCGACGGCCATACCCATCGTCAGCACGATACCGGCGATACCCGGCAGGGTCAGCACGGCGCCGAACGACACCAGAACGCCCATCAGCAGGAAGACGTTGGTAAGCAGGGCGATGTCGGACATCCAGCCTGCGGTCTTGTAGAACAGACCCATGTAGAGCAGGACGAGGATGAAGGCGATCAGGAACGAGAGCATACCCGCATTGATCGACTCCTGTCCCAGCGAGGGACCTACGACGGTGTCCTGAATGATTTTGGCGGGCGCGGGAACCTTACCCGAATTGAGCACGTTGGCGAGGTCCTTGGCTTCCTGAATGGTGAAGTCGCCCGAAATTTCGGAAGAACCCTTGTCGATCTTGGTGTTCACGCGGGGAGCCGAGTAGACGTAGCCGTCGAGAACGATGGCGATGCACTTGCCGATGTTCTCGCCCGTAAGACGCGCCCACTCCTGCGTGCCTTCGCCGTTCATCGACATCGAAACCACGGCGTTGGCGCCGCGCTGGGCGTACTGCTCGCGGGCTTCGGTCACGACGCTGCCGTCAAGCGGAGCCTTGCCGTCGGGCGTCGAGATGCGGATCGCATAGAGGTAGAAACGGCCGTCGATCTTGTCGTCGCCCTTGACGCCCCACTTGAAGGCGATGTCGGCGGGGAAGAGTTCGCGGACCGCAGGATTGGCCAGATATTCGTTTACGGCAGCCATGTCAGCCTTGTAGGCCGCACCGATGGCGGCGCCGCCCGCAAAACCGGGATCGAGAACCGCGAAGAGCGGGTTCTTCGCACGGTCGTAACGGTCGGTGTGCTCGGCTTCGGCAACAGCCGTGGTGTCGGAGCCGATCTCGGCGAGAAGGCCCTCGGCTTCGCCTGCGGGAGTCCCGGCGGCGGCAGCGGCCTCGACGGAAGCGACTTCGGGCTGTCCTGCGGCGGGAGCTTCGCTCAGCTCGGCCTTGATGAACTTATCGGCGGCGGCCAGTGCGGGAAGCACCTCGCGGGCGTCGTAAGTGAGCCAGAATTCGAGCGAGGCGGTACCCTGCAGCAGGTCGCGCACACGCTGCGGCTCCTTCACGCCCGGCAGCTCGACGAGGATGCGGTGCGAGTTGGGCAGGCGCATGATGTTGGGCTGCGTGACGCCGAAGTGGTCGATACGGCTGCGGAGCACGTTGAACGACGCGGCGATGGCGGCGTCGGTCTCGCGCTTGAGGATCTTCTCGACGTCGGCGTCGGAGCTTTCGAGCGTGATGTCCTTACGGTCGGGGCTGACGAAAACCGCCGCCAGCGAACCGCCGTTGGAGAGACGCTGGTAAGCCTTCACGAAGTCGGAGATATAGTCTTTCGAGGTGCCCTCCTTCAGCGCGGCGTTCGCCTCGGCGATGGCTTCGACGAATGCGGGGTCGTTCTGGCTGTCGCCGGCAAGCGCCTTGATGACGTCCTCGACCTGCACTTCCAGCATGACGTTCATACCGCCCTTGAGGTCCAGACCGAGGTTCAGCTCCTTCTCCTTGCACTCCTTGTAGGTGAATTTCTTGAATCCGAGGTTATAGACCCCGACATTCTGGACCGAATCGAGGTAATGCTGCTCCGCCTCGGACTGCTGTCCGACGGGGAACTGCGCGGCGTACTCGGCCGCTTTTTTCTCTACACTCCGCGTTTTGAACGTGAAGGAGAGCTGGTAAATACACGCAAGAGCCAAAAGGACCGCGAGTAATTTAATAGCACCTTTACTTTGCATTTGAGTTGAAAAATTTTGTTATTATTTGTTGTAATTATTGTCATTACGCATAATAGCACGCAAAGATAGGAAAAAAGAATTGAAAATCGGAAATTAAGAATTAAGATTTGCGCCCGGACGGCAAAAAATCTGTATTTTTGGGACCGTATGATAAAATATACCGAATACAAGTACCATGCAGCGGCGCTGTTCACCGTGGCGGTATGGGGCGCGACGTTCGTATCGACGAAGGTGCTGATCGCCCATTCGCTGACGCCTGCGGAGATATTCCTGCTGCGTTTCGCCTTGGCCTACGTCTGCATCTGGCCCCTGTCGAAAGGCCGCCTGCGGGCCGACGGATGGCGCGACGAAGCGCTGCTGGCCGCGGCCGGGGTGACGGGCGGATCGCTCTATTTCCTGACCGAAAACATGGCGCTGGAATACGCCCCGGCGTCGAACGTGTCGCTGATCGTCTGCACGGCGCCGGTATGGACCGCGCTGCTGCTGAGCCTCGCATACCGCGGCGAGCGGATGACGCGGCGGCAGATCGGGGGATCGGCGCTGGCGTTCGCGGGCATGGTGCTGGTGGTTCTCAACGGCCGTTTCGTGCTGCACCTCTCGCCCAAAGGCGATCTGCTGGCCCTGTCCGCGGCGCTGCTGTGGATGGTCTATTCGCTGGCGGTCAAACGCATCGGAGGCCGCTACCCCGCCGTTTTCATCACCCGCAAGGTCTTCTTCTACGGACTGCTGACGATTCTTCCGGTATTCGCCTTCCAGCCCTTCTCGGTCGGCGCGGAGGTGCTGGCGCGCCCCGCGGTGTGGGGCAACCTGCTGTTTCTGGGCGTCGTCGCGTCGATGCTCTGCTACATCCTGTGGAACGCCGCGATGCACCGGCTCGGAGCCGTAAGAACCACGAACTACATCTATTTCAACCCATTGGTCACGATCGTCACGGCCGCGCTCTGCATCGGCGAACGGATCACCGCGGCGGCTCTCGCCGGAGCGGCGCTGATCCTCTGCGGCATGTGGCGGGCGGAACGGCGGCCCGCATCGGGCAATAAAATCCCGCGGCCCGACGTTCCGTGATAAACCCGCAAAGTCAGCATGCTGAAATTCCTACTCGTCTGCGCCGCATTCGCGGCCCTGCCGATACAGGCGCAAACACTCTCCGGACGCATCGTCGGAGCGGACGCCCGACCGGTCCCCTACGCCAACATAGGACTCAAGAACCGCCCCGCGGGAACCGTATCCGGACGGGACGGCTCGTTTACGCTCCGCATTACCGACCTGAGCGTCCGGGACACGCTGCGCATATCCTGCATCGGATACGCCGCACGGGAGATTCCGGCCGCCGGACACGACGCACGGCCGCTGGAGATACGGCTGCAGGAGCAGCCCCAGACACCGCTGAGCCCCGTGATAACCCATATTCCCCGCAAACGCTACACCTTCGGCCGCAGCATCGGCAGCAACCGGTTCAGCGCGGCATTCCGCGCCGGGCAGGAAGGCGGCGAAATGGGCGTGAAATGCAAGCTCGGAAACCTCAGGGGAGAGTTGCAGCGGGTGCGGCTCAATCTGGCGGGATGCAAGGGCGTGGATACGCTCCATATGCGCATAAACGTCTACGCCATGCGGGGCGACCGTATCCGCAAAAACCTGCTCGCGGAACCGGTCTATTTCTCGGTTCCGGCGTCGGAGGCAGACAAGACGGCGACCGTAGACCTGCGGCCCTACGAGATATTCGTAAGAGGCGACTTCCTGATCTCGGTCGAGAACCTGACGCACATGCCGGCGGGGGCGAAATACTGGATTCGCGCCCGGCTGCTCTCGCGCACCTACACCCGCTACACGAGTCAGGCGCCGTGGAAGATGCGCAAGGCCGGGGTCGGGCTGAGCGTCGACGTGCTGGTGGAACCGGAATAGGAAACCGCGCCACCGGCTCCGTCCCTGCGGCGGAGCGTCCGGCCCTTCATTCCGGTCATTCGACGGCGGCGGCATTGTGCGGATTGCAAATTATTTGCTAAATTTGTCCGTATCACCAAACCCGACCGTCACCATGACCCGACTCTTCACCTCCTTCTGCGCCCTCGTGATCGCCACGGGCGCCTTCGCACAGGCCGGCTACCGCCCGGCCCCCGAAAACCTCCAGTCACGCAGCCAATTCGCCGAATGCCGGTTCGGCATATTCCTCCACTGGGGGCTTTACGCCATGCTCGCGCAGGGCGAATGGGCGATGACCAACCACAACCTCAACTACCGGGAGTACGAAAAGCTCGCGGGAGGATTCTATCCCTCGAAATTCGACGCGGACGCATGGGCCGAGGCTTTCCGCCAAGCGGGAGCGCGCTACGTCTGCTTCACGACGCGCCATCACGACGGATTCTCGATGTTCCGCACGGCGCAGACGCCCTACAACATCGTCGATGCCACGCCTTTCGCCCGCGACGCGGTGAAGGAGCTGGCCGACGCGTGTCACCGCCGCGGACTGCGCGTCCACTTCTACTACTCGCTGATCGACTGGTGGCGCGAAGACGCCCCGCGCGGCCGGACGGGACTCGGCACGGGCCGCCCGGCCGAAAAGGAGGACGCCGACGCCTATTTCGGCTTCATGAAGGCGCAGCTCACCGAACTGCTGACACAATACGGCGACGTGGGCGCCATCTGGTTCGACGGCATCTGGGATCAGGACGAGAATCCCGGTTTCGACTGGCGGCTGGGCGAACTCTACGGGCTGATACACGCATTGCAGCCCGGATGCCTGATCATCAACAACCACCATCTCGCGCCGTTCGAAGGCGAAGACGCGCAGGCGTTCGAACGCGACCTGCCGGGAGAGAACACGGCCGGATATTCGGGGCAGGAGATCAGCCGCCTGCCGCTCGAAACGTGCCAGACGATGAACGGCATGTGGGGATACAAGATCACCGACCAAAATTACAAATCGGCGCAGACGCTCGTGCGCTATCTCGCAGGGGCAGCAGGACGCGGCGCAAACCTGCTGCTCAACATCGGTCCCCAGCCCGACGGCGCGCTGCCCGCGGCGGCTCTCGAACGGCTCGACAGCATGGGACGCTGGCTGCGCGCGAACGGCGAAACCATCTACGGCACGCAGGCAGGACCCGTAAGCCCGCGCAGCTGGGGCGTGACCACGCGCCGCGGCGACAAAATCTACGTACACATTCTCGACTGGCCCGACGAAGAGCTGTTCGTGCCCGTCAGGGACGAACGCATCCGGCAGGCGGTACGCTTCGCCGACAAACGCACGGTCGCCTTCTCGCAGGACAAGGCGGGCGTGACGCTGCGCTTGGGCGAAAAGCCTGCGGGAGCGGACTGCATCGTGGAACTGACAGTCGGAAAATAGCAAAAAAGATGCGGTCCGGAAATCCGGACCGCATCTCGAAAAATATATGTGAGCCTTACGGCTGAAGTGTTCGGAACACTTCGGGATTACTTCACCTCCTCGAACTCGACGTCCTCAGGCTGCGAGCTGTCACCGTTCGACGCATTGCCGGCGTTAGCCTGCGACTGCTGGCCGGCATCGGCTCCGGGCTGGGCGCCCTGTGCCTGCTGCTGGGCGTAGATGTCCTGCGAAGCGGCCTGCCATGCGGCGTTCAGTTCGGCGATAGCCGTGTCGATAGCCGCGACGTCGGCGTTCTTGTGCGCCTCCTTCAGCTTGGCCAAAGCACCCTCGATCGCCGATTTCTTGTCGGCAGGAAGTTTGTCGCCGTACTCCTTGAGCTGTTTCTCGGTCGCAAAGATGTTCGAGTCGGCGGCGTTGATCTTGTCGATACGCTCCTTCTCCTCCTTATCCTTCGCTTCGTTGGCCTTCGCCTCGTCGCGCATGCGCTGGATCTCCTGCTCGGTAAGGCCCGAAGAGGCCTCGATGCGGATCTTCTGCTCCTTGCCCGTACCCTTGTCCTTGGCCGATACGTTCAGGATGCCGTTGGCGTCGATGTCGAACGTCACCTCGATCTGCGGCACGCCGCGCGGTGCGGCGGGAATGCCGTCCAAGTGGAAGCGGCCGATCGACTTGTTGTCGCGGGCCAGCGGACGCTCGCCCTGACAAACGTTGATCTCGACCGAAGGCTGGTTGTCGGCAGCCGTCGAGAAGACCTCCGACTTGCGGGTCGGGATGGTGGTGTTGGCGTCGATGAGCTTGGTCATCACGCCGCCCAGCGTCTCGATACCCAGCGACAGCGGCGTAACGTCGAGCAGCAGCACGTCCTTGACCTCGCCCGTGAGCACACCGCCCTGAATTGCGGCGCCGATGGCCACCACTTCGTCGGGGTTCACGCTCTTGTTGGGCGTCCTGCCGAAGAACTCCTCCACGATCTTCTGGATCGCGGGAATACGGGTCGAACCGCCCACGAGGATCACCTCGTTGATCTGCGAGGCGTCGAGACCCGCGTCGCGCAGCGCCAGTTTGCAGGGTTCGATGGTCTTGCGGATCAGGTGATCGCAGAGCTGCTCGAACTTGGCACGCGTGAGCGACATCACGAGGTGCTGCGGAATGCCGTTTACGGGCATGATGTACGGGAGGTTGATCTCCGTCGTCGTCGAGGACGAAAGCTCGATCTTCGCCTTCTCAGCGGCCTCCTTCAGACGCTGGAGGGCCATCGGGTCCTGACGCAGGTCGATCTGGTGCTCGGCCTTGAACGCCTCGGCCATATAGTCGATCAGCACGTGGTCGAAGTCGTCGCCGCCGAGGTGCGTATCACCGTTGGTGGACTTCACCTCGAAGACGCCGTCGCCAAGTTCGAGGATCGAAATATCGAACGTACCGCCGCCGAGGTCGTACACGGCGATCTTCATGTCGCTGTTCTTCTTGTCCATACCGTAAGCCAGTGCGGCAGCGGTCGGCTCGTTGATGATACGGCGCACCTTCAGACCTGCGATTTCGCCCGCCTCCTTGGTGGCCTGACGCTGCGAGTCGGAGAAGTAGGCAGGAACCGTGATGACGGCTTCCGAAACCTCCTGTCCGAGGTAATCCTCGGCAGTCTTCTTCATCTTCTGAAGGATGATCGCCGAAATCTCCTGCGGCGTGTACTGACGTCCGTCGATATCGACGCGGGGCGTATTGTTGTCGCCCTTGACGATTTCATACGGAGCGCGTGCGATGTCGGAGGCCACCTGATCGTAACGCTCGCCCATGAAACGCTTGATCGAGAAGACCGTGCGTTTGGGGTTGGTGATAGCCTGACGCTTGGCGGGGTCGCCCACCTTGCGCTCGCCGTCCGCCGTGAAAGCCACTACCGACGGAGTCGTGCGGTGTCCTTCGGAGTTGGGAATAACTACAGGCTCGCTGCCTTCCATCACTGCCACGCAGGAGTTAGTAGTTCCTAAGTCGATACCAATAATCTTTGCCATAATCGTATATGAGTTTAATTGTTTATATTTTTTCCGTTTTCTTTCCGTGCCGCCGGAATTCTTCCGCCCTGCGGGTCCGGAGCGCCGGTCACGCCCTGAATTTGAACAAAGGTTGTACCAAACGGCAATCTCTGCCAAATTGTCAGCAGAATGGCAGGCCGGGCCGGGAATATCGCCCCGGAAAGCAGGACGCAAGGTGTTATTTTGTCAGAAACGGCGCGGCGACCAAGGTACGGAGGGCGGACGCATTTTTGCGGAAAGACCGACCGACGGAACCCGCTGCGGAACGACACGGCAAGCAGCTCCCGCAGACACGCAGGCCGGGATTCCGCGGATACAAAAGCCGTGATCCGGACCGAAGGGCAGCGGAAAGAGGCGCGGCGGGGTACGGGCAACCGCCAACAAGCGGCGGGCGATGAACAGCGGGCGGCAGGTTACGGGCAACGGGCAGCAAGGGATAGACAATGGGCGACGGACAACAAACGACGGGCGATGAACGATGAACGGCGCAACGAGCGATGGACAACAAGCGGCAAGGGATGGACAATGGGCGGCAAGGGATAGACAATGGGCGACGGACAACAAGCGGCGAGCGATGGACGATGAACGGAAAAACAAGAAATGACAGAAGAAAAACCAGACGGAATACAGACGAACGAGGACGGCCCGACAAAGCTGGCGAGATGCGGGCTGAGAGAGACGCGGGCAGAGGGAGAAACGGGCAGAGGGAGATGCGGGCAGAGGGAGATGCGGGCCGGCAAGAGAAAAACGGAAGACGGAAAGAAAGACGGGGCAAAGAGCGATGCGGCGAAGACAGACAGGACAGCGGAGTCCGGCGGCAAAAAAAACAGGCCTGCGCAACCGCAGGCCCGACGACACGGCCCGAAGGCCGGCATACAATATTTATTTCTGCTCGCCCAGAATACGCATCGCAACGTCGAGAATCGTCGTATCGTCCAGCGTAACCACGCCTCCGTCCGGCCCCGGCTCGAAGTGGACACCCACGCATTCTTTCGCCTCGTGTTTCCCTCCGAAATAGTTGCGGACAGTGTCTACATCGATTCCTAACTCATCTGCAATGCGCTGCGAGCTGCCGCTGGGCAGTCTGTCCTTGATACGGCGCAACTCGTTAAATGTGATAATCATATCCGTTGAATTTTAAGTTGAAGTTCTGCATCACTAAGTTAATACATTTTTGTTGAACTGCAAAATTTCTGCCTTAAAAATGTGCAATAAAAACGAAACGGGGAGATAATAAAAAAGAAACCGCACTTTCCGTCGGGAAAGTGCGGTTTCAGTTTTCGTATCCGGCGCCGGATTACTCCTTCGGCTCGATGTAAAGCTGGAAAATAAGCGGCGTGAACGAGGGAATCTCGGTGCTGATGGTCGTGACCGTAGTTCCCGTGCTGGAGCTGTCGTAGTCGCTGCCGTACATGTCGCCGTAATAACCGCCGTAGTAGCCGCCGTAACCGCCGTAATAATTATTGTAGTAACCGCCGTAATAGCCGCCGCTGCCGTAATAGCTGTTGGCGTAATTCAGGTAGTTCAGGTAGTCGTAATAGCTCGACGAATAACCGCTCGTGCCCGACGTGGAGGAGCTGGTCGATCCTGTCTTGCCCGACGAGCCGTAGGCGTTGGTCGAGGTGGTGATCAGCTCGGCCCACTGGCCGTACTTGAGGTTGGGGATCGTGTAGTAGAAGGCTTGGATCATGCCTCCGCTCGACGGCGTATAGGAGAGCGCCGAACCGGCGGACTGCACCTCGCCGTAGATGATCTTCTTCACCTCGTCGATGTTCGTATCGAAGATGAACCCGTCGAGGAAGCGTCCGATATACCAGATTTTGGCCGTACCGTCGAGCGTCACCGAATCGGCTTCGAGTTTCACGACGCCTTCGTACTTATCGTCTTCATCGGGATAGAAACGCTTTTTCAGCGCTTCGGCGATCCGCTTGTCTATATCCGCCATCGCCCCGTCGGTATACGGTTCATAGGCAGACTTATAGGGTTCGGGGAAGGTCAGGCAGTCGCCGTCGGCCTGCGTCGGATCGTAGCGCACATTGACGTAGAGCTGCGGAATGGTATCGCAGGCGCTGACCCAGCGGTTGGCCGTAACGTAGGCGTGGTTCGCATCTTCGGGATCGGTCGGACGCACGACGGCACCCGTCTTGTCGTCGGCTTCCTTGCCGTAGACCAGACGGCCTCCGTTGTCGTCGCAGAACCCGTCCACATCCCCGCCTTCGCGTTCGAGCGGGTTGTTGACCGTATCGCGGATCTCCATCGTGACGATGAACGGCCGCTTGGAGCTCAGCGTATACTGTCCTTCGTAGCCGCCGGTGCCCTCGACGCCGTTGCCGACGACCGACGACGGCATGTAAAGCTGGATTTTGGTGCCGTAACGCAGCTGCAGTTCGGGCGACCGGAGTCCGAGACGGTCCTTGTTTGCGTTATAATACTTTTCGCCCAGTTTCAGCGTGTTGCGCATGGCCAGCCACGTACCTTCCATCAGCCCCGTATTTTCGGTGCCGCAATAGCGGTAGAAGGGCACGTAATGGGTGTATTTGGAGAAAGTCCCGGCCAGTCTGGCCGAATCGGCGTTGCGCGTGAGGATGATGTTGCCGGCCAGATCGCGCCCCGTGAAGTCGAACGACACCCAGATCGGCTCCTTGCCGATCGGGTCCAGCGACTGGTCAGAGTCCCGT
>OBVC01000757.1_pt1 | contig 12040 bp, 9 predicted proteins | sample 1494991 | NCBI WGS metagenome assembly OBVC01 (sample SAMEA2579955, study PRJEB22360) | human gut metagenome
TACGCGGGGGTGAGGCTTCAGGCGCATCCGTGCCCGAAGCCTCACCCCCGCTGTGTACTGGCATGCCAGGGAGACTGTTTTTGTCCGTACGTACAAAACGGCGCGTTTCAGTTTGGCTGGGAGAACATATAATTCTGAGTTCTTATGGATTATAATGGTATTGTCAGAATTATTTCTTGTTGCGAAATAGAGATAAAGTAAATATGCAATGAAGATGAGATAGATTGGAAAATACTTAGGGGAACTCAGGAGGTACTTGTTATGGAGCGTCGGATCGAGGATGTTCAGTATTGTGAAAGGTTATTTCAGAGTTTTTATGATATCGGAAGTACGTCGCAGGGCGGCGTGACGCGGCTGGGGTATTCGGAAACGGAGGACACGATGCATGAGGTCTTTAAGGGGCTTGGAAGGGAGCTCGGGGCTTCTGTGATTACGGACGAGGTTGGGAATACTTATGTGACGAATACAGACGAGGACGGGTATACGCTGATCGGGTCGCATCTGGATTCTGTGATCGAGGGTGGACGGTATGATGGTGTGGCTGGCGTGATGGCTGGGCTTATGGTGATGCGCTGGGCGAAGGAGGATGGAATCAGGATCCCGCTTCGGGTCGGGGCGTTCCGGTGTGAGGAGTCCAGTAATTTTGGGTGCTGTACGATCGGTAGTGGACTGATTACACATGAGGTCTATAAGCAGGATATCGGACATCTGATGTCGAAGGACGGGGAGTCTTTGGAGAGTATTTTTGAGCGCCGGGGGTTGACGCTTCATCCGAAGAAGATATCGGGACTTCGGAGATATCTGGAGTTACATATTGAGCAGGGAAAGGTGCTTGAGGAATGTAAGACGCAGGTCGGTATTGTCGGGACGATCGCGGGGCCGGTGAGGTATCGGGTGTATCTTCGTGGTATGGCAGAGCATTCTGGCGCTACGCCGATGGATATGAGAAGCGACGCGCTCTGTGCGGCCGCGGAGATCATTCTGGAGATGGAGAAGATCGGAAAGTGGGAATCCGCGTACCAGTCGGTGGCGACGGTGGGCGTTGTGCAGAATCATCCGAATGTCCTGAATGTGATTCCGGGCCGGGTGGAGCTCGGCGTGGATATGCGCGGAATCGATCAGGATAGTCTCGACCGTATGGAGCGGGCGTTTAAGGCAGCGGTGCGGGAGAGCTGCAAGAAGCGCGGTGTCGAGTATGTGGCGGAGAAAATCAACAGCATTCCTCCGATCAGTATGAGTGAGTCAGTGGAAGACGGTCTGGAGCAGGCGGCGAAGCGGCTTGGAATCTCCAGCCGGAGAATGCCCAGCGGTGCGGGGCATGATGCCATGTCTTTTGCGGAGATTTGTGATTCCGGCATGGTATTTATTCCGTGCCGGGGCGGTGTGTCTCACAATCCTTCGGAGCATGCGGAGATTACGAGTATCTGTGATGGGGCGCGGGTGATGTATGAGTATTTGAAGGAAGAGACGGCGAAATAACCGGCAGGAATATCTTTTTGAAAAGACTATAAATTTAATGATATGCTGTCTGGCTGGGAAATTCAGCGGGCAGCATATTTTTATGGGCAATTAAAGCATTTATAGATTTTTCAGGTTGATAATGTTATAATATTTTCATTATGACAATAAAGCACGGGAATGAGGAGGAAACCGTTATGTATATCACATGCCTTGACTTAGAGGGAGTTTTAGTGCCGGAGATCTGGATCGCGTTTGCGGAGGCCAGCGGGATTCCGGAGCTTAAGAGGACGACAAGGGACGAGCCGGATTATGATAAGCTGATGCGTTGGAGAATCGGGATCCTGAAGGAACATGGACTGGGACTGAAGGAGATCCAGGAGACCATCGAGAAGATCGATCCGCTTCCGGGTGCGAAGGAGTTCCTGGATAAGCTTCGTGAGCTTGGTCAGGTCATCATTATCAGTGATACGTTTACGCAGTTTGCGAAGCCTCTGATGAAAAAGCTTGGCTGGCCGACGATCTTCTGCAATTCCCTGGAAGTCGCTCCGGACGGGGAGATCACGGGATTTAAGATGCGGATCGAGAAGTCCAAGTATACGACGGTGAAGGCACTTCAGTCCATCGGCTTTGAGACGATCGCCAGCGGGGACAGCTACAATGATCTCGGAATGATAGAGGCGAGCAAGGCGGGATTCCTGTTCCGCAGCACGGAGCAGATCAAGAAAGATCATCCGGAGATCACAGCGTTCGAGACGTATGATGAGCTCTTTGAGGCGATCAAAAAGGCGATGGAAGAATAGCAGGAATCTTATGGAAAAGATTCCGCACAAAAAAGACATTTAAGAACACAGCCGGACTGCAGTTTGTTATGGATGCGGAGATGGAACATCTGCTCTGTTTCAAGGGGCAGCGGTTGTGCTTTTCTATTTGAATAAATGTACGGTCTGCTGAGAGATGCTGGATCTGATTGGACGGTGCATCAGTCTGACAGGGTAGAAAGTACAGGAGTTCTGGTTAAAAGAAAGGACTGCTGAATCAAAAATGGAGAAATCCTACGAGAAAGTCATTGAATATGTAAAACATGGAATCGGAAGCGGGGAGATCCAGGCGGGTGAGAAGCTTCTCCCGGAGCGGGAACTTGCCCAGAAGCTGGAGATCAGCCGGAATTCCGCGAGAGAGGGACTCCGGATCCTGGAAAACATGGGAGTTCTGGAGAGCCAGCAAGGTGCGGGAAACTATATCTCCGGAAATTTTGACGAGATTCTGGCGGAGATGTTGTCGTTCATGTATATTTTAAAGAAGATCGACGTGGATAAGATCACGGAATTCCGTTCTACCCTGGAGTGGGGGGCCATTGAGACAGGGGTGAAACAGGCGACGGAGGAGCAGCGCCAGAAGATGATGTCCTATCTCGACAATCTGGAGCGGGCGGAGACGGAGGAGCAGCGTGTCCGCTGGGATAAGGCGATCCACTACCTTCTCATCGAGGCATCCGGAAACTTCTGTATGCTGGCAAACTATAAGGCCCTCAACAAGATCATGGACGAGTATATCCCGAAGATGCGTGGAAAGATCATCGAGGGCATGCACAGCGAGCAGTTCTTAAGCCGCGCCCACAGGACACTGGCAGAAGGTTTCGCGGAGGGAAATATCGAGAAGGCGAGAGAGGGACTGAAGCTGCATTTCCACTATATTTACCAGTACTTATAAAAATCATGACAGAGTTCCGACTGATTATTCCGATAAGCCAGTGCTTTGAGAGTCAGGGAAAAGAGCGGGAACCATGACTATGATATAATTCTAACAAGCCTGATAAAAATCAGACAATCTGTGCGAAATTTGCGCAAAGAAAAACAAAAAGTCTTGACAAAAATCCGGGACAGCGATATCCTTGTATTGGAAAAAATACACTGCTTATTGATAGCAGTTATTTTTTAGAACAAATTGGTTCTACCAATAAAGAGAAAACGATCAACATTGTGCGCAATAAACAAACAAATGTGCATGGTGATTAAAATATATCATAATTGGTACTACCAATATAAAAGAGAATCAATTGCATTACACAAAACCGCACATGTGTCATATGGGTGGCGGCAATATATGAGAAGAGGAGAAAGCAAACATGGCAAAGAAGTATAATGAGGTAACGCCTGAGATCCTGGAACAGTTCAAAGCGATCGTTCCGGGAAAAGTATACGCAGGCGAAGAGATCAACAGTGACTATTTCCACGACGAGATGCCGATCTACGGAAAGGGCGCGCCGGAGGTTGTGATCGAGGCGACAACCACAGAGGACATCGCGGCTATCGTGAAGGTCTGTTATGAGAACTCCCTCCCGGTGATTCCGAGAGGAGCAGGAACCGGTCTTACCGGCGCGGCAGTAGCTGTAGATGGCGGGGTCATGATCGACATGAGCAAGATGAATAAGATCCTTGGCTATGATCTCGAGAACTTCGTAGTCCGCGTGGAGCCGGGCGTTCTGTTAAATGACCTCGCTGAGGACGCACAGAAGCAGGGTCTCTTATATCCGCCGGATCCGGGTGAAAAGTTTGCGACTCTCGGCGGAAATGTTTCCACGAACGCAGGCGGCATGCGCGCCGTCAAATATGGATGCACAAGAGATTATGTGCGCGCCATGACCGTTGTCCTTCCGACCGGTGAGATCGTAAAGCTGGGCGCTACCGTCTCAAAAACAAGCACCGGCTACAGCCTGTTAAACTTAATGATCGGTTCCGAGGGAACCTTAGGTATCATCACAGAGCTCACCTTAAAGCTCATCCCGGCACCGAAGGAGACCATCAGCCTGATCATCCCGTATGAGAACCTGGAAGACTGTATTGCGACGGTTCCGAAATTCTTCATGAACCACTTCCAGCCGCAGGCACTGGAATTCATGGAGAAAGAGATCGTTCTCGCTTCCGAGCGCTACCTTGGAAAGAGCGTATTCCCGAAGCAGGTCGAGGGTGTTGACATCGGCGCTTACCTTCTTGTGACATTCGACGGCGACAACATGGAACAGCTGGAGGAGCTCACAGAGCAGGCGGCTGAGGTTGTTCTCGACGCGGGCGCTGTGGATGTTCTCGTTGCTGATACCCCGGCGAAGAAGAAAGACGCATGGGCAGCGAGAAGCTCCTTCCTTGAGGCCATCGAGGCGGAGACAAAGCTTCTCGATGAGTGCGACGTCGTCGTTCCGGTCAACCAGATCGCGAAATACCTGACATACGTCAAGGGAGCGTCCGAGAAATATGACTTCGAGGTCAAGAGCTTCGGACATGCGGGTGACGGTAACTTACATATCTATACATGCGCGAACGATATGGACGAGGAGACCTTCAAGAAACAGGTTTCCGAGTTCATGGCAGACATCTACAGGAAGGCAGCAGAGCTGGGCGGTCTGATCTCCGGTGAGCACGGAATCGGCTTTGGAAAGAAAGGCTATCTTGCAGAGTTCGCAGGTCCGGTGAACATGCGCCTGATGCGCGGCATCAAGGAGACCTTCGACCCGAAGATGATCTTAAACCCGGGCAAGATCTGCTATGATCCGAAGGAAGAGGCGTAAAGTATTCTGTTTAGCCCCGGCAGCAGTCCTTTTCCTCCCCGTGAGACGGCTGCCGTACACCAATATATTTATTAACACTGTCTGCCGGCCGGCAATTTTCCCTTTATCATAAAGGAAAGCTGCTGTCCGGCAAGCCCGCATATTTTCCAGGGCGGCCGCAGAAGACATAGCAGCAAAGGAATTTCATTATGGCATACTTAATTTCTGAAGAGGCGCAGGATCTCCTGCAGGACGTTAAAAATTTCTGTGACAAAGAAGTTGCAGGGCAGTGCAAGGAATACGATGTTTCCGGCGAATGGCCGAAGGCAATTTATGATAAAGCGGTCGAGCAGGGCTATCAGGCTCTCGAGGTTCCGGAAGAGTTCGGCGGACCGGGGCTTTCCCGTGTGGATGTAGCTGCCCTTATCGAGCAGATGGCAATCGCGGACGCAGGCTTCGCCACAACGATCTCCGCCAGCGGTCTCGGCATGAAGCCGGTTCTCATCGCGGGCACCGACGAGCAGAAGCAGCATGTCTGCGACCTGATCCTCGACGGAGGCTTTGGGGCATTCTGTCTGACAGAGCCGGGCGCAGGCTCCGATGCCAGCGCAGGCAAGACCACAGCGGTGAAAGACGGAGATGAGTATGTATTAAACGGCAGAAAATGCTTCATCACGAACGGCGGTGTTGCTTCCTTCTACTGCGTGACAGCCATGACCGATAAATCCAAAGGGGTAAAGGGAATCTCCATGTTCCTGGTAGATGCCGGAACTCCGGGTCTCTCCACAGGACATGAGGAGAACAAGATGGGTATCCGTACCTCAAATACCTGTGACGTTGTATTCGAGGACTGCAGAATTCCGGCAGCGAACCTCATCGGAGAGGAAGGAAAGGGCTTCGGAATCGCCATGAAGACTCTCGACCAGGCCCGCGCATGGATGGGCTGCGTTGCCACAGGTATCGCCCAGAGAGGCATCAACGAGGCAGTCGCATACGGCAAGGAGAGGATCCAGTTCGGCAAACCGATCATCAAGAACCAGGCATTACAGTTTAAGGTAGCCGACATGGAGATCAAGACAGAGACGGCCCGTCAGATGGTTGCCCATGCTTTAACAAAGATGGATATGGGACTTCCGTACACGAAGGAATCCGCTATCGCGAAATGCTATGCGTCCGATATCGCAATGGAGGTTGCTTCTGAGGCGATCCAGATGTTCGGCGGTTACGGCTACAGCAGAGAGTACCCGGTCGAGAAGCTTCTTAGAGATGCGAAGATCTTCCAGATCTTTGAGGGAACCAATGAGGTACAGAGAATTGTTGTGGCAAACAACGTGATAGGAAAGTAAAAGCAATTTGCGCGTAAAGGCAAACGAATGGCGGAGAAACGGCTGTGAAAGCCGCAAAATTTCGAGATATTACACCGGTCCGGCAGTATCCGTGAAGAACTGGTGCTGCCGGAACCGGACGAATTTTGGAGGAAAACATGGAAATTTTAGTATGTGTAAAACAGGTTCCGGACGATTCCGTTGAGATCTCCCTGGATCCGAAGACAGGGGCACCGGCTCTTGACGGTGTGACACCGGTAGTAAACGCATTTGATACATATGCGCTGGAGATGGCAGTCCGCTTAAAAGAGGCGGCAGGAGGAGAGGTGACCGTTCTTTCCATCGGCGATGAGAGCGTTAAGAACTCCTTAAAGAACTGCCTGGCAGTGGGCGCTGACTACGCGTACCTTGCGGCAAATGACGCTTACCAGAGCGCTGATCCGGAGATCATCGCAAAGGAACTGAAGGCTGCGAAGGAAGCCATCGAGGAGAAGACAGGAAAGAAATTTGACATCGTGTTCTGCGGCAAAGAGACCACAGATTTCGCTTCCGGACAGGTGGGAACGATCCTGGCGAAGGAGCTTTCCGCTCCGGTAACAGCAGATGTCGTTGATATCACAGCAGGAGAGGGAAAAGTGACAGTAAAGCAGGAGACGGAGGAAGGTTACTGCATGATCGAGTCAGGGCTTCCGTGCGTTGTGGCTGTCAATAAGCCGGAGTATGACCCGCGCTATCCGACGATCAAGAGCAAGATGGCAGCGAGAAAGAAACCGATCGAGGAGCTCGCTGCAGAAGAGGCAGGAGCTGCACAGGTCGAGGTCCTCAGGGTCTACGCACCGGCAAAGAGAGACGCAGGTGTGAAGATCAAGGCAGAAGATCCGGCGGAGGCGGTAAGCCAGGCGCTCGCCATGATGAGCGAAGCAAAAGCAATCTGATGAATGCTGGATCGGCAGAACCGGCTTTGGCCCGCACAAAACGTGAATGTCAGCCGGAATTAAGCATGGAAGGAAATTGAGACGATGAAATATACAGATGGAAAGAATATCATGGTCTACGCCCAGAGCGCAGACGGTGCACCGGTCGGTGCAGCACTTGAGACAGTCAGCAAGGCCGCAGAGCTTGCAAAGGCAAACGGCGAGGAAGTGATCGCTGTTGTATTTGGAAAGGACACTGATACAAAGACCGTGATCACTGCAGGAGCTTCCAAGGTCCTCGTGGCAGGCGAGGAAGGACTTCAGGCTGAGGAGAAGGCACAGATCCTCGTAAAACTTGCGGAGAAATATCAGCCGAAGGCAGTCTATATGGCAGGAACCCCGGAGGGAAAGATGATCGCCCCGGCAGTCTCCGCAGTCTTTGAGTCCGGCTGTGTGACAGATGTGACAGGGATCACTGCAGACGGCGTTTACACATCCCTTTCTTACAACGGAAATGTACTGAATGACATGAAGATGGGAGAGAACCTTCCGCATGTTGCGACCGTACGTTCCGGTTCCTTCGCAAAAAATTTAGACGAGAGCAGAACCGGCGAAGTCATCGCTGAGGACGCCTCCGCAGACACAGTCCGCACAAAGGTCGTTGAGACAGTAAAAGAGATCGCAGAGACCGTCAACCTCGAGGAAGCACAGATCATCGTATCCGGTGGAAGAGGAATGGGCAGCAAGGAGAATTTTGCCCTTGTGGAAGAGCTCGCGGAGGTCATGGGAGGCGTTGTGGGAGCCACCAGACCTGCAATCGAGGAAGGCTGGGTATCCAGAGCCCACCAGGTCGGGCAGTCCGGCAAGATCGTCGCTCCGAAGCTCTACATCGCATGTGGAATCTCCGGCGCCACCCAGCATGTATCCGGCATGATCGGTTCCGGCTATATCGTAGCCATCAATAAGGATGAGGATGCGTCCATCTTTGATGTGGCAGATGCGGGAATCGTCGGGGATGTCACAAAGATCCTTCCGGTGATGATCGAAGAGATGAAGAAAAGAAAAGCGGAATAAAGGTCGTATTTACAAAAGCCATGATGTAAATAGAGAGAGTCCCCCGGTAAAAGCTGGGGGATTTTTCAGCAGTATAATTTTCTGAGCAGTGCTTGGCAGCTTACTACTATTTGCGAATTAACAGAGAATTTTATCGACTATAAATTCGCCGCAGGCAGTGTCTGGAATCTTATAAAATTCGTAACTGTTCAGTACCTTCACAGTTACATGCAAAAATCCATTCCAAATCGGCTACGCCGATGGGATTTTTGCCTTTTAGCCTAGGTTTTCTTACGGTCAGCGCAGCAAGTGCGCAGACCTACTGAACAGTTACTAAAATTCTATAACAATACGCCAGATAGAATTCAATCTATCCGGCGTATTGCTTTACTTAGGATTAGTTATATCCAGGTCCCACAGGAATATATACCTGGTCAAGCGGCGATTTCGGCGCTGCTTTTGTGGTCTCCGGAACGGTTTCCGGAACAGTCTCGACCTTTGTGGAACCCATGTTCTCAGTGTTTTCTTCGCTCGGAAGAACAACGGAGGTCGAGCTGTGGATCGTGCAGGTTCCCGGAGAACGGTACCTAGAATCATCTGTTCCGCCGGATTCGCCGTCCGGAATCACCATGAAGGTCCTTGTATTCTTCTCCGGGCAGTATTCTGTTGCAAGTCCGCCGGACTCGCTGCACACGGTCAGCTGTACATGATGGTCGCAGACCTCTGTTGGAACAGTTCCCTTTGCGAAGTACTCGGTGTAAACGGCGTTTCCTCTTGGATCATTCTCGCAGACACCAGGGATCGCAAGCTTTCCGGATTTCCGGCAGATCTGGGCAGTTGTGACGGAGGACGGAACCGGGAAACCGGTGTCCGCAAGCCCCTCATGGATCTTTGTCATGATCGCTTTCCAGATCTTCTTGTGGTAGGAAGTACTGCTTCCGATGGCTGAGATCTTCTGGTTATCGTCACATCCGGACCAGATTCCCGCCGTGTAGTACGGGGTAAATCCGACAAACCAGATATCGTTATTGTTTGTTGTGGTACCGGACTTACCGGCGTTGGACATTCCCGGAATATTTGCCACTGCACTTGTGGAGTTCAAGCTGACTCCGGAGGACGCGAACATGCGGCTGCTTTCCATGGACTGGGACATCGCGTCCGTGAGAAGGAATGCGGTGGAGTCCTTAAGTACACGCTTTGTCTCCGGCGCATTTTCCAGAAGCACTTTTCCGTTGTGGTCCAGGATCTGGGTGAAGAACACTGGTTTCGTGTAGATACCGCCGTTTGCGATGGCCGCAAAGGCATTGGTGAGCTCCAGGTTTGAAACGCCCTTTGTGATACCGCCGAGAGCGGTGGAAGCGTTGTAGTCCGTATCTGTTAAGGAAGTGATCCCTAAGTTTCTCGCGTATTCCACGCCGAGCTGCGGTGTCACAGTCTCGATCATGCAGCGGACGGCAACAATGTTCATGGAGTAGACGATACCGTCACGGATCGTGCTGTAGCCCATGTAGCCCTTGCTGCTGTACCAGTTCCGGAACGTCTTTGTGTCCATGGTGTACGGGCCGTCGTAGTAGACACTTCCCAGGGTAGCGCCGCAGGTATCGATCGCCGGGGCGAAGGATGTGATGACCTTGAAGGTGGAACCAGGCTGGCGCAGGGTGTTTGTGGCACGGTTTAAGGAACGGCTGACCTCTTTCTGGCCGCGGCCGCCGCTGGGCGCCCTCACATAGCCGCTGGACTGGTCGATGAGGACGAAGGACGCCTGAGGCTGAAGTACATAGTGGACAGATTCGCCGAGAACCGTATCCCCGTCTTTTGTCACTGCAGCTTTGTATTTCGCGATGGCCTCATCCGCCTTCTCCTTTGAGGAGAAGAGACCGTCGAAGTTTGTCTCGCCGAGTTCCTTGCGGAAATATGTTTTTAATGTCTCATCGGAATAGTTCGTCGTTGTCTGGTCCGGATGCTGGATCGACAGACGGTAGTCGATCGAGTAGTAGACAACGTCGTAGTTTTCCGGTCTGCTGATCTCTTCATCCACCACGGACTGGATATCCGGATCCTGGGTGGTGTGGATCTCAAGACCGCCGGAGAAGAGGAGATTGTAGGCTTGCGTCTCCGTGTAGCCTTTCTTGTCCTGCAGGGCTTTTAATACCTGATCGATCAGTTCGTCGGTAAAGTAGGAGTACGGCGTCTGGGTCTCTTTTGTGACGATATCCACATTTTTGATCCGGGAGTAAACGTCATCGGCAAGAGCCTCCTCCTGCTCTTCCTTCGTGATTTTTCCCTGCTCGTACATGTACTGGAGGATCACGCGGCGCTTTTCTTCGTTGCGTTTTCTTCCGTTCTCGGAGAGCGGGTTGAATCTCGACGGGTTCTGGGTGATTCCGGCGATGACGGTCGCTTCGGAGAGTGTAAGGTCCGAAACATCCTTATCAAAGTAACGGAGAGCCGCCGCCTTTACGCCCAGAGTGTTGTTTCCGAGGTTAATGGTGTTTAAGTAGTTTTTGAGGATGATCTTTTTATCCATGATCTTCTCTAACTGGATCGCCAGATACTGCTCCTGGATCTTTCGCTCAAGTTTCTCCCCGAAGGTGTCCTCATTGCCGCCTTCAAAGATATTGTTTTTAATGAGCTGCTGGGTCAGGGTACTTCCGCCGCCGGCACTGGAGTCACCGGTAATGATTCCGACGGCCGCACGGACCATGGAACGGACATCAACGCCTTTGTGGGACCAGAACCTGGAATCCTCGATCGCGACGAAGGCGTCGATCAGGCACTGGGGAAGTTCCTCGTAGGATGCCTCAAGACGGTTTGCTCCTGATTTTACGAGCGTTTCCGTGAGGTTTCCCTTACTGTCATAGACCATGGTGGCATAACCGCTTGGCTCGATGCTCGCTACATCGATCTCCGGGGCCGCGTCGATAACCCCCTTGAAGATTCCGTAACCGAAGCTGATTCCAAGCACCGCTGCAAACAGAACCAGGATCAGGATGATCTTTGTGAGAAGAAGCACCAGATGTGAGGTGATCTTCTGTGATCTGGAATTTGTCTTGCGGAGTGTCTTTTCCACCTCGTTTTTTCCATAATTCATTCAGGATGCCTCCTTTATCATTCCCTAATTATAGCAAAGTTTCATTCATTTATAAATAGTTATTGTGGAAAAGTTTGGTTTGTATTATGATATTTTTGACCGCAAAGTGGGAAAATATGAAGGGAAAATTACATTTTGTGGTCGGAATCGTCAAAAACATGACAAAAATATGAATGACAGGGATATCTTTCCGCAATGCGGAATTATGAGGGTTACCTGTCCGGTTCTGCCCGGAAACCGGAAATAACGGAAAAATATACGGGACGGACAGCAGGTTTGGACGGGATATGAAGGAGAGAAGATATGGCTCTTGACAGCGTGAAAATTTTATACAAAGGCGGCACAGCGGAGATCGAAGTGAAGAAATCCCGCTTTATCGCGAACCTGAAACTGGTGGAGTCCGAGGAGGAGGCAGCGGCGTTTATCGCCGAGATCAAAAAGAAATACTGGGACGCCCGCCACAACTGCCAGGCCTTTACCATCGGCATGAACCATGAGCTCACAAGATGCAGCGATGACGGGGAACCGGCCCAGACGGCGGGACGGCCGATGCTTGACGTGCTTTTAGGCGAGGATGTCCACAACGCCTGTGTCGTCGTGACGAGATATTTCGGCGGGGCCCTGCTTGGGACAGGCGGGCTTTTGTCGCGCCGCC
>OBVC01000769.1_pt1 | contig 11723 bp, 9 predicted proteins | sample 1494991 | NCBI WGS metagenome assembly OBVC01 (sample SAMEA2579955, study PRJEB22360) | human gut metagenome
GGCTGCGGCCGAAATTCAGTTTTACCGAAACATCCTGATACCCTAACAGGGTCTCCAGCTCCTCAATCATCTCCGTAAGAAGCACGCAGCTCAGGTCCTGGTCCTCCAGGGACAGGGATTTGATGATCTGTTCCTCCAGGCCGCAGATCCGTTTCATGCCCTCCGTCATGCTGTCAAAGGCAAAGCGCGCCTCCTGCGCCGAATACTCCCTGATAAAGGAAGCCGCCTCCCCATAGGCTTCCGTCAGCCGTTCCATGCCTTCATAAGCGCCGCTGACACCGCAGGCCACCGGGATTTTCCTCTCCTCTGCCAGGTAATCCCTTGCGCGGGTAATGCAGCCGGTCAGTTCCGTAAACCCATCCTGCTGCTGAGAATAGAGGCAGATCACCATCTGGTCCATCCAGATGCTGTTAAGCACCGTCACCCCTGTCATGTGAAAATAATTTTTCAGCACCTCCTGGGAAAATCCTCCCATGCTAATCAGGGCCGGACTGGAAATAAGCACTACCTTAAACCACCCCGGTCCCACTCCCCACATGGCAAACTCTTTTTCCAGTTTATCCCTGTCCCTGCGGCCAAAGAACACATCCCACAGCAAATCCTTTTCCAGATCCCGGTAAAAATCAAAGGCTGACTTTCCATCCTCCACCAGGTAATTGGAATAGGACAGCATGGACAAGGTATCCTCCCGTTCCCTTACCCTGGCAATGACCTTATCCAGTGTCTCCCGAAGCTCCGAGTCCAAATAGGGTTTCAGCAGATAATCCGTCACCCCCAGCTTGATTGCCTGTTTGGCAAAGGAGAAATCACTGTAAGCGGATATCAGCACAATCTGGATATCCGGATGCCTTTTGCGCACCTCCTCCGCTGTCTTAAGCCCGTTCATCCGGGGCATCTTGATGTCTAAAAGCACAATCTGGGGCTTGCATTCCTCCAGCTTCTCCATCAAATCCATACCGTCCACTGCCTTGTAGACAATCTCCAGCAAGCCGGGATAACTCTCCTTTATAACCTTCTCCAGATAATTCCGCTCATACTGCTCGTCATCTGCCAAAATTACACGCAACATAACCCTTTCCTCCTAATGCCTGTCTGATTTATAAAGCTTCAGCGTAATCTTTGTAATTCCCTCCGTCCGCTGGATATGCAGCACATCCTCTTTCCGGTAAAACAGCCTTAACCGTTCCTCCACATTTTTCAGGCCGATGGAAGTTTTGGGGATAGGCGTATCCCTGCGGGCCGGCTGGCTCGGATCCTCCGGAAAACCCACACCGTTGTCCGCCACCACAGCCTCAATATAATCCGGCTTCTCGGTAATCAGTATATCCACCTTCCCCCCGTTCACCCGGTCCTTCAGCCCGTGCTGGATACTGTTCTCCACCAGAGGCTGGATTGTCAGCGGAGGAATCATCACATCCTCGTCCATAAATGACTTGCGTACATCCAGACAGAAGGTCACCCTTCCCTTTAAATGCAGCTTCTGTATATACAGATATGACTGAAGCAGCTCAATCTCAGCATCCAGCGGAATGGATACCGTGTTGATTTCAATGCTGCTCCGCAGTATTTTGGAAATGGCCTTGACCAGCTGAATGGAGGTATCCCGCTCTCCCAGCTGGATACTGCGGATTACCAGGCTCAGGGTGTTAAACAGGAAATGGGGATTCATCTGCATCTGCAGCTCCCGGATCTTCGCCTCAGCCAGCCGTTCCTTCATCTGGTGTGTCTCATGCAATTCCGTGATCATGGTTCTGATTTGCCGCTTCATCTGGTCAAATGTGGCGGATACCTGGTTCAGCTCCGCATAAGGCGTCTCCTCGATATCCGCTGCCTCCAGGTTATTGTTCATAATTTCCCTGGCAGCGTCCGTCAGCCGTTTGATGGAATTCAGGATACTGGTGCTCATCTGATGGTTCAGCACCATGCCAAAAAGGCTGGCTGCCATGAAAAACACGATCAGGATGCTGTTTGTAAGTCCCAGGGTTCTGCTGTGGCTGGCAAAAGCAGTGTTCAGGTACTCCAGGTACTGGCTCATCAACTGGTTCAGGCACCGCTCAATCTCCAAATCCACCTCGTCCAAATCAGCCATCAGGCTGGGATAGTAGTCCCCGTCAGGCCGGATGTAGGACTCTGCCATCTCCCGCCTGTGCTCAGCAACCTGCCCCACAATCCGGTACATCATCTTGCACTTCCGGTCATTTCGCATCTTCTCATCCAGTCCCCGCAGCTGGCTGTCAAACAGCTCGCACTCGTCGTAGTACTGCTTAAGCATCCCCTCGTCGTGGCTCTTGCTGTACAGCTTAAAGTAGGTCTGTCTCCTGTTATTGATAGCCAGCAGCCCGTTTACCTGCTGGTAATCCTGTAAAAGCCCGTTGTAGCGGCGGGAGGACCCCACATTCACAAGGGCGTTGGATGCTATGAAGATAAAGGCCACCAGCAGCAGAATCACATGGTTCCTTGTCATTTCTTTTCGTATGGATTTCATGAATCGTTTCTCACTTTTCTGCGGGGGATTTTTCCCGGATGATTTTTCTTCTGAGGTTATTCTACAACGGCAGGGGAAGAAAAACAAGTCAGACTGAGTCTGACTTGCTGGGGCCTGTGTGGGGGCAGGTATAAACCTGCCTTATGCTATTTTGTCTGCCCCTATCTCCATCACATACGGCTGGATCCAGTAAAACGCAGCTCCCTGGAATTTCAGTGTTACTTCCGTATCGCCTTCCTCATAAAAAATCCGGAAACCGCTCAGAACGCCCTTCTCATTAAAATCATACCGTTCACGTTCCCATCTTCCCCATCTTAACTTTCTCTGGCAGAGCAGTCCCTTTAACGCCAGCTCCCTCTCTTCATGCACTGCCTCCACGTCGATGTACACAGCGGGTCTCTCCGTCACTTTGGCATTTCCCTGTCCGTCCTCTGATTCTATTGTCTGGGGCTTCATCCTGGTAATACCGAGAATACGCACAGAACCGTCTTCCCACGGAATGGTTTCCTCTAATTCTTTATAGTCCTCCGGGACAGGCAGGGTGACTGGCTCGGATTCCTCACTGTTCAAAAACGTGATTCCCGGAATATGAATCCGGAAAGACCCATTCTGTTCCTCCTGGGGAACATCGAACAGGCATCTGAGGCGCCGTCCGTATTGCTTTATATCCGACAGCCGGTAATGTCCCATATTGTCCCAATAAGGATTGGCAGACAACTCCTTTATTTCATACTGTCTGCCGCTGCCGGATATGGTTGGCATATCCAGGGGCGGTGTGTCCGTATCCAGGGACGGCGTTTTGTAACCAATAACTATGGACGGCCTTCCCTCATCACTGTACACATACCAGGATATCAGGATTCCCTCCTTTACCTTTTCCCCCATACTTATAATGGATATACCGTCATGGGTATCTATGCTTCCATTCTCCTCTTTTGCCAGTTCCTCCAGCGTCCCATATTCAGGCACACTTTTCAGGGCAAATTCCACAGGCTTTTCAAAATCAAAAAGCCGGATCGCATAGCCTGACAAAAGCTCTTCGGAGACAGGAGCTGATGGGAGCTCAAATCTTGCCTCTATGATATAACGGATGTTCCCATATTCCTCAAAATAAGCCGAATAGTCAGCATACACCGATTCCACAGGCTTAATTCCGCCTTCCGGAATGCCGGGACCTGTGAGGAACAGGCCTTCGCCTGATTTCCAAAGTTCGTCCTGATATTTCTCCGAAACAATCATGGTCCCGTCACTTAGCGTAAAATACCGGCTGTCTGCGGGAGGTTCCCCGCCTGCCGGGATTTTCTGTACTTCCCCATAGTCATCCAAAACCATACTCACAAGCAGCTCCTGCTTCTGGTGGAGGGCAGATGTCAGGGATATGGTCTTTTCCTTTTGGGGCAGCTTGCATTCAACTACAGCATCCAATTCGTATACCAGATATTCCGATTGAATGATTCCATATTTTGAGGCAAACTGATACGGCAGGCCAGAGACCTGCCCCTGGGATTTGGGCACCTGGTTCACTCCCGGTTCCTGCTGCCCTTGCGTTTCCTGCTTCCCTTGCGCGTCCTCCTCCGTTTCCTGATTCACCTTTGATTCCGGCACCGGTTCCTGGGCCGTACCGGCCGCTGGCCTGGAAACATTCTCTTTCGTTCCTGAGCCCGCTGCCTCTCCCTCCGTTCCTCCTCCCAACCGGCAGCCGGACAGCAAAACAGCCAACAGACCTGCTGTTATAAGAATAGATATTGTGCTTCTCTTCATGGCGAGTCCTCCTCTCTCCAATAAAATCCACATATATTTATCTGTTTTTATCATAACAGGGCTGCTGCCTGTATTTATTTCTTATTTCTTACATCTTACGAATATAAAGATTAACTTTAGCAGCTGGAAGCTCTCATGGTTCATGATAAACATTTCATTTCCAGCAATTTTTGTATATCACAGAAATGAGCTTCACCGGCAACGCGATAGTGGATCCATCCGCCATCACCACAAGGGTATTTGTTGTCGATACATTCCTGAGTTTCCTTCTCAACCTGGTCATATACCAAATGAAATTGTGCGTTTGACAACCGAATCATAACGGTAAAGGCGCCATTCTCCGCAAACACATTGCAAATCAGCTTTTTCTTCTTTCTATGGGCAACAGCCCAGCCATATTTATTCCCATAGGGAAAAGTAATCTCCTGCACAGTGCCGCATGTATCTGACAACCACTCATTGATTCGGATAAACAACTCCATACCTTTGCCGCAGTACGCGGCCATATCATCAAATGCCGGTTTATTCTGCTTGTCAAGCATTCTTTCATACATGGTAAACCTCCCTCTATCCCCTTTTCTGAAGCCATGATTATCAGCCCGGTTCTTTTGTTCCAAAGGCGATAAGCATATGTTTCTTTGATTGTAATATCAGGGTGCGCTTCTGTCAAATGCAACAGCTTTTTTTCAATTGGCCGGCAAAAACGTAAGCACCAGCCGTTAGCCCGGGGTATCTATTCCAAAACCAAGCTCTCCAAAAAGCAAAAAGAATCTCCCAAAAGCCGCAGCTTTTAGGAGATTCGCTTTATAATACAATACACGCAGCATCTTTTCTATACTGATATTACTGCACCCACGCCCCGCTCTCATCCACCCGCGAGCCATCCGGCGTGGTTGTGTTGGTCAGCATGGCGCCGTCCGCGCCCAGATAGAACCACTGGCCGTTTTCTTCCACCTTTTCCCACTGGTTCCTGGCCATGGCTCCGTTGGAGCGCAGGAAATACCATTTGCCGTTTACCTGGCGCCATCCCTTGGCCATATATGTATTGGAATCAATCCAGTAGGAAACACCGTCTGCCGTAACCCACTCATTGGCAGCCTTGGCCCCGTTATCCTTCACATAGTACCATCCATTGCTGTCCTGTACCCAGCCCTTGGCTGAGGTTGTTCCCGGACCGGCATTTCCCGTGCCGGAAGAACTGCCTGTCGTGCCTGCATTATCTGAACTGCCAGTACTGCCTGCGCTGCCGCTTAAAGCGCCTGCCTTCACCAGTTCATATCCGTAATCGAACAATGCCTTCGTATCCGTATAATGAGTCGATTTGCTCTTCATGATAACGGCAATCAATCTGACTCCGTCCTTCTCCACTGCTGTCACCAGGGTATTTCCTGCTTTGGACGTATAACCGGTCTTTCCTCCGATAACGCCCGGATAATACCTGGCATCGTTGGGGTTCAGCATCTTGTGTCCAATGGTCACGGTAAGGCCGGAAGGATTCTTTATGGTAGCAGGCAGCGTATACGTGCGCGTGGACGCCACCGTCTTCACCACATCATTCTGAAACGCCGCCCTTGCAATCAGAGCCATATCATGGGGTGTGGTGTAATGATTGGAGTCATTGAGGCCGTGAGGATTTGTAAAATGTGTATTGGTACACCCCAGGGCTACTGCCTTGGCGTTCATCATCTCCGCAAATTTGGCATTGCTGCCAGCCACATGTTCCGCAAGGGCATTTCCCACTTCATTGGCTGATTTGAGAAGCAGGGCATAAAGACACTGGCGCACAGTCATCACATCCCCTGCCGTCATATTGATGGATACAGCGCCCGCTTCCAGGTTCGTGGTAGCTGTTGCTGAAAATGTGACCTTGTCATCCAGACTGCAGTTCTCCGCCACCAGCAGGGCTGTCATCAGCTTGGTGATACTTGCCGGATAGAACTGTTTGTCCCCGTTCTTGGAAAACAGGACGGTTCCCGTGGCAGCATCCATGAGCACGGCTCCCTCCGAAGCTATCTCCGGTTTCTGCACGGAAGCTGCGGCCGTCTGGTCAAAAGTCCCGGCAGCCTGGCCGGCTGGCGGATTCTGCGATGGACTTCCGGATAGGGAAGGGCTTTCTGACGGGGAGGGGATTCCTGATGAGGACGGGCTTCCTGACGAAGAAGGGCTCCCTGAAGTGGAAGGGCTTCCTGACGAGGACGGGCTTCCTGACGGGGAAGGGCTTCCGGATGAGGATGGCCCGTCAGATGAAATGACCGCTCCGTCACTTCCGGATTCCGAACCCGGTCCCTGGGACGATACCATCCCCTGGTCAGAGGTCTGGTTTCCGGACTGGAAGGAAGATACCTGGCTTTCTTCCAAAGGCGTGATGGCGGCCGGACTCATCAACAGGGTACAGCTGGTGCATATACATAAAAATGATTTCCATTTATTAAGTCTCATAATATCTCTCCCATACAGCAGGTCATTCTGAACAAAACTAGAGATATTATATCATACTTCATGGTTACAAAAAACATCTATTTCTGACGATAAACTTACGATATATATATTTTTTCTTTAATTGCACAGGCAGATTTTTTTCTTTCCATCCCCCCACATTCCATTATACAGTGGTTCCCCATGCCTTCATTCCCATTGTTTTGTTATGCCTGATCCTGCCCTCCTGCCGGTATGTGTCTCATAACCGCTTTAGAGCACAGCACAGGCATGCCTTAGTTCACGGATGTCATATCTCTGTAAAATTCTATGTATCCGCATTCCGTGCATACATAAGCGATTGTTGGCCCCAGCTGGTTTTTGGAATCGGGAATACGGTCCAGTTCATCCACCCATACAAGGTGTGTTCTGATTCGGTTTATTTCCATCTGGCCTGAACATTTTGGACACCGCATCTGCACTTACCTCCTTTGTCATTTTTTTCATTATACGATGGTTTAGGTGAAAATAAAAGCCCCCTCGGCAGTATGCCCGATGTCCATCCACGCTCCCTGTATCCAGTTGTCTGCTATTTCTCCTGGCTCCGGCACAAATACCCCTCAATCATCTCCAGCTCATCCAGATATATACAATTTGGAATCCCGTGGTTTCTCACCGCCTCCACACACTGGCCAAGCCCCATCCACATGACGCTCTCCACCTCTTCTTTCTGAAGGGTCAGACGGTCTGCATCCACTGGTTTGCTGTACACATACACAGCACTGACTTCACTGTCCCTGAACATCCTCCCGTAAAACACTTCTTCCATATATCCTTTGTGATACCCCGCAAATTCCAGGTCCTCCTCCCCGGCCTCAATTCCCAGCTCCTCCTTCAGTTCCCGGATGGCGGACGGCAGGAATTCATCACCGGCCTGCACATGGCCTGCTGAGGAAATGTCATAACAGCCAGGATAGGAATCCTTTCCCCTGCTCCGCTTCTGCAGCAGAAGATCGTATGTTTTATCCTCATTTTTCCTCACAACCCATATATGTGCAGTCCTGTGGGGAACCCCGTCCATGTGGACCAGGCTCCGTTCCCGGACCACTCCTGTTTTCTTTCCGTCCGCATCCAGTACATCGAACAATTCCAACTGCTTTCCGTTCAGAACAGCCTCACTCAGCCGGTCTCCCTGGTAAGCCAGTTTCAGTGAAAAGAAGGGGGCATCCTCATTTAACAGCTTAAAAAAGATTTTATCCCCTTCCCACAGATTCAGGGACAGCACGTCCTCCTTCTTTACCCACTCCAGCGTACCCTCGTTGCAGGGAATCATTTCCCCCTCATATTTGTCCGCAGTATACAGACACATGTACTCTGTATCCCAGCCCTCCGCGATGAATGTGACCAGCCCCCTGAACCGCCAGGATGTGAGAGTGAGTCCTGTTTCCTCCCTCACTTCCCTGAGCAGGCAGTCCTCCGGGCTCTCGTCCCCTTCAAAATGCCCGCCCACTCCAATCCACTTATCCTTATTCACGTCATTCTTTTTGCTGATTCTGTGGAGCATCAGATATGCCCCCTTATTTTCAATATAGCACAGCGTCGTCAGCCTGCTTTTTTGTTCCATATGCCTGTCCTCCCGTTAAAACCCGCCCATGGCGGGGGATCTGAAATACCCGTCAGAGCAGTTCCGACGGGTATCATTATAGACCAATTCTTCTTACGCTTCAATCATTATGCCCGCATCCCTATTCTTCAATTGAATAGTTGGGAGCCTCCTTGGTAATATGGATATCATGAGGATGGCTCTCCTTTAAGGACGCAGCGGAAATCTTTACAAACTGGGCTGTCTCCTGAAGGGTTGTGATGTCCTGGGCTCCGCAGTATCCCATACCGGAGCGAAGACCGCCCAAGAGCTGGAACACGGTATCCTCCACCATTCCCTTATAAGCCACGCGACCTTCCACGCCTTCGGGAACCAGCTTCTTTGCATCTGTCTGGAAATAGCGGTCCTTGCTTCCGTTTTCCATGGCAGCAATGGAACCCATGCCGCGGTATACCTTATACTTACGTCCCTGGTACAGCTCAAAGGTGCCCGGGCTCTCATCACATCCCGCAAAGATGCTTCCCATCATACACACACTGCCGCCTGCAGCAATGGCCTTTGTCACATCGCCGGAGTACTTGATTCCTCCGTCCGCGATAATGGGTACGCCGTACTCCTTGGCAACGCTGTAGCAGTTCATCACTGCCGTAATCTGGGGCACGCCGATGCCTGCCACCACGCGGGTGGTACAGATGGAACCAGGCCCTATGCCTACCTTGACGGAATCAGCTCCAGCCTCAATCAGAGCTCTGGTGGCCTCTGCCGTGGCAACATTTCCAGCCACCACCTGAAGGTCCGGATATGCTTCCTTAATCATCTTCACGCAGCGGATTACATTGGCGGAGTGGCCATGGGCTGAATCCAGAACCACCACGTCCACCTTTGCGTCCACCAACGCCCCTACGCGCTCCAGCACATTGGCAGTGATGCCAACGGCAGCGCCGCACAGAAGACGTCCCTGTGCGTCCTTTGCGGACAACGGATACTTAATCTGCTTCTCAATATCCTTGATGGTGATAAGACCTTTTAAATTGAAATCATTGTCCACAATCGGCAGCTTCTCCACTCTTGCCTTTGCTAAAATGGCCTTTGCTTCCTTTAAGGTTACGCCCTCCCTGGCTGTAACCAGGTTCTTTGTGGTCATGCACTCCTTGATGGGACGGTCAAAATCCTCCTCAAACTTTAAATCACGGTTGGTAATAATACCCACCAGCTTCTTGCCCTCTGTGATGGGAACGCCGGATATGCGGAATTTTGCCATCAGATCGTTGGCATCCTTAAGGGTGTGCTCCGGTGAGAGGAAGAACGGGTCTGTGATAACACCGTTCTCAGAACGCTTTACACGGTCCACTTCCTCGGCCTGGGCTTCAATGGACATATTCTTATGAATGATACCGATACCTCCCTGCCTGGCCATGGCGATGGCCATGCGGTGCTCTGTTACCGTATCCATGCCGGCGCTCATAAGCGGGATGTTCAGTTTAATCTTCTTGGTCAAATGTGTGGTCAGGTCTACCTGGTTGGGAATCACTTCTGAAAATGCCGGTACCAGAAGTACATCATCAAAGGTTATGCCTTCGCCGATAATTGTACCCATTATAAATTTCCTCTCTTTCTGCGTGTATGATTTGATATGTTTTGTCAGAATATTGATAGTCCGTGAACTGTCCGTTTCTTATTAGTATCTTATACTAGCAAATTTTATCTGGCTTGTCAAACCAAAACAGAGAGAAATATTCATTGATTTTACTAATAGGATTCCATCAGCCATTCTAATATCCCCCTGCGGCTGTCTGCCAGCAGGTTAGTACCGCCAGCTCCATATCAGATAACCTTATCCGGGTTCAGGATCAGATTAGGATCAAAGGCCTTTTTAATCCGCCTCATCAGGCCAATCTGCGTGTCCCCCAGCTGTTCTTTCAGATATTCCTTCTTGGCATACCCTATGCCGTGTTCCCCTGATACTGCCCCTTCATATTCCCGCGCCCTTGCGTACATCATCTCAAAGCCCAGACTCAGTTTTTCCTTCCACTCATCCTCTGCCAGGTCATCCCGGCAAAGATACACATGAAGGTTTCCGTCGCCTGCGTGGCCAAAGCTGGGAATCCGCAGATTCAGTATCCCGGCCACCTCATGGGTGTATTTGATAAAATCCGCCACCCGGTCCCTGGGCACCACCACATCACACTCATCCATTTGGGTGGTGGACGCCTTGATTGCTTCTAAAAATGCCCCTCTGGCGTTCCACACGCTCTGTTTCCTCTCCTGCGTATCCACGATGAACACGTCCACAGCCCCGTGTTCCAGGCACAGGTCCGCCACCTCCCGGTACTCCGCCCGCACCTGCTCTGCATTTCTTCCGTCAAATGTGAGCAGGATATAGGCGTCATTCCTGGTATCCGGGAACCGTTTACCCAGATATTCCTCTGCAAACAAAATGGTCTCCCGCTCCATAAACTCAATGGCCGTGGCCTGTATCTGCGCTTCCACAATCACCGGCACCATCTCTATGGCCTGTTCCATATCCGCAAATGGAACCAGAAGGCTCACTGTCTTACCCGGAAGGGGAACCAATTTAAGCACGGCCCGGGTGATGACCCCAAGTGTTCCCTCGGATCCAATCATCAGATTTAACAGACTGTATCCGGAACTGTTCTTAACCGTCTTACCGCCAAATTCCACCACCTCGCCTGTGGGCAGCACCACTGTCAGCGCCCTCACGTAATCCCTTGTGACGCCGTATTTTACGGCCCGCATTCCGCCTGCATTGGTGCTGATATTTCCGCCTATGGTTGCTGATTTCTCACCTGGATCCGGAGGATAAAAAAGCCCGTTTTCCTCCACGTACTGCGCCAGATCCATTAAAAGCACCCCTGGTTCCACTGTCACAGTAAGGTTCCTGCGGTCCAGCTCCAGAATACGGTTCATCTGTGTGGTCTCCAGCATAATGCCTCCGTGGATAGCTACGGCCGCCCCCACCAGCCCTGTGCCGGATCCTCTGGTGACCACGGGAATCCCCTCCCGATTGGCATAGGCCATGATGTCCGAAACCTCTCCGGTGGACAATACCCTTACAAGGGCTTCGGGAGCACGCTCCACTCCCCCCAGCTCATCATGGCTGTAATCCTGGCTTATATCGGATCCGGTCAGGACCCGCCCGTCCTCTGTGACCTTTTTCAAATAAGCGATATCCCTCTCATCCAGTTTCCTGTACCCCATCACGTACCCTCCTTAACCGTCTTAAGCAGCCGGGGAAGTATCTCATACCAGTCCCCCACCAGGCCGATGTTGGCAATGTCAAAAACCGGAGCCTTCCTGTCCGTGTTAATGGCAATGATGCACTCAGCACCCCTCATGCCCGCCGCAAACTGTACGGAACCGGAGATACCTATGGTAATGATGAGTTTTGGCTTCACCGTTCTGCCGCTGAGCCCAATCTGGCGCCTGGCGTCAAACCAG
>OBVC01000771.1_pt1 | contig 11668 bp, 10 predicted proteins | sample 1494991 | NCBI WGS metagenome assembly OBVC01 (sample SAMEA2579955, study PRJEB22360) | human gut metagenome
GGACAGGTGGTTTCCATTTTTCCGGACAGACGGCTTCGCCGCAACGGAATATTCAAGTCACCCATTATCAGTACAGAGCAGTGTCCGCATGCATCACCGATGCGCTGCACGCGTTTTATATGCCGGACATAAGGAGATTCACTATGAAAATGAAAAGCGGAAACGAACGAAAAAAAATCATCCGGGAACTCCTGAACAGGACTGATCAGGAATTTACAGATGAAGAGCTGATCCATCAGCTGATCATGACAAACATCACAGAAAATTCCAATGAGACAGAAAAGCTGTCCTTCGGCCAGAGAGCATCCGACGCAGTAGCGAAATTTGCCGGAAGCTGGGCATTTATCTTCAGCTTTATCGCTGTCATGGTCGGATGGATGGCTGTCAACGTTATCCTTGGAACGAAGGCCTTTGATGCCTACCCGTTTATCCTTTTAAATCTGGTACTTTCCTGCATTGCTGCCATTCAGGCTCCCCTTATCATGATGAGCCAGAACCGACAGGAGGCAAAGGACAGACAACGCGCGGAAAACGACTTTAAGGTCAATTTAAAGAGCGAACTCATTATCGATGACCTGCACAAAAAAATGGATCTGATCATCGAAAACCAGAAAAAGATCAACCATCGTCTGGATATGCTGGAACAGACCGGCAAGGCTATAGACACGCCAAAAGCCGGATCCCCTATCCACAATGCTTAATACAAAATAAGAATGTGCCTTGGCACATTCGCGAGGTCACTTGCGACAATCTACATCTTCACGCAAGTACACAAATATTCCGCAGTACAGTTTTTCTGTACTGCGGATTTTATACAGGAGAGTTTTATTATGGCTGCTGAAAATGATCTCGGCCGTGACGACATAAAAAAACTCGTCGTCCGGATCGCAATTCCCAGTATGCTGGCACAGTTTGTCAGCGTCCTTTACAGTATCGTAGACCGCATGTATATCGGAAATATCCCCGGATCCGGCGACATGGCACTGGCGGGGGCCGGTGTCTGCGGTCCGGTAGTCACTATGGTCGGCTCCGTCGCGTTTCTCGTGGGAATCGGCGGTGCCCCGCTTATGAGCATGAAGATGGGACAGGGCGATAAAAAGGCCGCCGAGCGGATCCTTGCAAACTGCTTCCTCATGCTGGCAGTATGTTCCCTCCTCATGGTGGCCTGCATCTACCCAATCCGCATTCCGATGCTGCGGTATTTTGGTGCCAGTGATATCACGCTGCCCTACGCAAACGCATATTTTACAATATATCTGACTGGAACCGTATTCGCCCTGATGTCCACAGGTATGAATCAGTTTATCATCTGTCAGGGCTTTGCAAAGACCGGCATGTACTCCGTCGTCCTCGGCGCGGCGCTGAACATCATTCTGGATCCGATCTTCATCTTCGGTCTCCACATGGGCGTCTCCGGTGCCGCCGTCGCAACCGTTATCTCCCAGATGGCGAGCTGTGCTTTCGTCCTGAGGACACTGTTCGGAAAAAACATGCCGGTGCGCATCACCTTCGGCAGTTACAGCTGGCGGCTGATCCGCAGAGTGCTCACCATCGGCTTTACCCCATTTATCATCATCGCCATGGATAACGTCATGATCATCACCATGAACGCGATCCTGCAAAAATACGGCGGTGCGGAGCGCGGAGACCTTCTGATCACCTGCGCGACCATTGCCCAGAGTTTCATGCTCGTAGTCACCATGCCTCTCGGCGGTATCACCAGCGGAACTCAGGCTGTTCTTGCCTACAATTTCGGAGCCGGAAAGACCGACCGCGTAAAAAATGCGCAGAAGTACATCTTTAGCCTTGCTGCGGCATACACCGCTCTGCTCTTCGTCCTTGCGCGTACCATCGGCGGCCTGTTTGTCCGTCTCTTTACAGCAGACCCGATCGTTGCCGCAGAAGCGCTCCGGGCGATCCGGATCTTCACTCTGGCGATCATCCCGCTGGCATTCCAGTATGAGATCGTCGACGGTTTCACCGGTCTTGGTCAGGTACAGGTTGCCCTGCCGCTTTCCTTCTTCCGAAAAGGCGCATACTTTGTATCCCTGTTCCTGCTTCCCGCGATGTTCGGAGCTGAAGCGGCGTTTTACGCAGAACCGGTATCTGATATCCTTGGACCGATTGCTTCGGTGATCGTGTATCTCACTTCGATGAAGAAGGTTCTGGCGAAAGCCGGGGCTAATTAACCGGTTCCGCCAAAACTAAGTGTAAATACGCAAAAACAGAGCATATATCTTCGCATGCCAATGTTTTACATAGGTTATGGTTGAATATATGCTCTGTTTTTTATGTCTGCAGACAGTTTACACTGCCATTTTCTATCTCAATTCAGGCGGCAGAATCAGTCATCATTCTCTTCACTCTCAGTGATCGTATATGTGAATCTCTTTCTCGCCATCTCATCGCTCTCAAGGTACTCGTCATAGGTCGTGATCTTATCGATCAGCTGGCCGTTGATGATCTCCATGATACGGTTTGCGGTCGTCTCTACGACCTGATGGTCACGGGAGGAGAAGATGATCACGCCCGGAAACTTCTTCATTCCGTTGTTCAGGGCTGTAATGGACTCCATGTCCAGATGGTCCGTCGGCTCATCGAACATCAGCACGTTCGCGCCGGAGATCATCATCTTGGAGAGCATGCAGCGCACCTTCTCACCACCGGAGAGAACCTTTACCTTCTTTACGCCGTCTTCACCGGCAAACAGCATTCTTCCGAGGAATCCGCGGACATATGTGACATCCTTTTCCGGGGAGTACTGGGTCAGCCAGTCTACGATCGTATCATCATTGTTGAACTCTGCGCTGTTATCCTTCGGGAAGTACGCCTGAGTCGTTGTGAGACCCCATTTGTAGCTTCCGGAATCCGGCTCCATCTCACCGGAGAGGATCTTGAAGAGTGTAGTCTTCGCAAGCTCGTTCGGTCCTACAAGGGCAACCTTGTCCTCTCTTCCCAGGGTAAAGGAAATATTGTCGAGAACCTTTACGCCATCGATGGTCTTTGTAAGTCCCTCAACGGAGAGAACTTCGTTTCCGATCTCACGGGCCGGACGGAAGTCGATATACGGGTATTTTCTGCTGGACGGGCGGATCTCGTCAAGCTCGATCTTCTCTAACGCACGTTTTCTGGATGTCGCCTGCTTGGACTTGGAAGCGTTGGCGGAGAATCTCTGGATGAACTCCTGCAACTCTTTGATCTTCTCCTCTTTCTTTCTGTTTGCTTCCTTCATCTGCTTGATCATCAACTGGCTGGACTCGAACCAGAAATCATAGTTTCCGGCATAGAGCTGGATCTTGCCATAGTCGATATCAGCGATCTGCGTGCAGACTTTATTTAAGAAATAACGGTCATGGGATACCACGATAACAGTATTCTCAAAGTTGATCAGGAACTCCTCAAGCCATGCGATCGCGTCGAGATCCAGATGGTTCGTCGGCTCGTCGAGGAGCAGGATATCCGGATTTCCGAATAATGCCTGGGCGAGGAGAACTTTTACCTTCTGTGGTCCGAGAAGGTCTTTCATTGTTTTGTAGTGGAGGTCTGTCTCGATACCAAGACCGTTTAACAGGTTCTCAGCGTCGGACTCCGCTTCCCATCCGTTCATGGTCGCGAACTCTCCTTCGAGCTCTGCAGCCTTGATTCCATCCTCGTCTGTGAACTCTTCCTTCATGTAGATTGCGTCTTTTTCCTTCATGATGTCATAAAGGCGCTTGTTTCCCATGATAACAGTGTCGAGAACTGTGTACTCGTCGTATTTAAAGTGATCCTGCTGTAAGAAGGAAAGACGCTGACCCGGAGTGATCGCAACTTCACCGTTTGTCGGCTCGAGCTGACCGGATAAGATCTTTAAAAATGTGGACTTTCCGGCACCGTTGGCACCGATCAGACCATAACAGTTTCCTTCTGTGAATTTAATGTTTACGTCTTCAAATAAAGCTTTTTTTCCGACACGGAGTGTCACATTATTTGCACTAATCATTTTCTAAATCTCCTTTTAACTGACAAGGGGTATCTGTGAAATGCGCCTTAGCGCATCCCCCGCGCCGGGCACTTACCAAAGTCCTTATTATTCTATTAAAGAACACAGGTTTTTGCAAGGCTTTTCATGAAAAAAGCCCATTTTTCAAGGAAAAATCCTGCGAGACAAAAAAACTGCCGACCCAAGTGCAACTCGGAACGGCAGTTCTTTTAATTCTTGTTTATTCGAATTAGAGTTTAACTACGTTAACAGCGCGAAGCTTCTTGCTGTTCTTCGGATCCTGCTCTGTGTCGAAAGTAACCTTCTGGCCCTCTTCAAGAGTCTTGAAGCCGTCGCCTACGATTGCGGAAAAGTGTACGAATACGTCGTCGCCGCCATTATCGTTGGAGATGAATCCGTAGCCTTTCTCAGAATTGAACCACTTAACTGTACCGTTGTTCATTTTGGTACCTCCATAAAAAATTGAATTTTTCCGTACTAAGACTATTGGAAATCCCCACACATCGCTGTTGGTCTTTATTTCAAAAAACTCACATGCTTTTGTAATTCATCGTATCGCGCAAATGACTTACAAAAACATGTGAGTTCAATAGTGCATCGGAATTAACTTAACAATATCACACTTCTGGTCTTGTGTCAATCGAATTTCCAAGAAACGGGCGGTCTGTTTTATCCTTACGAACCGCCCGTTTTTCCTTATTTCTCGGCACTGTGCCGCGTACCGCAAACATCTGTTTTTCTCGACAAAAATTGACTTTTCCCTTCGGTAATTCTACCGTGATTTTTGTATTTTTTTCGATCTAAAACCGTCCGAATGTATCGACCAGCCATGACAGATGGTTGATATGATCCTGCGTCAGCTCGCCCGGTTTCATTCTCCATCTCCAGTTGTTTCCCACCGTACCCGGCGTGTTCATTCTCGCCCAGCTATCGAGCTTTAAGACATCCTGCGCCTGGAAGATCACAACGCTGGCTACAGACGCGTAGGCGGTCTTTAAGACCTTGTCTACGACCTCATGCTGATGGGAGACACCCATGTAGTCTGCGATATACTGCAACTCCCACCACTGGCGCGCCTCCGGCTTAAAGTAGCCCACCAGAGTCTCGTTGTCATGGGTTCCGCCGTAAACGACGGAATTCGGGGAGTACATATGCGGCAGGTGCTCGTTGAAGCGGTCGCCGCTGAAGGCGAACTCGATGATCTTCATTCCCGGATATCCTGTCTCCTCAAGAAGCTCCTTGACCTCCGGAACAAAGATTCCAAGATCCTCCGCGATGATCTTCGTGTCACCGATGACCATGTTGATGGCATCTGTGAGCTTCTTTCCAGGTCCCTTTAACCACTCGCCTGTCTTTCCGTCCTCGGAACCCGCCGGAATCGCGTAGTACTGGGTTACACCGATAAAGTGGTCGATACGGACCACGTCATACAGGCGGGCAGACGCTTTCATGCGCTCCTTCCACCATGCGAAATCGGTCTTTTCCTGAACATCCCAGCGGTAAAGCGGATTGCCCCAGAGCTGTCCCGTCTCGCTGAATGCGTCCGGCGGAACTCCGGCAACCTTGATCGGAGTCAGGTTCTCCTCATCCAAAAGGAATAACTCCGGGTGGGTCCAGACATCCGCGCTGTCAAGTGCCACGTAGATCGGAATATCACCGATGATGGAGATTCCCTGCTCATTCGCATATGCGCGGAGCTTTCCCCACTGCTGGTAGAATTTATACTGTAAAAACTTCCAGAAGTCGATCTCGTCCTTCAATTCCTCGCGGTAGGACTCCACCGCTTCTTTCTTCCGGAACCGGATATCTTCCGGCCATGCCAGCCATTCTTTATTATCAAAATGGAACTTTAACGCCATGTAAAATGCGTAATCATTCAGCCAGAACCAGCTGTCCATACAGAACTTCTCGTAGCCCTGTTCCTCGCGGTACTCACTTCTCGCGTACGCCTTTTTCAACAGTGGAAACCGGTACCAGAACACCGCGTCGTACGCCACCTGGGTCGGATTATCCCCCCAGTAACAGGCGTTGATCTCGTCCTGTGTGAGAAGTCCCTCCTTCACCAGGGTATCCAGATCGATAAAGTACGGATTTCCCGCAAAAGCGGAAAATGACTGGTACGGGCTGTCCCCGTAGCTTGTCGGTCCCACCGGCAGAACCTGCCAGTATTTCTGTCTTGCTTTCTTTAAGAAGTCCACGAAATCATAGGCCGCACTGCCAAATGTACCGATTCCGTATGGTGACGGCAGGCTTGACACCGGCATCAGAATTCCGGCTCCGCGCTCCAGCATTGTCTTCATATTTGTATCCCCTTCTGTCCGGCAGATCCCCGCCTGTTTATCTTTTACCATTCAGCATTTTACCATCCATAACGGCTCACAGCCCGGCACATATTATGCGCAGGGCTGTTGCTGATTTCTTCTGTATCGTCCACCTTCTACACTCCGCTGTTCATGCCATTGGCAGACAGCAACAGAAACTTTCTGGTGAATTAACGATTCTTCTTGATTCTCTCGTCGTTTTCAAGGACTTTCTTCGCGATCATGATAAAGTGGAGCTTGAAGTTATCCTCTGTATCGTTTACGTCAAGTCCGGTATTGATGCGGACCATATTTAAGCTTGTCTTTACATCATCCTCAGACATTCCGAGCTGTCTTGCAGTCTCAGCGATGTCCTCTTTGCATTTGTAGTATTTCGCGAGAACCCGCTTCTCAGTCTCACCGAGCTGTTTTAAAACGGTTCTGGTAAGGCGGTCACCGAAGTTTACAACCATCTGGTTGATGCTGCTGTAAATCTCCATACCCATGTATTCAAGGATCACACGGTCTTTCTTGAAGATCTCGCCGGCCTTTACCGCATCCTGGGCATTGATGTATGTATGCTTGATTCCCTTGATTCCGCTCTCGATCGTACCGATGCCGACGCGGATCTTTCTGTCAGAATTGATCTTTTCTACCTGCTCAAGGGCTGTCTCCTTGATCTGCGGGATCAGGTCACGCATTGCGGATTTGTCGTTCATGATCAGGATCACGCATACGCCGCTGTCGCAGGTGATAATCTGCTTTCCACCGATCTTCTTGTTGATATCGGAGAGAGCGATGATCGCGTTTGCCGCGTCTGTGAGCTTCTCACGGTCTTCCGGTTTTACATTCATATCAGACGGATACTGGAAAGAGACCGCCATAAAGGTGTCCATATCCACGTCGAAACCAAGCTGTCTTCCAAACTGTTTTACCAGATCCTCGTCCTCGTAGTATCCGATTACGATGTCATTAAAATAAGCCGATAATGTGATATCTGTCGTGTTCTTGTTCATGAAATACACCCCTCATTTCTATATATTCGCCGCCGCTCTTTCTGTCCCTTCACCGGATCCGTATGCGGCGGACAATGCTCTCCGGGAAAGCTTAATTATAAGAAAAATCTTCTTATTTGTCAAGATGTCTGACAATATTTCTCAGTATTGCTATGACTTTTTGCAATTTTGAAAGATACCAGCAGTAAAACCAGCCTTCAAAATGATTTTCCATGGATTTTATCTCATTCCAGATGCATTTAGTTTACATAACTTTTCAGAGAAATTGCCTGATGCTGTCGTTCTGAAATTAACTCAGCATCTCACCTATCTTTTCCAACGTATCCGCCTCGTAATCCACATGCACCCCGGCTGTATTCTCCTGATGGTGCGGGTTGTACCACAGGGTATCGATTCCGGCATTGTTTCCTCCACGGATGTCAGAAGTCAGGGAGTCACCGATGATCAGCATGTTCTCCACGTCATTTCTGCCCATCTTTTTAAAGCAGTAATCGAAGTACTCCTGCTGCGGCTTCTGGTATCCGGACTCCTCTGAAACATAGATTCCCTGAAACAGTTTATCCAGTCCTGCTGCCGCGAGGCGTTTATACTGGGTCTCAGCGACGCCGTTTGTAACGATATGAAGCTCATAGCGATTCTTTAAGCCATTAAGGAGGTCCATGACTCCGTCTAAAAGAAACGCACTCTCATTTAATGTCTGGCGGTACAATCCATCGACCTCAGCGCCATTTACCTTGATTCCGAAGTCACTGAAGAAATCCTCAAATCGCAGGCTTAACACCTGCTCTCTCGTAAGTTCCCCGCGCTCCAACTTCTGCCAGTAGCTTTTGTTCAGATGGTGGTACTTCTGCATGTTCTCCTCTGTAGCCGGTACGCCAAAGTGGGTGAGTACCCGCTCGATGCCGATCTTCTCCGCCTTGTCGAAATCCAGAAGTGTTCCATCCACATCAAAAAGAAGCACCTGGTATTTTTTCATAACTTGTTTGCTCCTGTTCTTTATTTCTCACAATTCTCAGCTTTGCCTCCTCCTGCATTGCTGAAAACCGCTGCACTCCCCGGATCCAGCTCCAACCGGACTCTCTGAGTCTTATCAGCCCGATGCCAGGGAGCTCTGCTGTATGTTCTTAATCCTTGTATACAATCTTTCCACCGCAGATCGTATACTTCACACGACCGAAAAGCTTTGTTCCGATAAACGGCGTGTTGTGGGACTTGGACGCGATCTCATCATCTGTAACGATCCATTCCTCGTTCTCATTGAAGATCACGATATCCGCATCTTTGCCCTCCGCGAGATATCCCTTATCAAAATGGTATAATTTCGCCGGATTCACGCACATCTTCTCCACAAGCTGCATGGTAGTCAAGTGGCCTTTCTTCACAAGCTCTGTCACCGCAAGGCCGAGAGCAGTCTCAAGACCAATGATTCCACTCGGTGCTTTCCATACCGGAAGAACTGCCTTTTCCTCCGCGCTGTGCGGAGCGTGGTCGGTGGCGATCATATCGATGGAGCCGTCCTTGATTCCTTCAATAATTCTCTCGCGGTCCTTCGCGGTTCTAAGGGGCGGGTTCATCTTCGCCATTGCGCCATGTTCTAAAACAGCAGTCTCATCTAATGTGAAATGGTGAGGTGTGACCTCCGCTGTCACGTTTGCTCCAAGCTCTTTCGCAAGCTTCACAGCCTTTACGGATGTGGCGGAGCTGATATGCTGGATATTGACTGACGCGCCTGTGTGCAGGGCGATCATGCAGTCACGGGCCACGAGAGAATCCTCAGCAAGTGCCGGGGAACCTGTGATTCCAAGCTCTTTTGCGACTGCACCTGCGTTGATTCCGTTCTCGGAGATGAATGCCGGGTCTTCCTCATGGAAGCTCAGCGGTACATTTAACTCTTTCGCCTTCTTCATGGCCTCGTAGACGAGTTTCTCGTTCATCAGCGGGATTCCATCGTCCGTAAATCCAACAGCTCCTGCTGCCTTTAAGGCGTCCATATCCGTGAGCTCCTGCCCCTTCATTCCAACAGAAACGCATGCGGCCGGAAGAACATTGATACCTGTCTTCTCTCCTTCTGCGATGATATATTTTACGGTCTCCACATTGTCTACCGGCGGTTTTGTATTTGCCATGGTGACAACCGTTGTGTATCCGCCCTTTTTCGCTGCGGCGGAGCCTGTCTGGATATCCTCTTTGTATGTAAGTCCCGGATCGCGGAAGTGAACATGGACGTCAATGAGGCCCGGCGCTACGACACAGCCGTCTGCGTCGATCACCTGCTCATAGCTTCCATCATCTTCCACTTTTCCGATGGTCTTTATCTTTCCCCCCTCAAGGACAACGTCCAGGATCTCGTCGGTATTGCTCTTTGCATCCACTACACGCCCGTTTTTAATCAGAATCATTTTAACTCCTCCTGTTTTATCTGTTTCTATGTTTCCTATCTCTGACCGGCTGCTGTTTTTCTTTTCAGCAAGAATGTTTTCCTTCATCTCTGCCTGATGTGTGAATTTTCATATGTCTGGCCGTCGGACCTTTTTATCACTTTCTTGTCGGCACGATCTCCAGCCAGTAATTATCCGGATCTGTGATAAAGTAGATCCCCATTTTCTCATTTTCAAAGCAGATGCATCCCATCTCTTTGTGCTTTGCGTGAGCCGCCTCAAAATCATCTACCCGGAATGCAAGATGGAACTCATTGTCTCCAAGATCATAGTGATCCTTCTCCCAGTCCCTGAGCCATGTGAGCTCTAACTGGTGCGGTGTCACGCCGTCTCCGAGGTAAACCAGAATAAAGCTCCCGTCCGCCGCTTCTTTTCTTCTTACTTCCTTTAATCCAAGAGCTTCCTCATAGAATTTTAAGGATTTGTCAAGATCTGTTACATTAAAATTGTTGTGCGCGAATGTGAATTTCATAACGTGCTCCTCTCCATTCATTTTTATATAATCAACAGCTTCCGATTCTCCGACTCTTTTTGAGCCTCAATCCCGGTCTCGCCGCGTCCTAAGCTTTACACTTGCTTTTTCAAAGAGAGCTTTTCCGGCACTCTGATCGCCGGTCAGATCTCCCAGCTTTCACTTTCTTCATAGATCTCCATGACTTTCTCGCGGTACCCCGCTGAACACGGCAGCTGTTTCAACCGCTCTGCCACATCATATTCTCCCCAGAAATGCATCGGGAAAATAAGTTTTGTGTCAACTTCCCTCACGAAATCATCGATTCCCAGGTAAAAATACTCACCGAGTCGCGGATCCAGCGGCAGGAACGCGATGTCCGCCGTCCGCCCGTGCATCTTCGAGATCTCTTTCTGATACGCCTTCGTCATATTCTTATTCCACTGCGGATCTTCCCCATCCCAGTACCAGTGGTTTAAATCTCCGGCATGGTAGATCTCCAGACCATCCACACTGCACCAGAACGCGACGCCCTCATCCGTGGACTTAAATCCCTCGACCTTCAGCGTTCCGTCATCCAGTATCTGCCCCGGATTTAAAAATCTCGTTTTTTCCTTACATGACTCCGGAACACGCTTGCTCCAGATATCAAACGCCAGAATATAATGGATATTCGGATGTTTTTCCTCCAGATCAAAGATCACCTTCGAAAAGTGGTCCGGATGCCTGTGGCTTGCAAACACATAGAGCGGTTTTTCCTCCGAAAACTCCGGCAGCTTCCCCTGGAAATAGTCAAACAGCAGGTACGCCGACTCCGTCTCCACGAGAAACGAACTGTGATGAATGTATGTGATCTTCATGTCTTAAAACCTCTTTCCGCACTTCGGGCAGTATTCAAAGTTTTCCTTCGTCTCATAACCGCAGTTCGAACACCGCTTCAACGGCACGTCCCAGGCCGGAGCGTCATGTCCCTCTGAGACGAGCGTCAGATCTTCCTCACGGATCGAAACATCCTCTCCCGCAGCGATCCGCTTCCCTACTTCCTCGTTCAGCTGGTAGACAGTCCCGCAGCAGCTTGTCTTCACATAATATTTCCGCCCCCATTTAAAGATTGGAATAATAAAGAAAAAGGACAGGCACATATAGGTCATAAACACCTGATACCGTCCATATCTCCCGCAGCGGCCACAGATCATCGCCGCCGCGTTATAAATCAGTTCTTTTGTTCCCTGAGTAATTCCGCCAATAAAAAACATTGGGTTCCTCCAGTAATCTTATTTTAATAGCCTAAATTTTCCCCAACGATCACAACCTTGATCCGTCCGTCATATCGGGATCTCCGTGTAACAACGATCGAACAGCACATACAGTCGGGGGACTGGCAGTCCATGCAGACTCCCTTTACACCACATGGCGTTTTCCGGCCGGTAGCATCTGCAATGATCGGACAAGCCTGCGTCTGGATTCGGTCGATCCCATCC